>Ga0070754_10001792_pt1 | contig 16632 bp, 19 predicted proteins | sample VirMetDEL_Sep_01_FD_75181 | JGI IMG/M metagenome (GOLD analysis project Ga0070754, IMG submission 75181) | Aqueous microbial communities from the Delaware River and Bay under freshwater to marine salinity gradient to study organic matter... | ecosystem: Environmental > Aquatic > Marine >... | reverse complement strand
TTTCTTAAAACTGCCTCTAAGGCAAATGGGGAAGCAAAACCTTTTAAAACTTATTATGTTTGCCCTCACATTGCTTTAAAAGTTAAAGATCCAGGAACTGTAACTTTTGTAGATAAGATTAAACATGAAAGAGAAAAAACAGAAATTCAGCAATTTAAAGAAAATACTTGTGGTACTTGGTCGATTGATAAACCAGGTTCTTATAAGAATAAAAATGGTTTATTAGGTGAATGGAATGAAAAGAAGGAAAAAAATGGAAAAATCTGAAGAGTTAAAAGAAAAAATAGAACAAGGAAAAGTGGAAATCCCCATGGATAAAGCAAGCCAAAAATCCGCTTTGTTAAATTTATTTAAACCATTCCCTATCCGCCCCATTGATTTTAAGGAAGGTAAATAATAAAAATGATGTTTTTATTAAAATTACTTTGCAGTTTTTCTGTATGTACAATTCTAATGGTTTGTATTGAAGCTTTCGGATATGTAAACTTTGAAGAAAGTTGGGGGTTGTGTTTTTTTTCTGCTTTTGTAAGCATGGTTATTCTGGAAATAAAATCTAGAAAGAAGGAAGGTAAATAATGCTACATCCAAACACACTTAAATTAATGAAAGATTGGGAGCTTGATAATCTAATGCTGCTAATCCATGCTTCATCTGAAGATGGCATGACTCAAGACCTCGTGCATAAAATAAATCTATTCAAGCAAAGTATTGTCGAAGAACTAAAATGCAGAGAAGGAAGAAAGGAATAATGGATAAAATTAAGGATTGGTATACAAAGCAGTTGATGCAAGACATCATAATGAATACCATTCCTTTTGAAGAAAAGCCAATCCCAAGCCCTTCTTCAAGTATCCCCCACCTTAATTCATTTTCTGTATATTTCCCTCGCTTCTGGACAATTACAATTAATCGGAGGGTTGGGTATGAAGATCCAGGTAACAGTTTATTTGTTAGCAAAAAGGGTTGTGATAAAAATTTAGTTGAAAAAGCTAAACAAGACAAAGAAATTCAAAAGATATTAAATCCAATAACAAACCCCCGTTGGACGGTTTACTTGACAAGGCAAAAACATAGGTTTGAAGCTAAGCGAGAAAAAAACAAAAGATTAAAGCCGTTAGACAAAGAAAATTTCAAATACGAAGTGGAAGAAGATTGGACTGAAAACTGGATTTTAGGGTGTGAGTAATGTCCCTGAAGGGATTATTCCAATATTCTATATAATATAGGGCGAGAGAGGTATTTATATTATGGATAGAATAGTTACAGGTATGACAGTAGACGATATCAAAAAAACAACGATATCAAAAGATCAAGAAAACCTAGTTAAAGGGGTTTCTTCTGAAAATTTAGCCAATTACAATGAAATTAAAGGGGAATTAGAAAATATACTCCCCGTTGGCAATAAAATTTTAATTAAAGTTACTTTAAAAACAAAAACAATTAATGGAAAACAACTTTGGACTGGTTCTAAAGAATCTGCAGCAAAGTATCAAGAGTCTTGCCATGAAATTGTTGCTATTTCAGACTATGTTAAAAGTCAAGAACAATGGAAAGCTTTAGAAGTTGGGGATAAAGTTAAAGTTAATATGGCTTTATTAGTTCACATTCAAGGGAATAATCCATGTATTGAATGGAAGGAAGGGGATGATATCCACTCTATTTGGGCAATCCAACCAGATAGAATTGAATATGCTTTTAAAGGGGGTAACTAATGCCTGACGATTTTAAGCAAGGATTCATGGGGAAAAACGCATGGGTTCGCAAAATGGCAAAGGAAAGAAGAGAACTCCCAAGATTTAATGGGAATTTTGTTACTGAAATCCAAATCCATTTTATGAATCCAGAAGGAGAAATTAAAAAGTATTTCCATCCAATTGGGAAAGCACATCCTTTTGATCTGTTAGAACTTGCATGGGCTTTTAAAAAAGCAGAGCAAATCTATGGTATTGATGTTGAGTTAGATGAAGAAGTTAGAGAGTTAGTGGATGATATTGACTAATGGGCGACTCTTTACAGAATATAAGTAAGTATCAACTTAAAAAGATTGCTTCTTATGGTGATCCTGAGCATGTGCAAGTCATGTCAGATATCTTCAAGGAATATAACGAAGAAAACCCTTTTGCTTCTAAAAAGGATAGAAAGCAAGCAGTTTGTATTCGCTTTATGGAAGAAGCAGGGGTATCTGCAACAAGAGCCGCTCAAATCTATGGTGTAGTTGAGAATATTCTTTATCCAAGCTTTGGGGAAGTTTCTTCAATGGTGCAAGCTCAAATTAATCACTTAGTGGTTGAGGCGAGCAAAAACCTTTATAGTGATATTTACTCAAAAGATGGGGATCATTTAGGGAAGAAGTTTGATGCTAATGTAATGAACGCAATAACTAAAGCACATGGGGTTTTATCATCAAATGCAGCGAAAGCTGAAGATTTAATCTTAGCTGCTCAAAAGCAAGAAATGGAGCAGAGACATCATCAAGATAGACTTAATTTACAGATTGCAGATAAAACAGAGCTTAAAGATGCAGTTAAGCAAGGACTGATAAATAACCCAGATTTAGTTAAAACATTAATGCAAAAAAGGCGAGACTTGAAAAATGATTAGTCTAGTAAGCTCGGACTGTTACTAAATCTGTCTGAATTTTTGATAGCACTTTTTAGCGGAGTGTCCACGACACCTTTCCCGATTAACAATTCTTGTATTTTTTTCCCCATAGGGTTTGTTAATCTTGGTTCAAAGAAATAACCACTTCCAAACATACTTTGGAGCATATCCTGATCTGGGATTTCTTCTGATAAGATTGCGTTTCTAGCAACCGCTTCAACCATATCCTCGGTAAAAGGCCATTGTGACAATTTCCTAACACGCCTAGGCATCATTTTATTGATATATTCTTGATATTCTCTGGTTGGTGGTAAAAACTCGTTTGGTGAATTAGGGACTTGCATACCTTTATATTAACAAGTTAGTTAAAATAAAGGTGGATGAGTGAGTTTTCCTATGATGAATTAATAGATGATCTAACCGAAGAAGAGCTTGTAATGCTCGCAGCAGGATTGCAAGATCAAGAAGCTTTAGAACAAGAAGACCCTTTACTTAAAGATAACTATGGACAAAACTTAGCGCAAGTAGAAGTTACTAACGCTATTGGGAAACATAGATATGTGCAAATTATTGGGGGGAATAAGATTGGGAAAACACATATCATGGCAAAAATTGTTGTTGCCGCTTGTAAAGGTTTAGGGAAAAAGCATGGAATTAACTTTCCCTTTAAACCCCCTTTAACGATTTGGTATGGTGGTCGTGATAGAAACATTCTAGGGGATGAACCCTTAAAATCTCTTAAACGATTCCTTAAAGGGGATAAAATTGATTATCGAACAGAGTCAATCGGGCATCAAATCCAAAAGATGTTTATTACCTGTAAGGATAGGGATTTTTCAGATCAATATACCTCAGAGGTTATATTTAAACCGTATAAAGTCCAGACTGGTGGTGTTGGTACTTGGGAGTCAGGTAACGTAAACATTGTTGTAATGGATGAAGAACCTCCAAGAGAAATCTTTTCTGCGGCAAAAACAAAGATATCTTTTACCTCGGGGATTATTCTAATGACAATGACCCCCGATCATGGTATCACTTGGTCTTATGACTGGCATCAAGGGAATGACCCAGATCATTCAGTGTTATTTGAGACTAATCAGATTAAACTTATCCAAGCAACAACCTTTGATAATGCCCCAAACTTTAAGATTTCACAGGGTTTAGAGTGGGTTCGATTCCCAACGAAATTTGCAAAAAAGAGAGAAAACCAAAAGTATTTAAAGGGACATCAATTAAAGAAATATTTAGAAAAAAACGATATTCAGTTGCGCACTTTAAAATATGATCAGATAAAAAATGATGCGGATTATGTAGAAGTACCTGATACTTTTGCAGATCATGTAAATGGTATCGCTTATATGAGCCCAGAGTATCAAGTAAGGATTTTAGGGTTATTCGTATCAAATAGAGGGAAAGTTTATGAGTTTAAACAAGAGATTATTGACGAAGATGGGAATAAAGAACCTTTTAATACTTTTAATTCACATGATGGAGTCTTTCTTTCTAAATTTTCTGAACTTAAATTCTTTGCTGTTCTTGATTATGGTTATTCAGACCCTTTCGTTTGTCTCCTCATTGCGATAGATAAATACGATACGAAATATGTTTTACAAGAAGTTTACAAGAAATACACAAATACTGAAGAGCAAGCTCGCTTAATGCAGGAAATGTTCCAAAACTGGAATGTTATCCCTGAAATGATTGTTGCGGATAATCAGATAAATGACAAGGGAAGAATTGAAGATAAACAAAAACCACATATCCAGTCAATTAAAGACTCATATATGGACTATATGTCTTATTACAATTTCCGTACTGAAGAAATGGATAAGCGAGACCCTGAAACAAAGAGAGATAAAGTTAGAAGAGATTTAGTAGATGGGAAGTTAAAGTTTAATGTCTTTAATAACTATACTTATCAGTGTCAGCAGGAGCTATTAAAACTTGAATATAGGGAAGGGTCAGCGGATCAGGTAACCACTGGAAGTAAAAAAGATCACGCAGATGTTGATGCTTGTTTAAGAATGTTTTATGGTGCAAATATCACTTATGAGAATTTTCAGACAAGTGAACAGATCGCAGAAAGGCGCAAAGTAAACCGTCATTTCCAAGGATTGGTATATTAAAGGTAGAGAGTATGGCAGCAAATGACGACCAAAAAAAGCTTTTAGCAAGAGCAGTTGATATTATCAATCACTATATCAGCCATGAGCAACACAAGTGGCAGCATAGACAGTTTCATACTAATATGTATAACTCGTATGATGAGTTATTAAGGAATAAAAAGCCTTGGCAAGTTAAATATACCCATTATTTACCATTTTTAGTAACTGAAATGAAAACTTCTTTCTATGAAGAAGGGGTTTTAGGTTCTGGTAGTCAAGGGTTATGGAAAATCCACCCTTGGTCTGAATTTTCAGTAGATTCAGCAGAGCAATTAACTAAAGTTTTTCAATATCAAGAAAATAATAGTAATATCCATAGAGAGCTTTACTTGGGTGGTAAATCTAAGAGTATGTATGGTGATTGGTTACTAGAAACCTATTGGGATAGACAAACTAAAATCATTAAACAACCTGATAACTTCCAAATCGGTTTTGATGGAGAGATTAAAAGACCTGTTATCCGTGAAGTTCCTGGAATGGAGCAAGAATTTGTTAAGAAAAATCAACCAAATATAAGAACTTTAGACCCAAATGCGGTTATGACTGACCCGAAAGCTTGCTCTTGGAGTGAACAAAGACTTTACATATATAGACAAGAATTAACCTTTGATAAGCTTAAAGAAGATCAAGAGAAATACAATTTATATGAAAATGTAGACATGATTAAGGGCACTACAATGCCTAAAATGGCTAGTTACTTCTATGATGATAATAGACGTAACATTTTTGTTGAAACTCACTCAGATAAGTACAGTAAATCATCTCCAATTGATGACGAATCCCCAATGGTTGAGGTTATGCACCTTATTAACCCAAATACAGGGGAATGGGAAAGTATAGCGAATAGAGCAGTTTATTTAGGTAGAAGACAAAGATATAGAAACCTTACTGACCCGATTACACACATTAAAAACTATGATTCTTTCAAGAGATTTAATGGTAAGTCAGATTATGAGGTTATTGTTGCTCATTGGAGACTTATTAATCAGTATCAATCATTAGAAGCAGATAATATGTTAATGCACTTTAGAGGATATACTAAAGTTGCAAGAGATGCTGGACCTGGTGTTCAAGAAGATATGGAAAATCTATTTCCAGGTGCAGTTATAACAATGAATAATCTAGGGGGAGTGGACCACACTAGACCTGATTTATTTAGCCCACAGGTTGGAGTTCAAAAACAAGAGCTTATCAATGATACTGGTAGAGCAATGGGCTTAGATGAGATTTTAAGAGGGGAAACCCCAGGGTCGAATGTTAGATCACAGGGACAGTTTGCACAGTTAGCACAGTTTGGTTCTAAGTTACTTTCAAGAGGGGTTAGAACCATATCTGAAGGGCTTAAAGAGGTTGGTGAAAAGTGGTTATTACTTAATTATGACTATCTGGACCTTGACCAAATATTCCCAGTTACAGGACCATCTGGAGCAGAAATTATCCATTTAGAGAGAGATGATATTCCACCAATGGCGAATATTGCAGTTAGATTAAGTGCAGATTTAGATGCACAGAAGGACAGAAAGCTTCAACAGTTAATGCAGGCTATTAATTTAGCACAAACAAACCCAGGTATCACTACTCAAGAGATGATTAAAGACTGGTTTAAAACTCAAGGTGAATTTGAGAATGTTGATAAATATTTCCCACTTAGCTTTGATGAATATACTCAACTTGCTCGTGCAAATGTTGGTTTTCAGATTGAACAACAAGCGGCAGGGGTAGCAGAGGCTCAAGCAGGGAACGTAGCGCAAGAGCCAGGGTTAGCAGGGGGAGCAGAACCACCACCAGCACCAAACCCAGATCAAATAGCAGCAGGTAACATAAATGCAGGAATCCCAGGATAATAAAAAAGTAAATGAAGAGATTAACAAACTTTTTGCGCAGGCAACAGAGTTAGAGCAAGTTTCTTTTGCAATTAAGTCAATGGAAGGACAGAAGATTATTGATCGAATTGGGAAATGGTTACAAGTTAAACAAGTTGCTTTAAATAACCTTGCTTTAAAAGAATTAAGTATTAACGATCATTATGAGTATAGTAAAGACGATTTACAAAGAATGAAGATTGTTAGAGCACAATTATCAGCGATTAAAGAGCTTATTGGGCAATTAAATCCAGAAGTTTTAGAGAAGCAAGTAAATACCCTTAGAAAGAAGGCTTTTGAGCTATCTGAGAACCCAGAGGAATTGCTTAGCAAGTTAGTTTATTAAGTGTTTGTATATAATATCGGGCGAGAGAGGTATTATATATATGAATTTAGAAAATCAATCAACCCCCACTAATGATAGCGGAGTCGGAGCAAGTGCCCCATCATCTTCTTCTGGAAGTGAAGGACTCGCACAATCAAGCACCCCTGCTAACAGTACAAGTAGTGGACTCGGTGAACAAGGTAATAGTACAGGTGGCGACTACAGCACTTTAGAGAAAAGATTCCAAGATACACAGAGAGCGTTTCATCAATCACAATCGCAATTATCTGAGTATCAGAAGAAACTTCAATCTTTAGAGGGGCAAGTTCAGACTGTAGATCAGTTAAAAAATGCTTTAGCGCAAGGCTTAGGTTTAGCAGGTCAAGAGTCTCAGCCAGATGTATTTGACCAATTAGCAAGTGATCCTAATTACATTCAGTCTTTAGTAGATCAAAGAGTACAGGAAGCCTTAACTCCATTCCAGCAACAACAGCAATATGTTGAATTGGAAAAGTTTGCGGCAAACCAACAAGTTGCTAAGCAGGAATACTTAAACAATCTCAAGGATCAATATGGGGAAGAGTTTGCAAATGAAATGTCTAACGTAAATGATGTTGCAGCTGCAATTAACCCTAAAATTGGTGAAATGAGACAAGTTTTAAATAATCCAATGCTTACAGGAGAGCAAAAAGCACAAATTCAAGGAGAGTTAAATCAACTTGAAATTCAAGCAATCCAACAAGTTGGTGGTATTCAGAACTTACAAAAGATTAAACTTGCAGATTTTGTTTTAAATAATATGGATGCTTTAGGGCAACAATATTATGAAATGAAGCAAAAGAAAGAGCGTAGTTATGGTAACGCTAGTGGATTTGGTCAAAATGGTACAAATGGCGCAGGAACTTACAATTCAGGTAGTGGCGACTCTGGTTTCTCAGTAACATCAGTCAGAAGATAAACAAGGAGTAAAATACAATGGCTACAATTACAGGATTAGGTACACCTTTTGCACCAGGTACAGAAGAGTACAAAAGGGTTGAATTTGAGTTATCGAAAGATAAATATTATAAACCAACAAAAACAGCCCTTTTAATGGTAGGTGGCTTTGGTGATGTTCCAGGAGCAAAGGAAACAAATGACCAAAGAAAAGCAAGAATTAGTTTAGAGTCAAAAGAAGTTGAGCAAATGGAATTTGAGATTCTTACTCATGATCCACGTTTAACTCTTGAGACTACTTTAGTTACAGGTACATTGACTACTGGTACTTATGGTTCAACTAACACTTTAACAGTTGCAGACGCTTCTATTCTTAGAGCAGGCGATATTGTTAAAAACATGACAACTAATGAGTATCTTTATGTTACTGCTACAGACGTAGGTGCATCTCCAGATGAGATCACAGTTTACCCAGCGTTCCAACAAACTGGATTTACTGGTTTAACTGCGTTCCCTTGGAGCTTATCTAACGCAACTCCACAAACTAAAACAAATGGAGATGTTATCAGAATAGTTGCAACAGCAGCAAGCACTGGTTCAACTTCTGGGTCAATTATAGATAGCAGACCAACTGCTTCTGTAAACTATATCGAAATCTTTAGAGAGGATTACGGTTTAACTTGGGAAGAAGAGCAAACTAAGCGTAATGGTCGTATGGCGTTTGAAGATAAAGAAGAAAGAGCAAAAGGTAACCTTTTAGTTAAGGTTGAAAGAGCGTTACTTGAAGGTGCTATCAACAAGCAAGCAGATGCAAGTGGTAACATTATCTACTCAACTCAAGGTATTGAAGGTACTGTAACATCAGTAGCGGCAAGTGCTTTAGTTGGTGGTGGAAATGATATCACAAGAGCAAAACTTGATGAAATCGCTTCTTTAATCCAAGATGCAAACATGGGTGGACGTATCACTTGCCTATGTGGTTCTGTATTCATTCGTAAAATCCAAGAAGTTATGAAGGATTTAGTTGAAACTAACGTGGTTGTTGGTGATGAGACATTCGGTCTTAAAGCTACAACTTACGAAAACAACTTCTTACCAATCGACTTTGTAAGACATGAAATTTACGATCAAAGTGGTAAAACAGATGAAGCATTATTCTTTGATGCACAGCACTTAGAGTTATGCCACCTTAAAAATGGTCAAATGGGTAAAGTTTCTGAGAAAAAAGGAATCCCATCTGGTAATCTTGTTGCTAACGATAAAATGGCAATTCAAGATGCAATCTACGGTGCATACGGTCTTGAGTATAGATTTATGGCTGATTCAGCAAGATTAGTTACTGGTCTATCTCATACAATTGCTGGTTAATAGTAATAACTAACCTTCACACGATTAAAGCCCTTCGGGGCTTTTTTCGTTGTTTTGGTAATTTATAGGTAGAGAGAGGTATAAACTAAATGCAGAAAATCAAACTTTTTAAAGGCACAAGATTCAAGACAACAGAACACACTTTAGGGTTGTTCCGTGAAGATTGGAGTCCACAACAATTAAATTTTACAATCCCACAGGGTAGAGCTTCCATTGACATTCAAGATGGAGATGCTTTTGATTCTACTGGAAATCCATTAACCGCTGTTCAAATTACAGATGAACTATTAAAGCAAAATGGTGATCGTTGGGTTTATGGTGGAAAAGCAGGGAGAACCCTAAAGAAAGATTATGGTTCACAATATTTTATTGATTATCATCCACAGATACATGAATTGTTTGTAAAACATAAATTACCCATTCCAGAAGATGGTAAGTCAATGCAGGATAGAGCAATTGAAGCATCTCTTGCCCAACTTAAAATGGCAGGCGTTATTGACCCTGACACTGACCTTAATAAGTTAAGTGCTTTCCAACAAATGCAAAGACAAGCAGTGGTTGAAGAAAAACCTGCCCCAAAAGTAGCAAGTAAGAAGGTAGAAAAGAAAGAGGAAGTTAAAGCCTAATGGTCTTAACCATTGATACATTATCTAAAAAGATAGCAAGAAAAGTTGGTGATTCATCTGAGAAACGGATTGAAGATATCAAAGACATGCTTGGTGATGTTATCAATGATTTGACTTTACTCTTTAGACAAGGCTCTGTATATAATACAGATACAATTACGGTTACGGATGGTGTGGCGACCCTGCCAGGTAATGTCCATACCATTCTCCGTATTTATAACACAGATGGAACAACTTACGAAGTTGCTGATAACTCTTTATATAGACAAAGAGAGCAAGGGAATAGTTTACTTCCAACAGCTTTAGTAGTTGAAAATTATCCAAATTGGGAAGTTAATTTACTTAACTTTGGTTCAACAGGAACGATTACGATAGATTATTTACAGTATTCAAGAAACCCAAGTATAATGCCTGAATACTATGAGCCTTTAATCAAGTTAGGAGTTGAGGCTGAATTTCACGTTAGATATAGTGATATTGAGAAAGCTCGTTTATTTGCTTCTAAATTCGATCAGAAAATGAATGAGATTAAAGGTTATTTAGGACGCAATCAGTCGGCAACAAACCGTACAAAGTCTTTATTTGAGATTAACGCTTCACAGTCAGGAAATCATACTTTAAATTCAACAAATAATGATTATCTTGGTCTTGGTCTTGGAGGTTATTACTAATGGTGGTAGTTAAAAAAAGTATGAATTATAGATTTAATAAAGCTGGTGGTGGTAATAAAAATGCCCCTAAAAATCAACCTTTATTAAGTGATCCAAATCAAGTTAATAAAAAGCAGTTGCAGAACTTTACTGGTAAAGCTGGTAATGTAAAGGTAAATCCATTTACTGGTGAAAAGATTGCTCAAGGACAGAGGGTTAAACCTAAACAGTTTTTAAGACAACAAAGAGCGGCTGGTGGTGCAGTTGAAGAAGCTAAAGATTTTGAGTTTGATGTCCCTTCAAGTGGTGCAGGTGCAGCGCAAGATGCAGCAATGGGTACTGCTGGACAGATTGGACAAACAGCACAAAACCTTTTAGGTGGTGGTGGACAACAGATTAGCACTGGTGGTCAATTTGCACAACAAGGTGCAGATGCTTTACAAGGAGTTTTAGGAGCAGGTGGCGCACAAGGTGGACTTGCTTTAATGAACCAACAAGAAGCATTAAGACAGATGGGGCAGCTACAGAATACAGCTTTAGACCCAACAATTAATAATCCAATGTTTGATGCAAATAGACAAGCAAGGATTAATGAAGCGCAGGCTTTAGAAAGTAACTTAATGGATGCTTTTGCAAGGAATAGAGGGGCAGATGTTGCTAACTTAGCAGCTAGAGGGGTTTTGGATTCTACAACAGCAGAGAATACAATGTCAGCTAGAGATGCACAGTTAGGGTTAGCCCTAAATCAGCTATTGTCTCAAGCAAATGAAACTTCAAGGCAAGAAGTTCTTGGAGAAAGACAGAGAATGGGTGATGCCGCTCAAGCATTTGGACAAAATCAGAGTTTACAGGCTGCACAGCAAGGGGGAATTGCAGGGGATGTATTAAGAACTCAAGGGACAGCAGGTTCTAACCTTGGTAATCTTGGACTTGGTCAGCAAGGAGTTGGAACTAACTTAGCTGGTCTTGGAGCAGGGTTATTAGGTGATGCAGGTCAATTACAGTTAGGTGCAGGTGCTTTGGGTATTAACAATATTAATCAGTTAGCACAGTTACAGTTAGCAGAGCTTGGTCAAAGATTAATGGGTCAGCAGACAGGCTTAGGTAATTTAGAGTCCTTAAAGAACGCTAACTTAAACCGAGGAATGTTAAGAGAAAACATGGCTTATTTAGAAGAGTTACGTAATCAAGCAGCAAGTGGAGGCGGCTTTAGTCTTGGTGGAATGGGCAGTGGAGCAATGACTGGTGCAGCGATTGGTTCTGTTGTACCTGGCGTTGGGACTTTAGCAGGCGGAGCAATCGGAGCAGGATTAGGAGGGTTATTCGGATAATGACAATACCACCACAAGTATTAGCAGCAGGAATTGGAGCGTTAGGTAACATAGGCGGTCAAATGATTGCAGGACGAAATCAAGAAGAGCAAGATGAGCAAGACTTAATTGCAAGACTTCTTGGAGGTCAAGTACCACAATCAACGATACCAACGGTTCAACAACCAATGATTGGACAATCAGGGGGTATTGGAGGCTTATTAGGATGAGTTTACAACCAACGAACATTCCACAATTACAGAATATGGGTTTAACCCCAGCGGCTAATATGGTTAATACTGGTATATCAGCCATGATTAGTGCAAGAGAGGGTGGGCGAGATAGAAGGAATAAACTTCTTCAAGCTTTACTTGGTGGTGGTTTTGATATGGGTGTTCAAGGTTTAAGAAATGAAGGTAACCTTGCTATGACAGAGGCTCAACTTAAAAGCCCTGCACAATTAGCATTAGCTGTAAACAGGCTTGCTACTGGTGCAGCTAGTCCAGATCAAGCAGGTGCTATTAGAGACCGTGTAAATCGTATTTTAGGTGATATACCAGGTACAGGCGAGGAAGGGCAAGCTCCAATTTTACCTTTAGAGGGTAGCCCTATCGTAGACCAAGTGGGTGATGATGCTATTCAATCCTTTGGTGGTCAAGGTGGAGTTACTGGTGTTCCACAAGGGCAAGAATTTGCTCAATCTCCAAGTGGTGCTTTTCAGTTAGGCACACAGCAACAAGTTGCAAGTGCTACTCCAAGTTATGGTATGGATTTACCTTTAGGGATGGCAAGACAGCAAGCTAAGATTGAAAGAGACCTTGCTGGTAAAAGTCTTTCAAAGGCTAGGGAAAATAAAACTAATATAGATGCTAAAAGATCAGGGATAGGGCTAAGGGAAGATCAAGCAAAAACTTTTGCACCAGGTTATGCTGAAATGCCAGAAAAGCAACCAGGGGCTGTGGATTATGACGGGGTATCTCTTGGAATCCCAAATAGCCCTCGTGTAAATAAAATTCAAAGATCATTTACAAGGTTACCTAAGCAAGAGCTTGTAGAGGTAAGAAATAAGACCGCTAGTTCTTTCCAGGATTTACAACAATTTTCAGAATTAACCAAGAAGTTTTTAAGTCTAAAAGAAACAAATACAGTAGATAGACAAAGAATTAACGCTGCGATCAATGGTTTAATTCCATTGGAAAATTTAAGGGAAGTTGAAAAAGTAGCCGTTGAATTAAATTCACTACTAGACCCTGCTGCAATACAAGCCGCTGCTCAGTTCCAGGGGGCAAACAGTATATCAAACCGAGACGTTGAAGGCATTAAAAATGCTATTGGTAACCCCAAGTTACCCAAAGAAGTATTTGCTAATTTAATTTCAAGATATTTAGCTAAAGGTTACATAAATGGAATGGGTAATGCTATCGCTGTAGACGGCATCCTATTTCAAGACATGGAATCTAATTTTGAAAACCTGACAGGGAATAAATTAATGCCTGATGATTTTGTTCAATTTGATAAAGTCCGCAAAATGATTAAAAATGGGCTTGTTTCAGGTAACGGGATTCAAGCTGAAGTAACTCCAGGGGAAACAAGAGCGGCAGAGGTTAGACCAACAAATAACCAGGAAAATGTATCAAATAAAAATACAGACATTGCTAGGAGCTTATTCTTTTAATGGCAGTTCAACCAAACGACTTAATGCAAAAAATAGATCAAGCACAACTTGAGAATTTTCAAGCGCAAATGGATGCTTTGAAGCTTAATATACGTGAGATTAAGAAAAAGGTAGAAGCGAATCAGCCAATTAGTGATGGTGAATTAGATTTGGTTAAACAATATAAATATGCAGAACTTGGGGTTAAAACTTTCCAAAATCAACCTATTTCAGACCAAGAACTTGCTTTCCTTAAAAGCTATAAACCTACCAGTATTGGTGAAGACAAGCCTAAAGAAATTACATCAACAGGGGGTACTAAAGAATCAAAAGCTTTGGCAAGTTTAAGAACTAAACCAGAGTTAGTAACAGAAGCTTTAAACAGTATGCGCTCCGTATTGGACACGCCTTTACCTTCTGGTGAGACAGTTAGAGAGCGTTTTTTAACCAAGGTCTTTGGACGAATTTACTTAAGTGGTAATGAATTTGGGGTTATGAAAAATGGCGAAATAGTTCCAGCTCCAAAAGAAGATATGTTAAGTGGTGTTGGTAGTTTTGGTGGTAAGCTTGTTACTGGGGTTGCTGGTGAAATGATTGGTGCTGGACTTGGTGCTGGGTTAGGACCTGCTGGGGTATTGATTGGTGCTGGACTTGGTGCTGGTGTCGGAGAGGGAATGGTTGGTGTCGCTGATCGTGCCAAAGATGCTTTTAAAGCAAGAGAGCTTGGGTTAATCGAAGACAAAGAAATCCCCAAGTTTGCTTTAACAGCTTTAGGTGAAGCAGGTAAAGAGGCTGGTGTTGTAGCTGGTTTAACAAGTGTATTAAGTACATTGAAACCTATTGCTAGTAAAATAGCAAAAGATTTAAGAGTAAGCGGAACTACTGGTCGTGAGATTAGTGCAATGAAAGGCAAGGTTGAACAACAAGCCTTAGTTGATAGGCTACTGGAAGACATCGCTCCAATTGAACAAATGGAAAAAGCAACTCCTGGGTTAAAAGTTTTTGGCGAGACTGGTAAGAAAATTGTTTTAGATGTAAAGAATAGTATTATAGGTAAAAGCAATCAATTGTTTGACCAAGCAGACGCACAATTTGCTGACAGGTTACAGTCTGGTGATTTTGAGTTTATAGATGCAAGTGGAGTGTATAACAAACTTAGAGCAAATGTCAATAAGTTCACTCGTGAGGGTGTTTTATCAGAAGATGAAGCTGCCGACATATTAAGCAGTGTTCAGAATCAGTTAAATGGTACTAAAAATGATATTCTGTCTGGTGCTATCAGAGTTCCTGACCAAACTTTAAATAAATTCTCTAAAAAGGTTGAGAAAGTAACCCCAGTGCAAAGTCAGATATTAGACTCTAGTGGCAATCCAGTAACTAAGTTCATTAAAGAAAGTGTTGAAACTGCAGGTGAATTTGATGCTAAAAAGGTTACTGCTGCTGATTACAGAAGAACATCAAATGTTATTGATGAGTTATTTTCTCGCATTAAAAGCAAAAGAGGAAAGAAAGCGTTAGGACAATTAGCGACAGATATTGAAAATAAAATAGGTTCATCCAATGAATCTTTGCTTTACAAGCGAGCATTTAAAGAGAAGGGTAAGCTTTATAAAGCGTTACCAGAAGATTTAATAGGAATTGATAAAGACACCTTGGGCTCTGAAGTTCAAGAAGCAATGGTTAAATTACAACCCGAAGAAGCTGTGCAATTTAGAAGAATTGTTGAGAAAGCACCTGAGAGAGAAATCTTTGATAAAAGTGCAAAAAAAGAATTTATGAACACTACCCCTATTCGTAAAAGAAGGGTAAGGGAAGTCCGTAAAGGTGTTGGTGAGGAAACTTTGCAGCAAGCTCAAGCGAGAAGCCCATTGGAAGCAGAACAGTTAGAAGCATCAGGGGTTAAAGCTAAGTTAAGTCCAATTAAAAAAGCTTTGTTGTCAAGCTCTGAAACTACTGGGAAAAAAGAATCAATGATTGCAGGTGAAAACTTAGCTAGTCGCTTTTATCAAAAGGAAGGCGAAATAATTGGTAATTTACTGGGTTCTGAAAATGCAAAAGCTTTAAAAGAAACGGCTGAAAAATTGGGAGATGCTCAAGATGCAGCAGGTATAGTAACAAGGTTACCTAGTTCAAGCAAATTTAAAAGTGGCGATGTTATCGAGAGTGCTGCTAATGTTGGTGAAGAAATTTTATCTAGTTTACCTGGTGGTAAGGCTGTTAGTAAAGGTTTAAGTATGACTATCAACCCATTACAAAGGGGAGCTGCTAGTTTAATAGATGCAGCGCCAATAAGACCTGCCCCGTTTGGAACTCTTTTAGGTGAGCAAGTAGGTTTATTGCCAAAAGATGAACCGACTGAGGAACAGAAAAAAAGAATCAGACTAGGGTTTACAAAAACGAGGTTACTTGATTAATGCCACAAATTGATGTACCAAAACATGGAATGTTTAGAACTTCAAGAAATATCTTTGGGTTTGCCCCTTCTGATGTCTCCGAAGCTGAGAACATGGTTTGGGCTGATGATTATTTAGTAGGAAGAGAAGGCTCAAGCTTATTTAAAAACTCAACTCAATGGAGTGGACAGAAGGTTATATCTGGTAAAGATTTTGCGGTAACTGGTGAAGCTTTTTATCGGATTGTTGTTGCTTTAGATGATGGAAGATTATTTTATGTTCGCTCTGATAATGTAAGCTTTGGAACAGCAAGTGCAACTTGGACTGAGATAACGGATACAAGTGGTTCTAGTCCTGCTTTATCTGCGGCAACAACAAGTAGGTCTTTACATGGATTTAACAATAAATTATTTGTTGCAGATGGAACGAATAATCTTTATTACATTAACTTTAGTACAGACAGGTTAGTTAGTGTAACTTTACCTGGTTCTTTAACTGGTAATGTTGTTGGTTTAAATGATAAATCAAGTAGTATGTGGGTTTTATCTGATGAAGGAAGAACTTATAAATCTGCGATTAATGATGGAACGGATTTAACTGGAATTGGTACTGGAAGTTTAAATTATGGAAGAACAGAGGGCTTAGTTGCTACGAATATGATTTCTTTTGGAGATGAGTTATTAATAACCACTGAAAATAAACCTTTAAGCCGTTATCAAACTTATAGATTACTTGGTATTCA
>Ga0070754_10001790_pt1 | contig 16635 bp, 16 predicted proteins | sample VirMetDEL_Sep_01_FD_75181 | JGI IMG/M metagenome (GOLD analysis project Ga0070754, IMG submission 75181) | Aqueous microbial communities from the Delaware River and Bay under freshwater to marine salinity gradient to study organic matter... | ecosystem: Environmental > Aquatic > Marine >... | reverse complement strand
ACGGGCCACGCTGCGGCGGCGGTGGCCGCGTCCAGCACGTCCGCACCGGCAAGAATCTGCCCTGGACGGGTCTTCTGGTAGTCATCGGCGGACTTGGACGCTTCAAGCCACGGCTCGGCGTCGTCGATGAGTCCTCGGATGCGGTCGGCCTCCCGCCGGTGGGGAAAATCCTCGGCGTCCGAGAAGTAGTCGGAGGGTCGGGTTGCGGGATCCCAGTGTGAGGCCGGCTCCCCTACAGCCCGTTGCGGCATGGTGTCGAAGTGGTCAACAATGTCCTCGCTGTAGACGGCCTGGTTCACTTTCGTGGGGTCCTCAACGTAGGGCTCTTCTAGCAGCCGCAGCTCCTCGTCGAGGAGCTTACCCCCCAAACGATCCCGGGCATCTACAGCCTTTTCGGCCGTGTGTTGCATGTTGCGCAGGCTATCCCGGGCGTCTCGCTCTGCCTGCATGTAGTGCCAATCCACGTCGGTCAGTTCCGGATCGCGCCACATGGCGTTGGGGGCCGTGCCTCGACGGTGGGGCACTAGCTGCCCCACGGAACGCTCTGGGTCCCCTAGCCACTCTTCGGGGACGTCCTCCAGCCCGATATCGAGAATGTCCCCTAGGTAGTGCATACGTCCCATGGAGTCAATACGGCGCTGTGTCGCCCGGTGGAGGGCCTCATCGGCGGCCGAGAACCTGTCCTCTAGATCCGCAATCTCCCGGTCAACCCAGCGCCTGCGGCCCGCAGAGTCGGCGGCATCTTGGGCGATCTCGTCCATCACAGTACCCATCGGCCGCGGGCGGGTCTTCACTGGAGGCGCGGCCTCCTCGGCACGCGCTGCTAGGTCTTCCTTGGACCATGCACGCTCGGCGTCATCTAGGGTCTCGAACTCGGGCCCCCACGGATCCGTGGGGTGTTCGTACCCCTCGTCCCCCGGAGCCGCACGCCCGTAACCGAAGTCCTCGTTCCACCCGTCCCACTGGAAGGTTTCGTTCCCCGGCTGCTGGAGTTCCTCGTTGACGACGTTCTGGAAATAGTCCTTGGCGGTCTGGGCTCCTCCTGCAATGGTGTCCTTGACCCCCCCGGTGAGCTTGTTCTGGATGCCCTCGCTCACAGCACTGGCGATGCTCGTAGGGGCCGAGGCCATCGCAGCCAGTCCCGAGCTGAACGCGTCCGCCAAGCCCCGGTTCGGAGCGTTCGCGAGCTTCCTGCGCTGCTGTTCCTCAAGGAACTGCATCCACTCGTCGCTGTCGTAGACCTCGTCGTCGTCGCTGGCGGACGGCAGGCCCCCTCCTGGCTGAAACGGGGTAGGCGTCCACCCTTCCATCGGGTCGGGCTTCTTCTGCTTCTGGGCACGGTATTGGAGATCGCGATCCTCGGGCATTACACATCCTCTGTGGCGGTCTTGTTGCCGCCGAAGACGGGTGGGGGCTTGGTAACTCCCCGCTGTGGACCAACGCCGGCTACCAGCCCGGCCTGCATGTTCTGTCGCTTGCGGCGCTTGTCTTCCTTGATGCTGTCCTTGTACTTGCGCTTCATCTCCCGTCCCCACTCCTTGAACGCGAAGTCATCGTTCTGGTAGCCACGGGCGCGCTTGTACTGCTGGAAGTCCTCGGAGCCCATCAGCTCGTTGCGCATCTGTGCGTACTTCGGCTCGCTGCTGTAGGCTTCGATCTGGTCGAAGAGCTGGGCGCTGCGGGACTGCGGGTCCTCCAGGAGGTTGACGCCCATGTCGCCCATCGCCACCTCGTCGGGGCTGTAGGTCGCACCGTCCACCATCGCACCACCGTCGGGGGTCATGGCCCCTTCGGGGGCGGGCGCGGCGGGCTGGGGCGGGCTCTGCCCCTTGACGCCTTCTGGGTAGAAGGGGCCTGCGTTCTCGTACCCGCCGCCACCGCCGCCGCCGCCCATGGCCGCGTGCTGCCGTTGAAGCTCGGGCACGGCGGGGTCGGACGGGTCCATGTGGGAGAACAATGCCTGGTCCGCTTCGTACTGGGCCTGCTTGTACTGGGCAGCTTCTGCGTCGGCTTCCTGGTTCAGGGCGTCGATGGCGCTGGCCACCTCGGGGAACAGCGCTCGACTGTCCTGCCCTCCCAGCTGCTGTTCGAAGTACTGGAGGGCGAGCCGGCGCTGCGTGGTGGGAATGCCCGAGGCCACGATGATGCTCTCGACCCCTTCCTTCATCTCCGCCAGGGCGCCCTCGTGAAACTCACTATCCGGATTCTGGAGACCGTACTTCACGGCAGATTTCATGTCCGTAACACGAGGATTCTCTTCCCGCACCATGGCCAAGAAGGACGGCATCCCGTCTGCCTTCGTCGCAGAGTAGTCGCGCAGGAGCGCGTCGATTTGCATCTTCACCTGCGGGTCGATCTTGTTCCCGGACACCTTGTTCAGCGCGTCGTACCGCTTGAGGGCCATGCGCAGTTCGCGGCTCGCGGCGGCCCGACTGTTCTGCATGCGCTGCTGCATCAGGGCTCGCTGGTAGTCCATCTGCTTGCGGTAGTTGCGCTGCTGCTCCTGGAGGAGGGCGCGGTCGTAAGCGTCCGCCCCGCGCTGTTGGACGCGGCCGGACTCGTGCATCTCCTGGAGGACTTGGTTCTGGAGTGCTCCCTGCTGTAGCTGCTGCTGCATCGGGTCGGGCATCTGTCGGCCCCCGATGGCCGACAATAGTGCTGTCCAGCGGTGCTTGTTCCGTGCATCGCGGTACTGCTTGAACTGCTGAATCAGCTCCTCTTCGGTCACGCTACCCTCCGTAAGCGCCCAGGAATGCCTGGGCTCGTGCCGCCGACTTCTGCCTCTCGCTGTCCATGGTCGGTGCGCCCGTCGGGTGGTTGGAGAACGACCACATCGGCTGCCCTGTCCACGCTGGACCCTTCTGGTCCTGCTTCTTCTTGGCCACGCTTAGCCCCTTCTGGAACTGCTCGCCACCGACTGCGTCCAAATCTTCCATTATGCCACCGACATGAAGTCCGCTGCGGTACCTGCCGCCTCGCGGAAGTTAGCACGTTCCTGCTGCTGCATACCGTAAATCGCCATGAAGTCTTCCATCTGACGACGGCGCTGCTCGCTCTCCAGGGCAAGGGCTTGGTTTGCGCGGGACTCTTCAAGGGCATTGCTCTGCGCCCGCTCCTGTCCACTGGCCTTGACTGCCGCGTCCGTGCTGGCCTTGCCCAGCTGCTGGGCGGCCTGCTGGAAACCAGGGCCGGTGTTGCCCCCCGCCATCCCCTGTCGCGAGAGCGCGGACTGCTGGGCCTGCAGGACACTGTCCGCCTGCTTCTGGGCTCCCGCACGAGCGGCAGCCCGTTCAGAGTCCGAAACCAGGCTGCCGGACTCCAGTTTGTCCATCTGCCCTCGGACGTAGGCTGCGCGCTGCTGTTCTGGTTTGGACAGGCCGAACATTAGAATTCCTCCGCCGCCGGCCGCGTTGCGTTCGTGAAGCGCCAGTACACGGCCTCGTTCAAGGCACGAGGACCGAATTCCTCAAACACAAAGGCGGCCGCAGCCTCGGGTCCCATACTGCGTGTGAGCCCGTCCAGGAGATTGGAGATGGCCTCTCCTGTATCCTCGGGAGATGCTTCGATGTAGCGTCGAGTGGAATCGGCCATGCCCATCGCTGTAGTGTGCGGGTCTCCCTCGCCCAGACCGGCCGCTACGAGAGCGGGAGGGGTCTGGACCGGAGCCATGATTTCCGCAGCGCCTTGCTCGGGGCTGGCGGGCTTCGGTAGAGCGATGCGGGGACCGACTTCGCCTGGGTCCTGCACTGACATTGGCCCCGGCGGAGGTTCAGCGGCGATCTCCGCCGGGCTGGCGGGTGCTTCCGGCTCGGTCATGCCCAGTCGCTCCAACATGTCCGCCTCGGAGGGGGGACGCTGGAGAGGGACGGTGACAGGCGGGGGCTTCGCGGGGTTTACGAAGGTGTTGCGCTCCGTCTCCATAGGAGGCTGAACGTTAGGGAAGTTGCCGCCGCCCTCGGCGATCCGCCCGGTCTCGGGGTCGAAGCCCGGAGGCGTGCGGAAGGCTGCGGCATCAGCAGCCTTGTCGTAGAGCTGCTCCCACCCCGAGCGGAGCGGGGGCTCGTCCGCCCAGACGTAGGCTTCGCTGTCATCGGAAGCAGGCATCGGACCGGCATCGTCCGCCCAGACGTAAGCCCCGGGGCCGGAGTTGTCTTCGGGGGGCGGAGTGGGGGCCTCGGCACCAGGGGCCGAAGCAGTGCTGGTCTCACCCTCTCGGGACAGAAGGGCCTCGGGCTTTGCTTCCTTAGCCTCCTCTGCGACCTTGTTGAACAGCTCCTTGTTGCCGTTTAGCAAGGCGAATAGGGCCACGGGCTTGTTGTTCTCGGCGAGGTTGGAGAACACCTTACCCAGAGCCGACGCATACTCCCCGGGCAAACTGGCGACGAAGTCGGCGATGTCCTGATCAACCTGCTGTGGAGGGGTCTGGGCCAGGTATTCCGGCAGGTTGGACGCTGCGCCAGCCAGGCGCCCGGCGAGTTCCTTTGCCACGGGCCACGCGGCCTTGTCCCATTCCGTGCTTGCCTTGGCGCCCAAAGCTCCTGCTGCCCGACTGATCCAGTACGGGGCGGCGCTCCACCCAGCGACCATGGGGTTTCCGAGGATGGCGTCGTTCCGGGCTTGAACCGCACCACCAGCAAAGTCGGCCGCATGCTTACCGAAGTTCATCATGTTCGCCCAGAACTGGTCGTCCTGGAGGGCCTCGGAGGTCTCGTCAGGTTCAGTCATGCCAAGCTGCGCCAGCATGTCGGCCTCGGACATCTTCGGTGCAGGGCGCTCGGTGCGGGCCTGCGGCTCCTCTCCGCCCTGGGCACCTGCGGCACCCTTGCCCTTTCCGCTCTTGCCCTCGGACGCAGCTGCACCGGCATCAATGGCCCGACCCAGCGAATCCTTGAACGCCTGCGCTTCGTCCAGGGAGATATGCCCGTCGCCGTCCGTGTCGATGTGACGGGGCGGACGCTTCGCAAAGTTGCGCTCGGAGAAGTATTTGAGGTTCCCGAGGTCGTCCTCTCCGTCCTCGTCCGCCCAGATGTAGTCCGGCGTGAAGTCCGCGATCTTCTCCTGACCGCTACCGCTCCAGTGGGAATCACCCCGCTCGACGCGGACAAGGCCACGCACGACGTTGCCCTCTCGGTCGAGGCTGTACGCTCGGTCGCGGGGGTCCATGGCGGCGCCGTACTTCGGGGCCTGCTGGTTCGGGTCGATGTCCATACCGGCGTCGGCGAGGGCTTGGCGCTCAAGGAGCGCGGCATCACTGAACACAGCAATGTCCCGGTCGGACAGTTCGCCCGTGCGGATCAGACGCTTGACGTCGGGGTCCTGGCGGAACGCTTCGTCGGCGATGCCCCGCTCCTGATTGTACAGGTGCCTTTTGTGCAGGGTCTCGTCCCCACCCCGCGAGAGGACGTAATCACGGGTGTCTTCGTCCATGGTCATGCCCATGTGACGCCCTGCCGCAACGTCATCAATCATACCACGCTGCTGGGCGAGGTCCTGATTCAGGGTCAGGCCACCGTCGTCCTGGCGGGCAGCCTCTTCGCGTGCGGCCTGGGCACGAGCCTCGGCCTGTCGGGCCTTCTCGGCCTCGTCCGCGTCCCACATCTCCCGGAGTTCTTCGCGGCTCTCCGCCTCCATGTACTGCTGCTTGCGGGCCGTGTCACGCTGCGCTTGGCCTTCGTCCAGCCACTGTCGCAGGCTGGACGAAGGGTCCGCCATCATACGCCTCGCCCTGGCCTTGCCCTTGTCCATGGCGGCTTGCTTCTCTTCGGGGGTCATGTCAGCCACGTAGGCTCCTAGCGAATTGCGTGGGCCAGCATGTGCCGGCAGTGGACGCGAACAACGCGTCGGTCAGTGATGAGACGGATGCTGGCGCTGTGCCAGCCTTTGGTGAGGGCACCACTATCAATATTTGAGTCGATTGTCAAGGCCCCGCTCCAGAAGCGCATGTCCGGATTCTTGCACGCCCGCTGGGCCTTGTACTCGTATTCACTCTGTTTGTCTGCGCCGCTAGAGTTGAGGGGTCCGTTGTCAGGGTATGCGTTCTCCCCGTCTCCGAAGTTGCACTGCGTTTCTTCCTGGAGAGTCCCGTTAATGAATAGTGCAGCCTTGGTGCCCACCAAGTAACTGCTGACCGTCTTTGGATCAACGTCGGGGTCGTTGCCCGTGAGCTGGTTGGTATACCCTCCGGACGGAGGAAACCCGTTGATCCACCCCGTGTTCATCTCAAGCTCCGTCAGGAATGCGCCGTCGTCGGAATGGTACAGGATATATCCGGAGCCGTTGCCGGCACCCCCGCCGTTCGTGGGGTCGTCGGCGTCCTCTGCGTAGAAGTATGCATTGCTGACGGACACGGCAAGTGTCCAACCCAGACGAACCTGTGTAACCGCGTAGGGGTTGTACCGGGCAATGGCAATGACCGGAATGCCCCCATCTTCCAAAAACGCCTGCACCTCGGACAGCACGTAGGTGGTGTCGTCGTCCGCCGCTGTGTCTCGCGTGTTGTGCAGGTATCGACCAAGGCCGCCTTCGGAGATGGACATCTCCTTGAAGATGTCGATGTTGAGGGTGTTCCCCACCATCTTGCCTTCCGAGAACGCCCCCTTGCGTACCTCTCCAAAGGCTACCTGCTCACCCGCCTTGAAGTTGGCATCGTCCAGCCGGCCGTTGATCGCAGCGAAGGACGTCTGGGACGTCGGCTTCTCCTGGTGGATCTTGGCGTTGTAGCTAGAAGCAGTGGCTACTGCTCCGTCTGCAAAAGTCGCGCCTGTATTTACGTCGCCCACTAGAGGCTCCCTGCCAAGATGGGGGTCACGGTCAAGCTGTAGAAGTCCACAAGGAAGTCGTATTCCAGCGTGGTGGCCGCTGGATCGTCCAGCCCCCGGTGAACACAGGTGACGGCCAGAAAGACTTCGGAGATGTCCCCGTTGCCCGTCGCCACCTCGGTCGCGTCAATGACCGCCATCACAGAAATGCGCTGGCCGTAGCTCTCTACGTCGATGAACCGGATGCTGTCCTCGACGATGTACCGACTCCCGAGGTCGTCCTCCCACCCGATGGCGGCACAAGTGACAGTGAACTGCCCGCTGGAGTTGCTGAACCCCGCCTCACCGTCTGCCCAGAAGATGCCAACGCTGCCTCGGCACAGCAAGTAGTTCGGCTGACCGGACGTGGCGAGGTCCACGCCGGAGGCCAACGAGACCTCGGCGGCGTTTGCGGTGAAGCCCCCGAGAGCTACAATGGCCCAGCCCTCGTCCGGACCCGACGTGGGTCCGTAAGGTGCGGTAGCGTCCCCACTGGCCTGTGCCGTAGTGAAGGTCTGGTAGTTGGTGGTCCCCGCTCCGCCCGAGTTGTCCAGGCCGCACTCGTACTCGTCTCTGGTACCCGAGCCCCCGTCCGGATCGTTTGCTCCCGACCCCCAGGGGTTGCGGGCGTTGTAGCCCGACGGGAACAGGGAGGAGAAGGACAGGTCTGGCAGGTGGTTCTCGGTCAAAGCCTCATCTGCAATGTCCGTCATCTCGACGTCGTTCAGTGCGGTGGTCACCGCAGAGACCAAGGTGTTGAGGGACGAGGCGTCGAAGATGTCCCCTTCCCGCAGGGGTGTGATGGACAAAGGCATCAGTCAAGCTCCCAGATAATCCAGGTTCGTCGGCCCACCCCGATGCAGGTCTGGCCCGCTTGGGGGATAGCCATGCGATGGATGTTGACCTTGATCTCGATGAGGTGGTTGCCGGGCACGATGGGCACCAGCGCCTCAATTTCGGCCGGTGTGTTGAGACGCACACCGTGCTCCATCCAAGCCCCCTGGTCGTCGTCCAGGTCTCCCAGCACGGATTCTCCGACGATCACCCCGTCAATGGCCACAGCATACCGCGCCGAGCCCAGGAATGAGTTGGTGTCCTGGGCGGACCCCCCGGAGTTGTAGCCCGGAAAGTCGCTGTTGATGGCGACCGTGACCTGCTGGAGGTTGGCCAGAACGTAGATGGACGTTCCTCGAATCACCCCCTCCCAGGAAAGTCCTCGGATGGTCTGCCACCCACCAGACGAGCGGTAAACGTCTCCGTCGGGGGTCCCGCCCGACGACGTTTCCAGCATGTCTGTGCCGGCGTTAGTAGTGCTCGCTACCTTCACCCTCCAAGCAGTCCCTGTTGTGTAGTCGTCTGCCACCGTCCAGTTGGACGCGAGGTCGCCAGAGAGGTTGTGCTCATTGAGTCGTCCGTTGAACGCCTCGACGTACGGCATGAAGTTGTCGTTGACCGCCTCGATGTCCGCCACCGAGCTACCGTCCGGGAGCTTGCCGTTCGGAAAAACCCACGCCATTAGGAACCACTCCTGCTGTGAGAGATGCCACCGTGGTGGCTATCGACATGGTAGCCCTTGAAGCCCACAATCTCCATGTCTCCAGCGTACTCGATGCGTACCTTGTACACCTCGCAGTCGGGGACGAAGGCGTCCAGGGCAATCCAGTAGAGGCGACGACGTGCCCAGCGTTTGTTGTCATGGACGTTGTCGTACTGCCGACGATCTTTGGAGCCCAGCTCCGTGACGTTCCACAGCACTGGCACGTCCTCACCCGGAATGAGCTCGGGAGGGTCCTCGATCTGGTCGTACTTCGGGTACTCCCGCCAGTCCCGCATGACGCGCACCGTCGGGGTGAAGTTGCCCGTGGCACGCACCAGGAGCTTGAGGCTGCGCGCGGACTTGCGCCGTTCCGAGTTTCCTGCGGTGAGCCAAGCCGTTTCAAACACCGCTGTCGGTTGGTCGACAGTGACGGTCGCTGAGGCCGTGCTGTGATCGAGCACCCACACGGACGGGGTCAGGGTGCCTCCATCAGTGAAGACACGGCCCAGGGCCAGCATGTACTGCCGGTAGTCCTTGGTCACGCAGACAGCGTTGACCTCGGCGTAGTCCAGAAGGCGGAAGTCCAAGGCTCCGTCGATGACGATGCCCATCTGTGGAAACTCCCCACCCTCGAAAGGAACCCAGCAGCGGTACTCGCCGTGAGCCGTGACCGCTGCCACCGAGTTGGAGGCGTGAGCGAAGTTGATGTACCGGATAATCTCTGTGCGGACGTCTTCGGAGATGAGGCGGATTCTCTCACCGTCAAAGGCGTAGAAGCCCTCGCGGCCCAGCCAGATCGTGAGGCCGTTCGGTAGAGTAGCAATACTATCAGGAGCAACACAGCCCTGCTTGGTTGAGAGCGTCCGGCGGATGAACATGTCGCCGGACCCGTCGGTGGGGGTGATGATGGCGGTGCTGGCCTCGGTGAAGCACAGCAGCCCTGCCCGAGTAGCGTGAAGGCCGGTGACCTCCTCGGCGACCGGGTCGATTTCGTAGACCATGCCCGAGGGGAACGTCCCCGCACGTCCGGGCATAGAGGGGCGGACGGAGGTACGGCCGCCATCCCAATTGGCAATCCACATGCGCCCATACGCCATCGTGCAGAGACGGAAGAGTGGGACAGGGTCAACGTCCTCCGCGCGCTTTACAAGGGCGGTGTCCGGGACGTTGTCGGGGAAGAAGGGAGTGACATTGTCCTGGATAGTAGCAAAGCCCAAGTAGCTGGTGCTGATGTTTCCTGGAACTTCAAACAGCCCAGGAATGCCGCTGCCCGCCTGATCTTTGGTGCGCAGAAGGACCTTGCCGACAGTACCGTCGCGCCCGTTCTCTAGACCGGCGGCCCCCAGCTGAACCCGTAGCTTGTCCGCTGTCTCGGACCTGGCTGCACCCGTCAACTGCTGCAAGTCCCAGTTGTCGTCCTTTGATACAGTGACCGCCGCAGACAACGGAGACTGCGGAGACATGTTTCCGAAGTCGTCGATGAGCTGGAGCGCGTAGTGCCACGTCCCGAATTCCAGCACACCGCCGTACTTGTTGCGGCTGTCTCCGCTGTTGAAGGAGGCATTCATGCTGCTGGCAGGCCCCGAGTTGATGCTGCCGATGCGGTTTGGTCCGAACACCTGGGGCATTCTGCGCCCGTCGTGGCTGTACCCTGCGACGTTGGCCCGGTCCTGGAAGTAATCGTAGGTCGCACCCCCGCCAGAGAACACGTTCTCCGATGTTGAGATGGGACCCAGTCCCACGGGGGCGCTGGGTCGGACGACGTACCCCAGGGGCATGATCTTCTTCCCATCGTAGGCGTACGCCCGTCCGCCCTGCGGAACAATGACGACGTATCCCCCGACGAAGCAGAACTGGGTGTTCCACTTCGCCCGGTTGCCTGCGCTAGGGAACGCTGTCTCGATCTCGGCCCCACTGCCGCTGCTTCCGATGAGCAGCCGCCACTGGGGTACCCAGCCCTCGTGGACGTAGATGCCGCCGTTGAAGTGGGCCAGGAGGATGTCCCTCCCGTCCACCACTGCGTGGAAGATTCCGTCGTGGGGCTTGGAGTAGTTGGTGTCGGCAGGTGCCCCCTGCCCACTGCCGTACGTGGACGGGTGGTACTCGCAGGGGGGCTGCGCCGACCGCAGCGTGCCGTCGTCCGTGAGAACCATGTTGCGGATCTCACCAGCCGAACCCTCTGACGGGACCAGGGCCGAGGAGATTCCCCTCGGCTGCTGGAAGCCCGTAGATTGCCGCTGCCAGTCGTCAGCTGCCACTAGCTTGCCTTCCTCCGACTGCGCCGACGGCGCTGCTTGGTGGGCTTGAAGGGCTCGGCCACGGGGGCCTTCTTCTCGGCCTCGGCTTCCTTGTCGGCTTCCTTGGCTTCGAACTTCTCCAGCTTCTCGTCGTGGTACGGCGGGTACCAGACCAGCTTCCAGCCAGCCATGCTGTCCTCGCCCTCGATGACGGTCTGTCGTCCGAAGTCCTCCGAGTACATCATGCCCGTGATCTCGGTGCGGTTGCCCAGCTGGACGGTACCAACACCGAGGATGACGCCCTCGAAGACGGTCTTGCCGTCGTTGCTGACCTTTTCGTAGCAGCCCAGGTTCAGCACGGGCTCGGTATCACACTTCATGTCTCCTCCTTTCTAGGGACGCGTCCTACTTAGCAGGACACTTCTCAATTGTCAAGACCTTAGTAGTCCTGCTCGTCCGTACGGCGGGGCCCCCAGATGACCCGTCGTGCCTTGGCCCGGCTGCTGGTGCGTCGGATGACCCCTGGGCGGATGTCGCTATGTCGACGGAGGGCCTTCGTGAGGTGGTCCTGGTACTTGCCTGCGGTAAGAGCCGACTGGCTGGGGTTGCCTGCGGCCTCGTACAGGTAGCTCAGCGCCAGGTATAGGACGACGTTGATGGCGTCCGGCGCAACCGGTAGAGAGTCGTAATCATCCGTCAGCTCACGGGGGCGGCGCGCAGCCCGGAGGAACAGCGAGAGATTCTCATCCTCGGGGCGGGGGTCGATGTGGATTTCCCGGTAGCCGTTGATGTGGCGGAAGGGGGCCATGTAGTCGGGGGTCAGGGTACCGTCGTCGGTCCAGGACGTGACGTAGTCGTCCACCTCGGCGATGGGGAAGAACGTGTCCGGGGTCTCCAGGGTACCGCCGTCATCGCTGATGCGGCGTCGGTAGATGCGCTTCTTGATACCCGTCTTGCGGTACCGCTTCGTCGTGTTGTCGTCGAAGCCCAGCATGTGGGCGACGTTCGGCAGTGTCACGGTCACAGCCGAGCCAGGACTAGCTCCAGCATCCCCAGGGTCGATGGGGTCGGACACCGGAGATGGGCCGGACTCTTTGTAGGCGTTGAAGCGCTGGCCAACGGGGGCTAGGGCGTCCTGGGAAGATGGTCCGGGCTTGAACAGGAATTCCTCCTGCTTGCCGAACACATACGTGAACATGTACTCAAATTGCCCCTCGGGCTCCGGACCGTCCCAGTCCTGTGAAGGGTTCGGCTGCGCCAGGACAGACACCTGGGGCTCGAAGGTCGGGGCACGCAGTCGGTGCCATTCCCCGGCAAAGGCAATGGCGGGAGAGCCGGACGCGGTTAGCCCGCTGCGGGTACGGAGGCCCCGGCGCTCCGCCTCGTTCTCCCCAATCCAGACCAGCGGCGTGTCCAGTCCCGTGCTGGACCGGTTCAGGTAGACACTCCGGACATCAATGACGTCCGCTGGCATCAGGAAGGGCGTAAAAATCCGCCACTCGATCTCGGTGTCAGTGGCGTTCAACCAGGGTTCGACGATGCTGATGTAGATGTATGTGTTCTGGTCCGGCGCAGTGTCCTGCCAAACTTCACGAATCGTCCGCTCCTGCCATTCCGCGCAGGACGCATCGTCGTACAGGTAGATTTTCTTGCCCGCGAGGCGCACGCCCGTTTCCAGGGCACGGGACAAGGCGCTCCCTACTACGCGGGTCTTACGGAGGACCCACCGGTCCCCGCTGTCCTCGGCTCGGAAGTAGTCCGTGGCACTTGCGGGGGTGATGTCCCCTTCTGCCCGGACCTCGACGGTCTCCTCGACAAAGATGCCTGGCGCGTCCTCGGCCAGCTGCCAAAGAGCCCGGTTGATCATGTCATCGACGCGACCCTTGAAGACTGTGTCCTTGGACGGGCTGTAGTCGGCCTGCGCCAGGATGAGGTCACGCAGGCCACGGAGGTTAGTATACAAAACTACACCAGGGCTTTAGGTTTGCGCAACAAAAAGGGCACCCCTACCAGGGGCGGGGGTGCCCATAAATCTGCCAGCTGACTACAGCTGGCAGAAGACCCGAGCGGCCACGAAGGTGCCGTCGCCCGCATCGGTAGCCGCCGCCTGGGCGAACGAGCCGCCGTCGGTGCTGGCTGCCACGTCCGTTGCCTTGCCAGAGTTGGCGGGCTCCAGACGGGTATCCACGGTCACCGAGCCGTCGCAGAGCAGGCGCTCCACGTAGCCCTGGACCACAACCCAGCCGTAGCACAGGGTCGGGATGTCACAGAGGGTGACACCCGCCGGGGTCAAAGCGGCGGTGCCCTGAACGACGTGCGCCGGGCCGCTGGAGATGTCGTAGGCCACATGCTCACCGTGCCCGATGGTCGAGCCCGAGGAGTTGTAGACGTAGCGGAGAATCAGCGGGCCGGAATCGGCCACGTGGTTCACGACGGTCTCCGAGGAGGTGTCGGCCTCGTAGTTCATGCCGCCGGCCCACGCACCCGAAGAGGTGGTGATGACCATGAGCTGCATGTCGGCACCAGTAGCACCGAGCATGACCAGCTCGCCCAGAGTACCGTACTTGGTGGTGGTAGGCTCGACGCCCACCTGGGAAGCGTATCCCGTCTTCATGCTGTACTCCTAGCGCCGGTTGCCGCCAACGACGGCGCCCTGGCTACGAAGGTTGTCAGTGTAGAGACCCATGGAGAGCACGAACTCGTAGGCACGCAGCTCCTGGCCGGGGACTCGGTAGGGCTTACGGGCAGCGAAGTTGCCGTCCGTCACGTCCTCGCCTGCACCAGCTCCGGAGAAGAAGCAGTACCAGTCGTCGGTGCAGAGGAAGTACATGACTCCCTCGGTGGCCGCCGTGGTGGTGAAGGAGGAGGTGATGATCTGGGGGTCCTGCATCATGTCCGCGCCCTCGAAGGGGAGCGCCATGCGGGGACCCTTGATCTTGGGAGCGCCGCCGGACAGGTCCTTGTTCATGATCACATGGCGGTTGTCCAGGTTCTCCCGGTAGTTGTTGAAGGAGATGCTGTCGGCCGTGATAAGGTCGACACCCTTGGCGCTGGCCTGGCCCTGAACATTGGCCTTGGAGTACACCTCAAACATGGTGTAGAGGCCGTCGGTCGGGAACGAGGTGATCTCGCCGAACTGGTTGTGCCAGCCCACGATGGAGTTCTTCTGCACGCCGAAGACCGTGGTGGTCTGGGAAGCGGCAGCGGCGAACTCGAAGATGCCCTGGCGGGCGGTGCCGTCGGGGTTGTAGGTGGTGTCACCGTTCAGCGTCGGGACGTTCACCTGGGACACATCGCCGGTAGCGAGCTGGCGGCCCACCTTCTGCTGCATGTCCAGAAGCGCACGCTCCGGGTACTTCTTGATGAGGCCGATGACGTCAGCCTTGCCGTTGGCCTCGCGCAGGTCCTTGAACGGAACCTCGAAGCGGTAGTTGTGCATCGCCGCGTAGGCGTTGCCCTTCACACCGGACTGGTTGCGTCCACCGGGCAGGACTTCCCAGCCGGTGAGGATCTGCTTGAACTGACCGGGTCCCTCGGGGACCAGGCCGAACTCCTTGTAGGGATGGTTGTGCGGCTGCTTACGCAGACCCTTCACAACGCGCTCGATCAGGGGGTTGAAGTCATCCCAGGTCGTCTTGTACCCGGGCATCAGCTCCTGGAGCGCGGTAGTCAGTACGTCCTGACTTGCCATGGTTGCTACCTATGTAGATGGTGAAAGTGGTCGATGGGTGTCCCATCGTGTGCGAGCACTAACTCGCTATTGATATTACGTCAAGAAGAAACTACCCGAGAATCTTGTCGACGATGCTGGAAACGTGGGAACTACCGGAACGCACGTCGCTCCAGCCTCGGGGCTGTGCAGCGGGCTTGCGCGGGGGGTTGCCCGTCTTGGTCGGGCCTCGGGCTCCTGCCACCGTCCCTGCCGGCGGACGGGCGGGGGCACGCTGCGGAGCGGCGAACTTGGTCTTGACGAACTCGATGATCCGCTTGGAGCCGATACCTTCCTTGGCCAGCTCCAGTGCCATGTCGACGGCCTGGTCCCCGTAGACCGCGATCTCTACGGCCTCGTGGGGCTCCAGCATCGTGGTGTTCCAGCCCTCCCACACATCCGGCGTAGCGTCGGCGGCGGGGTACGTCTCCTGGACGAGGCGGACGGTGCGTCCCTTGATCTTCTCGTCGCCCAGCTGTCGCGAGTACTTGGTCTGGAACTCCTGCATGTAGCGTTCGCTCTCCTGCTTCTGGTAGCCCGAGATGGCTTCATCGCGCTGGGAGAGGGTCTGGTCGCGCTCCGCAAGCGCCTTCTCCATGTCGGAGATTTTCGTGGAGTACTCTGCGATGCGGGGGTCCTCTTCGTGGTTCTCCAGCGCGTTGTACAGGCGGATGGCGGCTTGCTCGGCGGCCTTGGCCCGGCTGACCTCTGACTGGAGCCCGGGGACGGTGCGCTCGTGGTAGCGCTGAATCCAAGAACGCGGACCCTCGGGAATGGCGTCGAAGTCGTTACCGTCCCAGCTGTCCCATCCGAACTCGTCCACGGACGGGAACTTGGGAGCGGGCGGGGGTGCGGGGGCAGCCTGCTGCGACGGGGCAGGTGCCGGCGCGGGGGCGACGGGCTCCCCAGCAGCGGGTGAGCCTGCATCGGGGGCCGAGGCCGGGTCTGCCGTAGGGGCGGTGGCTGCCACCTCTGCTGCCTGGTTGTTCAGGTCCTCCAAAGACATGCTACTCCGCTCCCTTCATGATGGCGCTGAATGCGCGCTCGTGGGCCTGGGGGCCGAACGGGGACTTCTCCTCGGCGGAGTCGTCCTCCGCTTCGGCCTCCCCGGCAGGTTCTTCCACAGAATACCCGGCCGCCTTGAGGGCGTCGATCACGTCGTATGAGCTGACACCGTCAGCGAGAAGGCCCTTGAGGGCGTCATCAGCGTTCGCAGGCAAAACTGTCTCCATGTTTTCGTGGCCTATTGTGTTGGCGGCCACCTGTCAAGATATTAATCGGCCCGAGGCTTCGAGACGATACGGTCACTCTCGGGCAGTGCCCCGTTCCAGGACGAGTCGTCGGCCGCCACCTTGGCAGATGAGCCGAACATTCCGACGCGCTTCGCGCTTTCCTTTTCGCGGGTAGCCGCAAGCCTGTCCCTCTTCTCGGACTGGGTTGCGTTCATGTAGTGGTCGAGGTCCCTGAACCCGTCCCTGCGGGCGGACGCCTCGGCGGCCTCCCTGCTGGCGTGAGCCAGCTCCTTGCGGGCGCGGCTGCCTGGAGCTTCGTAGGTCACACCCCGTGCTTCGCAGTAGGCGTCCAACTCCTTCGCGGAGGTGAAGCTCTGGCGGCTGTCGTTGCCGATGGTGATGGGGCGGTCCGTCCACACACCCACAATGGCGGGAGTAGGGAAGCCCTTGACGATCACCTTTGTCAATTCTCCGCATTCATCACACGTCACCATGCCATCGGTCACGGACTTGGCCAGGGCTTCGCGGTTGCCACAGGAACACTCCACATCATACAGGCGCAACATCTACTCTTCCTCCATCCACCGAGTGTCGAGGGCGTCGTCTAGGTCGTCCACCGCGTAGCTCAAGTAGCAGCACAGGAATTCCCGCCACCCCTCTCCGGTCGTAAGTTCTTCGGCCTCGGCCATGTAGGCTAGGTGATCGGACGGCACAGTGAACCCTACCTCTTCTCCCGTGGCGTTGTCGAAGATGGCGAACGTGACGCCTTCCAGGTCCTCTTCCGGTAGTTGTAGGAAGTAGGTCAGGCAGACTGACTGGCAGTACTCCCGTCCCATGTGGTAGCACTGTGCCACGAAGTCCATCAGGTCACCTCCTTATGCTTACAGTTGTCGAAGTGCCAGCGCGCCATGACCGGAGCACCTCCCACCTTGCCGCAGTGGGGACAGGTCACCTTGGGCTTAGGGATACCCCCCTTGATCTCGGACAGTTTCCGTCGGTGTTCGTCGGACAAGGGGCGTCCCGTGTTGGTCTCCCGCGACCGGCGGAGGGCCTCCGCCCCTGGCCGAATGCCTCGGGCCTTGAGCGCCGCACTGATGCGGCGCCCCGTTTCGGGTTTCCGGGT
>Ga0070754_10001789_pt1 | contig 16638 bp, 17 predicted proteins | sample VirMetDEL_Sep_01_FD_75181 | JGI IMG/M metagenome (GOLD analysis project Ga0070754, IMG submission 75181) | Aqueous microbial communities from the Delaware River and Bay under freshwater to marine salinity gradient to study organic matter... | ecosystem: Environmental > Aquatic > Marine >... | reverse complement strand
CTACGTTGTTGTTTGCGAGCACTCTTGACTCTCTCCTCATTCGAAACAATTCTGTCTCTCAGATTACGAGCGGCTTGAGTTTTCGCCTTTTTTTCGATTATTCCGTTAAGATCAAACCCACTATACAGCATATAATCTATAGCTAGTTTGATATCCGTTCCCGCTTCCTGATAATCTAGGTCACGTTGGGTTTCCCCATTATCGCCTATGGGTTGGGATATATAATCGAAGAAGTTTGATTTCTCTCTATCTGGGATTTTAACACCAGCAAATTCGTTCCCGCTTTCGATAGTGTTTGCTACCTCATTCCAGAATTCATTCTGCTGTTCTTGGAAAGCTTCATACTCTTGTTGTTGCTGCTCCATTAACATTTGCTGTTCCTGTTCTTGGAATTGTGCAAGATGTTGTTTGGCTCTTTCAGCGTTGTTGTACAGCTTACCAGATGCTTCATACGTGTCGATAGTATCTTGTATGAATTCTGTGTCGTGCCCTTTATTTTGAAGATACTGTGCAAGCACTGCACGTTGCATGGTTACATTATCCTCAGTGATTTCAATCGCGTTGAAATCAACTTGTTGTCCCTGTTTTTGAAAGAACTCACGGGAATCTCCTCCCGCTAGTACATAGTCAAGATGTTGTTGAACCTCGGGGAATTGTTCGAACAGTGACTGCAGCTGATCTTCTGCTGCGTTTTGACTGATATCTCTTACGAAATTCGTAATGCCTTCAAGTGAGTCATCGTAGTCACCTTCTAATTCAAATCCCAATGTGCGGGCTACCTCGGCAGCTACACTAGCAGGTTCTCCATCTTCTTCGTGCTCGTCTTCTACGTAGGTTTCTTCCTCAGGCTGCTCATAATAATCATCATCAGCGTCTTCATCCCCCACTTGTGGGTCTACGTTTTCGTCTTGCACTTCTTCCTCAACTTCTTGAGGAACTTCTTCAACGACGTCTTGGACGTCCTCTACTGTTTCGACCCCATCACCTAACACACTGTCAAGTGTCAGAGAGTCAATGTTTAACTTGTCATCTGGTTGCATGTCTACAAATTTAATTAGTTAATTAGCTTGTTTCTTGTAAAATTATTTTTTACAAAAGCTCTTATAATATATCACTTTCTTCGTGGTATTGTCGCGTTCTTGTTAGAATCGGCGAGTTTAAATCGGTTGCGCACCGTGTAGTTAGACCCGGCGTTGCGAGTTTCCGCTTCCAACGTCTTAATGAGCATTCCCTCACCACTTTTCAATCCGTCGTAAGGTCCAACTGTGTATCTTTCATTTACTCCTGGGAACCGTATTGTTGCATTTCTTCCCTCTAGGGCTAATGGATTTTCTATACTAAACGGTGTTCTTAATGTTACTGGACGCCCCCCAACGGCAGACAGCGCTTCTACTCCGGCTAGTCTTTCTGCAGCTGCTGCTCTTTTGCTCTTGGGAAGAAACTTAAGATACTCTTCTGCAAAGTCTGCTGATTGGAATGGGTGTAGATCCCAAGTATCTCTCATCACACCTTGTCTCGTTTGGTTGAAGAACTTTTGACTGTTACCGATTCCTGCAAATTGGTTAATATCAGAAAGTCCTCCTGTACCTGGTCTAGCTAACTCTAATTCATAACCTCCCATAGATCCGAAAGTTTGGTCATGTACATTAGTTGTTCTAGTGCTGCCGTCTGGCATTATTTTCGCTGAGGGCACTCCACTATTATGTATTTTGCTATAACCATAACCAGTATAGTGTTGTGGTAGCTCTTGTTGGGGCTTGAGAGCCCCTTTCTTATCGTATGGCTTTCCTGCTGCTCTTAGTGCCCTTTGCTCTCGCTTATAGGTTTGTAGTTGTCGTTGATATTTTTCAGCAAATATGCTGTTATGTACGTCGCGTCGCAGGTGTCCTAATGATACGCCGTCTCCTGTTAGAGCAAATGTTCCGTCTGCATTTTTTTGTAGCGTCCCATAAGCAGGCTTCCTCCCTAAGCCCACCGCAAAAGTGTCAAGTCTTCTTTTTGAGGCTGCTGTGTCAAATCCCTGGTTGGCATAGGCCACTCTTGTTGGACGAGATTCTGGCCTCCTTATATTTCTTAGTATTTCTTTAGGAGTATTAATACGAGGGGTGTAGCCTATCGGATCGATGGTATGATATATTAAGTTTCTGGCTCCTTGCCCAAATCTCATTCCTGAAAGACCGATGGCATTTGCTCCGAGCCTCTCCATTTTGTCTTGTCCGGTTCCTTCCCAGTTTCTCATGTTGGAGAGGTCGTACCCAGAAGTAGCACCAAATCCATATCGGACAGGTTTACTATCTAGTGCTTTTCCTAGTCCTTGCCCAACTCGAGTTTGACCCGCTCGAGCCGTCGCAGCCGGTGCTGCTAATGCAGCATAAGATCCAAGAGCTGTAAGAGAAACAGGATTACTGGTGGGATTCTCTTGAATGTAGTTGCCTGCAGCTTGCTGGTTGTACTGCAAACCAGGAGGCATAAATGCCATAGCATTAGGCGGAGCAAGTCTGACTGGTTTAATTTCTCCTTGACTTGCTCTTAGCTGTCTTTGTCTTTCTGCTTCTTGTTCTTGTGCCTCCGCTAACTCCCCAGCAGCCTGCGAAGCGGTTAGCTGATCTTGATAAGCGTCGAACCCACCTACTCTTTCTATCTCTTGAGCAATGGGAGGCAGGTAGTTTCTGTCTGCAAAGCCTGCGCTTTGATATTTTCTCGGACCTCCTGCGCGTTGCGCGTATGTGCGTTTCGGCGGCGTGGGCTGTGCAGTGAAACTGTTGTCAATATACTTATTGACCTTACCAGTGTACTCCCCAACATCATAGTACTTGCCGACCAAACCATCCCAAAGTTCTTTTTCTACTTTAGTCTTGGCTTGGAGCTGTGGTACATTCTCTAGATCGAAAATGTCAAACTTTCCTGTCCTATAATTGAACGACATGTTTGCTGGATTGTCCATGTCGACAGCAATCCCTTCATCACGCAGTGCACGTACTTGTCTTTTAGCTAAAGCATACGCAGATCTTGATGGCCCTTCGATCCGTCCCTGCCCTCCTGGAGGAGTATATTTATCAAGTGCTCCTCTTGCTGTCTGTCTATTTAGATTGCGCATTACACTGACCTCCATAGGAGCAGTATCTCCATAAATATGTCTTGTCAGGTCACTCGGAGAAGCAACATCGAACTTTTGTACTCGAAGCGGAACTGCAATGTTTGGTTCTTTAGCAAACTTCAAAGCTCTCTTATGAAATTCTGGTGTTACTCCTCCATATCGACCTTCCGCACCTATCCTTCCAACTTTGACTGTAAAGTTTGGATTAGCCCCAAACTCATAGACCGTACCAAAAGAACCTCTGCCTAGGTATTTTCCCAGAGGACCCTTACCTGCTATATAAGATGATCCGATGTTCTCCTTTTGCATTCCGCTATCGCCACTAAACAACCCCTTACGCGCGCCCTCGTCTTCAAACCTAGATTGAGCTTTTTTCAGCTTTTCGAATCCTGCAGTTAGATCCATCTTCATAGGATCCTTAGGTATAGGGTATTGTCCAAATATGTTTGGCTTTGCACCTATCTCTTTAAATCCGTAAGGGTTGGGTGTCAGGTTTTTCCAATCGGAAAGGCCTACCATTCCCCTCCTAGTCATAGCGTCACGCACTCCAGCTTTCATTGCTGCAGATGGTGAAATTCCTGGTATAACACCTAATGCATTAATGCCGGCACTACCCAAATGTCCGAGTGCCTCTGCAGCATTTCCCTCCAATGCCGATCGGCCTGCGCGACCTACGTCTCCTACAGCATTAGCACCATAATTAAGCCAGGCAGCAGGATTAACAATATCATTTGCAATAGCTCCAGCTACAGTTCCTTTGCCTGCAGCTTTGTCAAACTCTACCTGAGATGGTAATCCTTCTACTGATGGGTCAAGTATTGTTCTAGCAGTGGCCACCGGATTAGCTGCCATCTCCAAAAACGAAGGATTGTCTTCCACAATCATCCCTTCCTCGTCTACATCAAAGTTGCCCTGCGAAATAGTTGGGCGTGAGTTTAAGTCTTTTAACTCTTCTGCTTGATCAAAGTTAGCTTGGTACTGATCAAACCCACCAGCTCGTTCTATTTCCTGTGCAATAGGAGGTAGATAATTTCTATCTACAAAGCTTCCCGTTTGCATCTTCTTTCTAGGAGACTTGAGGTGACTCTCTATCTCTAAGAATTTGTTATATGCAATTGGGTTGTACCTCTGTATTTGCTGTCTTTCTTCTGAGTTGTATTTAGCTTTATCAAAATCCTCTTGGCTGCCTTGAAAGAGTAGGTTACGAATCTTCCCATCTATGTAGTTCTGTCGGTACTGATCATACCCATCTTCAGCTAGTCCCTCTTTTCTATCCAGCTCGTAGAAGTGCTTAGGGTCGTCTTCTCCTAAAGCTTCCCCAAACTCTTGCACTAACCTGTTGTATGTAGGGTCTTCTGCTGCAAGACCATGAAGCATATCTAGTGCTACGTTCTGAGCATCATTAGTATCAGGGTTTACCAAGACAGTATGTCTTTTATCTGAACCCGGGTGTTTAACTCGCGCACCGCTAGGATAAGTAATAGCTTTTTGCCCGGGAGCAAAGTATTCTATATCCCCTATCCCAGTCAGGTCTTTAGTAAATTCCTTGTCCGTCTTAACCTTTACATTTCCAAGCGACTCAAGCGCCGGGAACATCTCTAATGCATCCTTTTTCAGCCTGCGTCCTCCTGATTGCATATTAGCAGGAGTCTCAATGACTGTCCCGCGCTGAGGACCTGTAGGTAAACTGCTGACACCAGGGGGAACGTTCTCGTATGATTTGACTAAGTGTCCCTGCTCATCATACTTCTGTATATTAATCGGGGCTTTCATGCCCTTCGTATTGAATGGGGTATTAGGAGGGACATTAGGGAATATCATACTTTGATTAGTATTCCCAGCTTGGTGTGCAGGCCTTAATCCTTGCTGTTGTTGCTGCGGCGTTTCCGCAACCTGCATATTATTTTGCTGTTCGAACTGACCAATAAGATCAATGCCTTGGTCGTACGCTTTGAAAACGTCAATTATAGAGCCTGGAAATCCAGACTGACTGTGCCGCTGCAGTAGATGTTTTCTTGTAGCGTTGTCCATCAGACGCCATTTGGTTCGGTGTCTCCCTCTTTGTCAAGGGCTTCACGCTTGAGTTCCAACTCTTTCTCTTTAATGTTGTTGTCCATCATAATCTTCTGCAGGTCAATGTTCAAGCGATTGGCCTGATCTTTTGCCTCTGCATTGATAAGAGCAACTTCAATATCCTTACGTCTGTCTCTATCCTTTTCTTGAGCTTCTGCCTGCATCTTCATCTGCTCCATCTGCATAGCTTGCTGTGCTTGCTGTTGCTGAGCTTGTTGCTGAGCCTGCTCAAGTTCTTTCTGTGCAGCTTCTGCTTTTCTAAGCTTCTCCTTAATTCCAGAGAAGTTTTCGGTATCCATGAGATCGAGAACTGCAGATGCAGGCATCCCGTTTTGGATCATAGCTTGAGACAACTCACGTGCTTGTCTAAGATTCTCTTGGTCTCTACCTGCGTCAGACACGAAGATTCCATATTCAGTTTCCATGTGACCGAGAGAGTCAAGGTCTAAGTACTGCATCGTAGTATCAGGCATGACGTACATAGACTTCTTCCCCGATATCCAAGCTTCTTTAGAGTAGTCAAGCATACCTTGCAGTTCTCTTTGCTCGAAGCGTGCAAACTTTCGGAACAGGTCTTCAGTAATATGAGAAGACTGAACAATGGCTTGCTGAGACGCACCTTTTCCTTCGTATGCGCCGATGGTTCCTTGTCTCTGTCTATTGACTCCAGAGATTTTTTCCCATTCCTGCATCGTAGTCTCAAGCAGCAGAACATATTGTTCTATTGTCTTGATAGACATGTCCAATACAGACTGGTGTTGCGGTGAGAGTTGTATTCCTTCTTTGTTGTAGTCAACCCATGCGATACCTGTGCCCTCAACGTAGTACATGAACTTATCCAGATCCCATTTCTTCGGGATCATGTTGATGTCAAACTGTGCGATGATGTCTTTACTACGTGCAATCGCAAGCTCCATGCGGTACTTGAAGATGTTGTAGTTAATCTGGAATGGGATACCCAATGACACCAACGAAATATTGCTTGAGTTGATGTCTGAGTATTTGAAGCCATTAATAGGGAGTTTGCATACAGATGGGTTATCTATAGAAGTTCGTTGGTTAGCGATAGGAGACATCTTGACGTAGAACCTACCGTCAATCTTAGTTCCTTCCCATACTTCGTTGACCCATTCATACTTGATCTTGGCTCCCATTTCTTTCATCTCAGCAGAGAGCTTGTACCCTTCCTCTACTTCGAACTCTTCTATCATCCCGGTTTGATTGTCTTGATAAGACACAAACCCTATACGTTTACGGCTCTTCCAGTACACAGTAACTACTTCAACAAGTCTGTTTCTGTAGACATTGTCGTCAGAACCCGTAGCCTCAGAGCGATAAAGCAAGTATGTATCTACTGACTGGTGTTTTGGGTCTTCTAACTCTAAGCATTGTTGCTCTGTGAGATATTCCCCAAAGTGATCGATGACAGTGGCTGCGTGCGAGTAACGTCTTACTATTGCCCAGTCTCCGTCCTCAACAAACTCCACATCAGGGTCTTTGTCAAAGTCAATATCAATAGGATTTACTACGTCATAGAACGGCTCAGAGCGCCGCACACCTTTGTGCGAGTACGTTTCTCCAGATACCAGAAAGTGAAAGAACTGTTTCTGGAACTTATCGTACATTTCCTGCTCGTACATGATGTAGTTAATCGCTGCCTGCCCTTTAATGGCACGATCGTCTACATATGTGCGCTCAAACTGCTCAGCCACTTGCTTAGGTAGCATTGGCTGTTGCTCTTGTATCTGTTGAGTTTGCAGGTCTTTGGGCTCTGCAATCTCTTGAAGGAACATAGACTCAACTGCTTTACGTATCTGTTGAGTCTTAGCTTGCTCTTTCAGACTTACACTATCTGCATTCTTTACAGTTACAGTATAGTTAATAGGCCGCTTGGACTTTTCTCCCAGAAGCAGATCGATGATCGGCTTGATGATGGGGTAGTTCCTAAGCTTGGATGGGAAGTTCTCTCGACTCTTTCCGTATGGTTTGATTACATATCTGTAGTCAGTTTCGTCTACTTCTCCGTTGTAGTAGTCATATAAGGCTTTCAGATTACTACGTCTTTCACTAAGTCCAAACTTAGATATATTGATAAAAGCATCTACACACTCCTCTCTCCACTTCTTAGTCTTCTTGCTTAATGGTAGTCTTTGCTGCGGTATTTTTGCTGCTCCGTACATTCGTGTAAATGTATAAAATTTATTGATAGTTGCGATCGAACCATTCGTTTTGAGACATATCGTTGATTGTTTCTACGACTTCTTTATTGTATAGCTCTCTAGTGTGGTACATTCCCACCATAAATGCCATTACTCGGTCGAAGTTGCCCCTGTGGTTAAATTTAATTAATTCCTGCAATAATCCAACGTCATAAATCTCATGCAAGTTAAGCCTTATATTTCCATCTTCATCTGAACTTCTTGGTGATATTAACCAGTCTCTTATATAAAGCTCTCCCTGACGCTTGCGTTGCTCGGTCATGTGCATTCCGTACTGGCGTCTGACGTTTCTGCTTCGCAGTTCTTTTTTATCTAGCATCTCAAACTCCTCCTGCAGTTTGTGCAGCTTGCGGTAACGCTTAGCATACGCTATGAGTTCACCCCGGTCGTTCTCAAACCCAATCTTTGCGTTGTAGTAGTCAGCTAGCATGAATAGGTTTCTGTTGTATTCATCCTGCGTCTGCGGCCTGCCTATGTAGCTAGCTACTATTATATCGTCTGGTTTAGATAGATTGTTAGGCCTTTTGATTACATATGCAGCACCAAGCGATTGGTTAGTTGTAGACTTACTCTGCGCGTACGGGTCATGGCAAATAACATACAGATTGTGTGGGATATTCCCCTCTTGTGTCTTCCAGGGATTTTGGTAGATCACCACACCCCCGGTTAGGTCATCATCCTTCCTGTGGGGGAACTTAGTGATTGGCTTGATAGATGGATCAGGACGGAAGTCAATCTCCTCGGCCTTGTAGAATAGTACTCCAGCTGTGCCCTCTTTCTCAAGATTGTGTGCTTTAACCCTATTGTATTGTTCCTTGAGCGACGTGACATCGAATACGTTAATTGTTGTCTGTAGCGTCGCTTCTTGTGGGGTGAAGGGGTGCTCAGCTGTGTACTGATCAAGTGCTTTTGCGTCATTTGCTTTCTTTTTGTTTTCTCTAGCCGCCTCTTCAAAGTCTTTGGCGTCTTGTACCATGGAATTCCCATCATCATCCATGAATCCATCTAGGTTTTGGTAGATAGGGACGAAGTATCCGCATGTAGTTCCCATAGCTCCTGCGTCCCATTCGTTGTCAAATGCTAGGCAGTTGTATGCTTCTGGGTGGTAGAACAATTCCTCCAATGACTCAAACCCATGCCCTTCTTCACCACCTGTACCGAAGGCAATCATAGTACCAAGGGTCTTAGAACCCTGTTTCATAGTAGGCATAGCTATCTCCCACGCAGTTAACAGCCCTGAGAACGAGCCTGCCTCCTCAAAGAAGATAAGTTCCCCTGCTTTACCCCTGACTTTGTGTGGATTGTCTTTGAGTGATACCCCAATAATCTGGGATTTCATTCCTAGTGCTACGTCAGTTCCATTAACTCGCTTTTTGTACCCAGCCTGCTTGTGCATTTCCTTGTCGATCAGGCGAGGCTGTGTCCATGCTGTGTTATCGTCTACGAATGAGATAAAATCCCAGGTTTTACTAAGCAATCCGTCCCCAGTTAGGTATTCTTTCTGCTCTGCAAACACGAAGTTCTTAGAGTTACGGATGTGAAAGTAGTTTCGGGCCAGCATTGACCCGGCTTTGTAGGAATATCCCTTACGTCTAGCTTTTAGCACAGACATATGCTTATTTTCCTTGCGGCATCGGTCTACTGCGTGGTAGTATTCGTAGTCTCCGTCGTAGAATGCAGGGAATGTTCGTTCTCTGCGGGCCTGAACTGTCCCATCAGGTAGAACTTCGTCAATTGCACGGTCAATTGGGCAGTAGTTTAAGTAGAAGTAGTGATATCCTGTGATCCGTATGCCGTCTACCTCAAATCCGTACAGACATCTGTTTCTTTCCTTGTCCCAGAAGTCATAGAACTCCTTTGTTCCTTCAAGGGCATCAGTATAATAGCCCTGTTCTAGGAATGCTGCAGCAGCTGGGGAGAATCTTTTCGTGTCCTTGAACATTACTGAGAGTACTTGTTTGTCACTACCCCACCCCTGTTGGGGTTGTCTTTTTGCTGCTGCTTTTTAACCATCTCTTCTAGTTCTTCAAGTCCGTTGACTACCTTACCCATATTGGATAGGTTAGAGATGAGGTCTTTGGCGTGGAATATGGGTTTACCGTTGTCGTCCATCATGGTGAGATCCACTTCTTTGAAGTATTTCTCCAACTTTGTGACAGACTCTCGTGCTGCTTTTAGCAGTTTTATTGCTGAGGACTCTGATAGCTCTCTGTATTTGTCTATTGCCGCACTAACTTTAGGACTTGCGCTTACCTTTAACAGTTCTTTTATATTATCCCACCGGTCTTGTTCTTCGTATACACTGTACGGGGAGCGATGATCCACAAAAAAGTATACAGCTGATAGCTCTTCTATCTTCAGTGTCTTAAACTCTGGGATAGTCAGTGCGTACGGTGATGGTATTACCTTATTTCCGTTAACTGTTATCAGGTCTTTCATTGAGATATCTTAATCTACCTGGGTTTACGTGAAACTTACCCAGAAACGGGAGACGAATAGATTCAAACTTACCTTGACGCATCACATCGGACACGTATTTAAACTGGAAGTAGACTGCTTCTTCTACTTTTTGTAGTGGTAAATTGTGCTAACTCGCTATCTTCTGTATTATGACTTTCTCTTTCATCGTCCCAACGGTTATCGGGACACTCTGCTGTAGCCCACTTTGCTTTCTCCTCTACAACGCACCCACACATCCCACACCTAATTCCTTCCAGATGTTCACATGTACCACATGTGGCCAGCCTGTTCTCGTAGGATTCTTCTGTTACGTGGGGTGCACCTTCTCGTGCGTATCTAATGACCTCATCTTTAAAGTTGATGAGCATCTGTCGAATTGATAATTTACCCATTGCTGTATAGTATTTGTAAGTTCACTTTGTCCTGTGGCTTTAGTATTGGGGACAGTTTGTATCCGTCCTTTGTTTTCTTGATAGCCCCCTTGTCTTTCAGCTTTTTTACATAGTTATTTAGGGTATTGTAATCTTTTATCCCTAGATCATCGGCTACTACCTTTTTGTTCTCTGTTGAGCAGAGGTTCACTGTGTCAGAAAGATCAATGAACCTAGAGAGAACCAACAGCTCTTTATCTGTAAGTTCAAGTATTCCGTTGAACACCTGCAGATACTTAAGCGTTGTGTTTACTTGTATCTTAAGCGTTTTCATTTATCTGTACTTTTGCTCTCCCGTCTACGATTAGGATCGTTGCTTGGCTAGACTGGTTATTGAACTCGTCTACATACACTTGTATATTCTCCCTAGTACACAGAAAAGACAAAAACACCTCGATTTCCTTAGCGGCTCGAGATAGTTTCTGTTTTAGTTTTTCTGACTCTTTGGTAGAGTTTCTTAACTCGTCAAAATCCTTTAACGGGATTGTTACTGTCCCGTCCACGGTTATATAAGTTTGGGGATAACTCCTACAACTTGAAATTCATTTACGCATGCGTACTCTTTGTCATCCAGGTGAATGATCAGAGCAGCGGATTCTGGGTGCACAAGCACTGTATCCCCTTCTTTAACTACCTCACAAGTCGGACCACAAGCTAAAACCTCTACGATATTGGTACCGAGAGCTTTTTGTGCGTCACCGAAAAGTTGAATACCTGCGTCAGTTTCTTGAATGCGTGGACTAGGGAATATTACCCAGTCGCGGAGCGGTTTAAACTTAATTTTCTTTCCCATTTTTGCTTGGTTTGTAGCAAATATAAAGAAAGTTTATATAGAGTCAAAGTCTGTGTAGGTAATTTCTACGCATTCTCCTTCCTGTATTGCTTTTGCAATGCGTGGGTATACTCTTTTATAGGCTCCGGTAGATGCACCTATAAAACCGTCTTGTGTAATATTCTCGCTTTGTGAATTACCCAAGAGTAGGCACCCGCTAGTGTCATCATCATCATTGCCGCAATGGATAAGAATATACTCAAAGCCAGGAACATCACGAACCCAAAGCATTCCCTGATGCATATCAGGAAACCTTTTAGTATAGCGAGCGTTAAACCCCCCAGTAGTTCTAAGAGTAATCTCATACGTACCATTTGGGATACGAGTTTCGTGTTTGACCTTCTCATCTCTGTGTTCATCTTCCAATGTGTAGGCTAGAAAGTTTCTTTTGTCTCCATCCTCTTCAAACAGTAGTCCTAATGTGCTATCACTTTGAGAACTAAATCTTAATACATGCAGTTTCATAGTGAGTCAAATATACCTATATCTTTGTGTAGTGAAAAACTACATCTTACTTCTACTTTCTTTTCCTCTGTTTATCAGCGCTCAATGTGACTTAGAGCTGCTAGACTTCAACCCCATTGTTGGAGAAATTACAGTTGCGTTTAACAACACTGAGAACTGCGGAGGTGCAGCAGGTCCAACAGGTATTGCAGAGTTGCAGTTTGGGTTTCAGGCATTGGATTCCAACTGTAACGCAATGAATCAGGGTTGGGACTTCCCATGGGGGCTATCTATTCCTGAGGAGAGTTTCCACCCGGGATGGATCTATAGCGCAACCACTACTTTGAATCCAACCAATTGGACAAACCTAGATATATGGGCAGATTACAATGTTGATCCACCGTACTATACAGGAGATACTATTACATTTCCTCTCGACGACTTTTATCAGTCGGGTGGTACAAGTCTGTTTTCTAACCTGCTGAATGCATTTGACTTCTGGTTGGGTCAGGGCCTCGGTATACAGGCGGTGATTTGGCAGATTAGTTACGGTCCTACAATGTATGCTGCAGACGGGGGCTGGGCTGAGGTAGGTGTTAATGGAGACGGTACTAATTGGGGGTCAGGCCTTTATGAAGACTTGAACTTTGAGGACAACTGGATTATCATGTGTCCAGATGATGTGCCTGAAGTTATCTATGTGTACGACACGGTATACGTAGAGCTACCCCCGGATACAGTATACGTTACACAAATTGATACTGTTGTAGTGACAGACACTATACCGGTGGCAATCAACTGGTACTTTTACGACACCACATATATTTATGTGACGGATACGCTTGTCGAGTACATAGAGCTACCGGCAGATACAGTCATAGAGTTCGTTACTGTAGTAGACACACTGGTTGAGTATATAGAACTCCCGGGCGATACTGTAGAAGTGTACCTCACTGATACATTGGAGATTGTGGACTACGTTTACCTAACTGATACTATAGAAGTAGAGGTTGCGGTAATTGAGTATGTGGTGCTAACAGATACCATACTCGATACTTTGTATATCGACTGTTCTACTGGGCTGAACTGTGGGGATCTGTTTCCTGAGATTTACAACTGTGAAGATGCGCAGCTGTATATCCCCAATGCATTCAGTCCTAATAATGATGGGACTAATGATGCGTGGAGTGTCAAGTATGACCCAGATTGCTGGACGTCCGTAGGCTATACGATATTTAATCGTTGGGGTGATGTTGTATACTGGGGTGCCGGAGATCAGCCCTGGGATGGAAGTGTGAACGGGGGGTCACACTATGTGTCTAATGGAGTGTACGTGTATACCTGCAGCGCTCGAAGAGAGTCGAATGCAGAGATAGTACAGGAATCCGGATATATTACCGTGTTTAGGTAGTATATTAGAGCGTGCGTTACACCGGTCGTGTTGTTTCGCACCTTAGGACACGGGGGCTCTCTTAGTTGGGGGCCCCCTTTGTTTTAGTCACAATTTTTTTGCCTCAGCTCGTCCACCAGCATGTCGAGGTGATCGATTCTCTTCTCCAAATGCAACAAGCGTAGGTTCTGCTCAGCATCATCTGGCAAGCTTCCCATCTCACCGCGTGGCCATTTGATGCGAAACTCTGAGTTGAGATCAATCTCTTGATTGTGTCGCATCGTCTCTATCTCAAGACTAGAGATAGCCTGCATAATGGTGAAGTAAATCCATACTGCACCGCCGACCCCTCCCACAATCTGGATGAGCCATTTGATGTTAATCCCAAAGTTTGTATCGTCATCAAGCTTCATGGCAGCACAATCGTACCCTTCTTATCATGCTCATGTTTCTCAAGAGCATGGACACGGCGAGCTAAGCTGTTGATGTCTTCGGTCTGCTCGTCGATCTGCATCTGCAGTTTCTCAATCTCGTATTCGAAGCTGGCGTCATTGACAGTAGCTTCCTGTGTGGTGGCGATAAGCCACGTGGCTACACCGACGAGGACTAAGCCTGCGGCAGAAGTGATAAGTGTCTTTGGATCTTTCATTTTCTTACTTTTTCTACGGTTCTTCCAGCAAAGTATGCACCGAATGAGGTGAGCATCAGGATCTGCAGCAGGTCGATGTAGCTGTCCTTGACATTAAAGGCCCAGTTGTCTAATGAGTCTGCCACCATAGTGAGGCAGAACATCACCATTAAAGTGATGAGTGTAAGTGGTCGGATAAGCTTTGGGAGCTTCATGTCCGATTGTGCGTCTGCCTTCCAACGTTCAGTGACGTTGTTTTGGAAAGCAATCTCTGCATCAATCTTGGCCTTGGCTTCTTCCGGGGAAATGTCCGGGTCTTTGTCGAGCAGGTTCTTTACTACTCCGAGTGCCCCACGATCGGGGAGGAGATCCCCAACTACATCAAGTACTCCCGGAGCTTTTTGCTTGAGCCACCCACCTAACTTGGTGTCTTTAATTCTATCACTCATACGACTAGTTAGTTTGTCGTAAAAGTAATCAATTAAACTTAGATATAATTATCCCCCTTTGTTTTTCTGTTAAACGACACATTTCCACTCGGCGTATTGAGCCTAACGTTCGGGGGAGTTACTTATTACCATGGGTCCCGAACCCGAATTTTATAGTGTCGCACTTTCCACAGCTATTGGGGACAACCTCACCGCTATTGTTACCTGTTATCTCAAGGCCGCAGTTACTAACCCAACTTCTGACCCCCTACTATTATCCCTCGGGGGTGATCAATCTTACGATTGGCTGTTAACTTCCGCAGGCCTCACAATCCTCCGGGCTATCCAGATTGCATGTAAGTTCCCCGGTCTCAATCTTCTTTTCCGTTTCCTTTAACCTGTCTGTATTCAAGAAACTGATATCCTCTTCTTCCATTGCTCTATTAATTGAGCTGGTGAAGATACGCAATAGTTCTCACCTTCCTTGTCCTCGGTAAGCTTTTTTATAGTGCTTTGACTTTTTGTTCGTGCTGTGTTTAGTCTTAGCGTGAACCCCAGGTCTTGATACAAACCTCTCTACTTTCTCTTGTGTAAGTTTTGCCATAATTCAAAACTAGGAAAAATTTTTTAGTTGGGGGTTTTTTCGAACGCGAGAACCTACACAGTCAGTGACCCCCACGATGCGTCGTCATTGGGGCATCCCCCCGCAACACTCAAATCATGCTTTTCTTTCTCAAAGATTTCAAGCTCTCCAAGGCCGGAGGGCATTATTGGGCTGAACAAACAGCCGACATCTCGACCCTCCGATGGGTCAATGGCGAACCCTGCTACACCGCACTCGAAAAGAAGGAGAGTGAGATTCACGCAATCGACAGCGATTGGGGTCAGATTCTCACGGCGTACTTCAACGGCGAGCTCACGGAGGAGACATGGGAAGCGTTCCACAAGGCACTGAAGGGAGAGGCGTAAGCCTCTTCCCTCCACCGTCTTGGTGATACCAGTTAAGTAGGAGCGAGAGCACACACCAGTGTTCTCCTCCCACTTTTCCCCACAATTCACCACGCAACAGATTCGTTCACATTCAATTGTATTACACATGCGGCTCATTCAAATCCTCAAAGCAGCAGAGAATCTCAACTACCAACTTGTTGAAGTAAACATCAATGGTTCACATATCATTCAGTTTGTCAAGAACAATGTAGTACGTGGTAAAATCATCTCCACTAGTCAAGGTACATCTTGGAATCTTCCAGACGATGTAGCTGCCTTGTCTTGAGACATCATATCCTTAGCATGATTTCAAACTGCTTTTCACTCCCACATTTGCAACAATGGAATACACTTCACCTTTCCAAGCAGACTTACTCAAGTCCTTTGCTGTAGTCACCAGATTCACAGCACTCATCAATGACAGAGATCTTCGTCTTGCTACCAGTCACATCGTTGAGCAAGCACCGCACAATGGTACGTATGGATTTCTCGCAGCAAGCGATGACATTCAAGCACTCACCAAACGGGACAAAGTTCCTGTTGATGAGAAGATGAGCTTGTTCACTGTCCGCGACATGCTCAAGAACATCCACAACACTTTGAACCCTGAACCAGTTGAGGGTGATTACGCTAATACTCCGGAAGAATATCCTGAGTAATTAGCTGCAAGTATGAATGGTTAACAGAGGGGTTCGATTCCCCTCCATACTTCTATACAAATCCTTAGTGCTGCAGAGCTAAGGTCACCGCGGTTTCATGTCATTTCTGATCCTCTTGACCTCTGTACAATCAGTTTGAATAGCATACAACAATGTCTATTAACTGTGTCGGTGCCAACAAGAAGGTGAGAATCCTTCTTACGCTTGGTATATGCCGGGGCTCATGTCTATCATACTGATAGCATTAGTGTCTATAGAATATACCATGTGAGAACTGCATTCTCACTATTGCCTTACTATTACTACGTGACACACTACGTAGCTCAGCTCATTATGAGCATGAGAAGGCGAGACTTACACGTGCTGGTGAAAATAATACCAAGCAGTATTCTAGATGCAAGACATGCAGGATTCCCCCGGAAAGGTACGGGGTACTGAGGGTTGATCACCCAAGGGCATGTTGACAGTGTAGGTCTATAAACTTTGAATCAATCAACCCAATATATTATGCCGATCGATTTGAAAAAGAAACCCAGGTTAGAGAAAACCGCTATGGATCAACTTAGAAAACGCATTCTGACTCAGAGCAAGCGACAAACTTTGAATTTCAAGATGGCCCATAAGAGACGTGAAGAACTCTTGAACATGGTCCCTGAAGAGAAGCGTGAGTCAATGCGTAGACTGCTTGGTAACTTTGCTGACCATGTGAGGGTTCAAGAAGATGCACAACGCAAGCTGTTCAAACTCACCGAAAAGCTGAAGGAACATGCATAGGTCAACAGCAATCTTGATGATACAGGGAGCCATTGTGCTCCTTGTAATCATCGTTATGAATCTTTGATATCATGGAAGAAGAAGAAATCTATGATGAGATGAACCAAGAACCTGTGATCTTGTGCTGGGTCAACGGTGTCCCATGCTACAATGAGGAAGATGCCATGGAAGCAGGTAAGCAAACACCTGCAGGTAAGCACATAGTTTCAAATT
>Ga0070754_10001787_pt1 | contig 16641 bp, 15 predicted proteins | sample VirMetDEL_Sep_01_FD_75181 | JGI IMG/M metagenome (GOLD analysis project Ga0070754, IMG submission 75181) | Aqueous microbial communities from the Delaware River and Bay under freshwater to marine salinity gradient to study organic matter... | ecosystem: Environmental > Aquatic > Marine >... | reverse complement strand
TTACTCTCCTTTAAAATCTGTCCTCCTTGGTTGTATTTATTCATCTTATGAAGCTTTTCAGTTCCAAGAGCCTTAACAGCATCCTTTCTAATAACAAACTCGCCTGGAGTTAGCATTGCCGGAACAGTGTCTCTGTTCCCAGAACCTGGAACAACGCCTCCAGAAGCAAATTTATACGGAGTGCCATCTGGGCCTAAAATGCTAGAAGACGTACTGCTGTTCATCTTTTGAGTAAGATTATTAACAGAAGATGTTAATTGTTGAATTGCTGCAGTGTTTGAGTCTGTGCTTATGTTCGACCTTGTTAGGGAATCTATTAATTTATTTTGATCCCCTGAACCTCCACTAGGCCCTCTACCTCCAGAACCAGCTGTTCCAGCTCCACCACCAGAACCACCAAAACCTTTAAAGCTTGATGATATACCTTTACCAATATTCAATGCTGCTCCACCTAATTTGATCCCGCCCATGATAGCCAATATTGGTAATATGGGTTTAAATACATTAGCTAATCCTAATAGTCCTTTTGTTAGTGCCAAAGTTGTACTTAATAATGTTTTAAATGTTTTAGAACCAGCAATAGAACGAACCAAAGCATCAAATTCTTCCCTGACTTTAGCTAGTTGTACTATCAAAGATTTTTGAGCTTCAGCAGCAGCGTCGGTTAGACTGGCAGTGCCTTGCTGTGCAACTTTTAAAGCATCTTGAGCTGTGCCAAATTCTTGAATTAAAGGAATAACCTTACCAATCTGTCTAAAACCTCCAAGTTCTTCTACAATTCTTGTAAATCGAACATCTCTAGTATTTAATCCCTTTAAGCCTTCACTAAGCCTTCTAACAGCTTCATAAGCACCAACAAACTTTCCTTCACTGTCTTGTAATTCAATGTTGAATTCTCTAAGGTATTCTATGGTACTACCTCTCTGAATTCTAGTAAAAATCGTTCTTAAACCTGTAGCAATAGTTTCTGCACTTTCACGAGTTGTAGAACGAACGCTTGTAAATATTGCTACGAATTCTTGTAATGCTTGTGCTCCTGTTTTTAAGCTTCCATCAAGATTCTTAACATCCTTACTAGCAGAAGCAAAAACACCACCAGTACGTTGTATAGCAGCAATAATATCTCCTGATTCAACAGCAAATTTTGATGCTACAGCATTAATAGACCCTAAAACTGATTCAAGCTCACTCGCCTCTAATCCAAACTGCCTAATAGCAGCAATTGCGCCTTCCGTAGTCTTTGTCAAATTTTGGAAAGAAGGAGCTAGGTCTGTTTTTGCTAAAGACTGTAAAGCCTGTTGTGTTTGTTGAGCAGTAAAGCCTGCCTGGGCTAAAGTTACAGAAACTTTAGAAAGTTCAGTGCTGCTAACTCCTAACTCAGTAGACAATGATGTTATACTTGAAACTAAGCCATTGATGGCTACTGTTCCACTACCTGTAATTTGCTGTAATCTAACAACCTCTCTGTCAAACTGCAAGAAAGATCTATATGCTTCATTGACAGCATTAACTAAACCGTATATAGCTGTACTAGCTATGCCAAAAGCAGCGAATTGTTTTACGTTTCTTGCTACTGACCTTCCTAAAGACTCCATGCCATTAGTAGCATTTTTAAGACCCGCATTCAATTGTTCTGCATCTCGACCAATTTGTTTAAACCCTGTTTTAAGTTTTGTTGCATTAGAACCTGTTTGAGATAAAGATCTTGACATAGCAGCAAAAGATGCATTTAATTTTCCAACACTACTTTGAGACTGAGCCAATACAGTATTCATAGCCTTCAATTTAGTCGTAACATTCTCAACTGATTTTTCAGCACCTCCACTCAGTTTTAGTTTAACATCTATTTGACTAGCAGATGCTAACTGACTTTTAATTTTGTTTACAACGGGCTTAATATTTGCAGGCCCCTGTAAATTAAGTTGAGCAGTAAGGTTGAAAGCGTTTGCCATATCTCGTTCCTAAAGAGCTGTATATTTCAAGGTAATACTATTATATTACACTTTTTATCACTCTTCAGCTTTTTTCTTGCTCTTGCTAGTAGGCCTCTTGGTGGCCTTTGGTTCTTCGACAGGTTCTTCAACAGATTCTGGTTTTTCTGAAGATTCTTCCTCAATAACAGGCTTACCTTCTTCATCTAAAAATGGAGTAAACTTAACATCATAATCACCATCTTCTGTTACAGGATTGCCAAAACGATCCACTAATTCTCCTTGCTCATTGATCCATCTTCCTCTTTCATCAACAAGTCTGCCTTCTTCGTCTATTAATTTTCCTTCTTTATTGATCAGACGTAATTTTTCATCAACAAAATGATATTGTTTAAGAAACTTATTCTCTGGTAATTTACTTTCAAAATCTTCTTCTAGACCATAGATCATATTTGCTAATTTTTGTGCAGCAATCGGTGCTACTGGGTCTCCTGTGCTATTTTCATAACTTTCATAACTTTGGAAATATCTAGTATTGCTTTCCTTGTTGTAGGTACATGCGTAAACTAGAAAATTAAATCTAGCATTATCAGCTTGTCCTTCTGCAGTATGCGTATCAAGATTGGTTTTGACAGAAATGAGATCCCTAAGGTCGTCCCTATTCTCTTTCATGCTAAGAGCTATAGACCTAGCTTCTTGCAGAGATATACCTCCCTTAGCTAGTTTTCTTTCTCCTTCAAGAATAGCCTTTTGTAAAGAGTCAAACTTTGCTTGTTTAGTATCATCCCATAATCCTTGATCTACTAACAGATCGTCTAATCTAGCTCTAACAACAGCTTTAGACTTTAATGCCTCAGTAAAAGCATTGTTGTAAACTTTTGATGCTTCTTTTTGGTCTTGAATTGTTGGGGTTACTATGGTAATTTCTACATCTTTACCTTTAACATTAACTGTGAAATCTCTACTGTTCATTATTAGATCCTTTCTTAGTATAAAAACGATAATTATATCTTGGTCCTGTTGTATTGTTTTGGTTAAGATCAGATATTGCTTTTCTTATCTGGTTATTTCCTCTGTTTAAAATTCTGTTTCTGGTATCTTCCCAAATATCTAAAAACTGTTCTTCTCTTGGAGTGAGCTCAGTATTATTATCTTTGTGGTTCCCCCATAAATAGCCAAAGCTTTTTTCAAATTCATCTAAAGCAGCTATCATTGTGGTCTTCATCCTTTTACTTAATGTATCTTTATCCATTATTTTCCTCGTGACTTTTGGTTTTCCATACTTTTTATTATAAGTTCTCTTTGAACATCAGGCAATTCTGTATCTTTTATTTCTTTATCTTTCTGTTGACTTCTAATAAAGTTCTGTCTCTCTATAATTGTATTTCTGCTTTCTTTGTCGTTAATATCATAGATTTCACTAGCTTCCTTTTGGTTTTTAGCCATTATAAAAACTTCACTAGCATTAGACATTTGAGGTCCAATCTTTTGTTCCAAATCTTGTTTCTTCTTTTCTTTTTCTCTTTTCCTTTCCTGAAATATCATCCATCCATCAAACATGTCGTCATCTTCGTATACCGCCTCTGGAGGAGAATCAGGGCTTTCTTTAGCGTTATCATACATTTTTGTTAATAGAACAAGACTTTTCTGTTCGTCTGTCCATTCGATAGCCGGAACTCCAAAAATATTACCTTTATTTGAAGACCAGTATTGTCTCCATTGAGCACTCCTGGCTATCGCTCTAAAATCTTCTGTAGTTATGCCTTTTTGACCAACCAAAGAAGAAACTTCAGAAAAAATTTTCCAATTCATTTTATTTTTGAAATAAAGCTCATTATTCTCATCATAAATACTATGTATGAGTAAAAAATCATTTTTAACAGATTCACAGTATCCTTCTATAGTTATGTGATCACAACAATGTTTTTTGTAATAAAGTTTACTCTGTCTATCCCGAGATAAATCTAATTTTGCTTTAATTTTCCTGACTTCAACAGAGTTAAAATGATTTTCGTAAAGCTTTACTTTAAAATTGTCAATTGATTTTTCTAGCCTAAGTAATTCCAAATCCTCTTCTTTACTCCAAGCTTCAATAAATATCAGATGATCAATAATAGATTCTTTGTTATACCATCCTGAGAATTTATTATTATGGAATTCCTGATCAGCTGCATAATCTGCTTCGTATTTAAGATCCATATCTGGGTATTTAACTTTGAATCTAGAGTTTCGATACTCTAAAAAGTAATACCCAGATAGAATTCTTGTCAAATTTAAATTAATAGATCTATTATCCATGTCAAAATCCAAATCGTCTATTTACTTATTCTTGCTTATTCTTGCTTATGTTACCGATGATGTTGGATGTGTTACTTTAAAACTGTTATAGGTAACAAAACTATATGACACTGTAACATTTCCACCGCCGGTGTCGCCACCAGAGTAATTCACAGAAGTAAGCTTATTCTTGTCTCCTAAATCAACAGTTGTACCTTCGCAAGTTTTAATAATAATAGTATTGTCCCTTAGATTGTAATTTCTTGTACAACCGCCACTAGACTCTGTAAGATAGCCTTCTTCTGTAGCTGTAATATTATCACCTGTTGTTGATAGTACCTCAAATTCACTGGTAACTTCAACAGGGAATGTAGCATATCTATGATAAGGAGCAAAACGTCCAAGCTCTTGTAGTGATTCTCTACCAAGGTCACAACTAACAGTTATGTTCTGGAAGTGGGTGCTCCAACCTTCGCCAGAACCTCCGTCAACCATACCGCCTCCAGTAACATCTACTGGAAACGATGAGCCTAAGATATCAATAAATTGTCTACGCATAACGCTAACTGAAGCTGGAGAATCAGGGTTGTTTTCGTCGAAAGCACCTGATTGTGTAGCGGCCCAAGATTTATCATTGCCTACTAAAGTAACATCTTCAGTAAAATTACCATCAACAGGGAAACTATAGCTAACGCTTGATACATACATTCCTTTACATAGAACTGTATTCTGAGCTGTAGTTCCTGTTTGTGCTGCGCCTATGGTGTCGTCATAAATACCTAGACGAACATCACATCTAGCGTTTTGTCTACCTGAGAGACTTGCACCTGTAGCAATTTGTGTACCAGGAATCTGACTTCCACCTTCTGTTGCTAAACAATAGATTAATGGATATCCATCTAATACCTTTTGTAAGGTAACTTCAACCTCTGGTACTTCTTCGATATTTTGATAAATTTCTAGTTGTCCTAGCTCGAATACCTGTTCTAGGCTAAAATTGGTGCTAATACCAACACTTTGTAAACCATGAACAGCAACACCAGGGTTACCGATTGTTACTTGTTGGATAGCATAATAAATACGCTTGTTTGCCATAATTAATTCTCCGATAATTTGTTGTGCGTGTTAGTAGTAGCTTTACTAATAACATATACACATTTATTCTTCTTTTAACTATTTATTTCTACTGTTGCTCTAGCCATGCCTCTGTGAAAATCAGGATTTACACTTTCAATTTCAAACAAAGAAACATTTTTTATCCACGCTTTTCTCCAGGCATAATTGTCAACCAAATTAGGGTACATTAAAGGATCAGATCTTAAATTTCCATTATAATCTAAGGGATATTTATCATTTTGAGAAATTTTGTTTGTGTCATACAAGAAAAACACTAAATCTTGTTGTAGTCTTAATATATCTAAAATTTTATTTCTGTCGTTTTTATTTTCTGCTAAAACATAAAATTCGATATCTTGCTCTATAACAATATCGTTACTTCCTATTTCCCTGGGATATGACCTAGATCTAGCCACAGACTCAATAACAATAGCTGGTAGCTGAATTCTTTTATTGGATCCTATAGACCAATCTCCATCATCTGTGCGAATAATATCTTTGCTAGAAGTATTAAAACTGCTATATTGTAATGTATTAAACCAAGGACTATCACTAGCTCTATAAACCTGAACATGTCTATAGCTGTAATCTAATTTTATTTCCGAAGATATACTTTGAGGAGTATTAAAAATAATCTTACCTTCTGGATAATTAATAGTATAATTTGTGCCATCATTCGGTTGTAAAGATCCGTTTACAAAAATACCATCTATAATTGTTGGAGTAGTATCCTTAAAAGACACACCTGTTTCCCATACCCAGTCTTTCCTAATAGATTGCCATACCTGTCCATCTTCGTAGTTTTCGTCCGCTACTGCTAAAAGCTGTGAATGTTGATTTAGGCCGTAGATAGAATTGTCAGAAGTCTTAACGTCAAACCAAGCCCCTATACATAAAAAAGCCCAATCAAAAAAAGATTTCATATTTATCTCTAAAACATTAAGCAAAAAATCATCTGAAATATTTTCTGCATGTTTAAACTTTGTATATGGTTCACAAACATTCATTTTTCTATTGTCCTTTTTAAGAAGTTGCTAATTTCTCCAGAGTAAGAGTATATACTTCTAGTTATCCAATTATCAGAAACAGTCCCAGCAAATTTACTTGGTACAGACCATGACGAACTATCTTCAGACATAATAGCCATTCCAGTTCTTGATGCAGGATTAGGTCCCATTACTACCTTATGTCCTTGGATAATAGGGGCCTGTCCTTCTAACAATAGCCATGATAGCCAAGGCAAAGTGTATTTTCTTTTTAAGTCATATACATACGCATAGGAAGAACCTAACACATCTGAAAAATCTGCTTTAATCATAGATATGTTTAACGAAGATTTAATTTGACCAGCAACAAATCTAGGAGGGTCATATTTTACATAAAGACTGTTGATCCATATATCTATTAAACTTGATAACACTGCAGGAGAATTTGGTATACCTAACTCATATTTTAGTTGACCCCCTAAAATAGAAGAATATTCTGGAGAGGATTCTATAGCTTTTGCAATAATTACAGGTAGTCCTGATTTAATCTCTTTTTCGTTCTTGATCATATACTTATGAACTTGAGGTATTAAAGTTTTTATTATTCTGTTAGATATTTCTTTATTTGATTCCGTGATCTTAAGAGATAATTTCATCATGGGCATGTCCCCCAAATTGGTTGAGCAAGTACCCAACTATTAGCGCCACTATCAAAGAGAGTAGGCTTAAATGCAATATTGGTAACACACCAGCTTGATAAGTTTTGATTGAAATCTTGAGCATCCTGGAACATATTGCTCATATTAGTCACATTACTAACATTCCAACTGCTAATATCCTGATTAAAATCATACGCAAAATGAAACATACTGGACATATCAATAACATTACTAACATTCCAATTACTAAGATTTTGATTAAATAGAGTGTTACGGAATAATCCTGCCATACTTGTAACGGATGACACATCCCAGCTACCAATAAATTGGTTAAAGTCTGAACTAGAAAAAGTTTCGATCATATTAGTAACTTTGCTAACATTCCAATTATTAATATTCTGATTAAAGTCTGATTGAGAAAAAGTCCTAAATAGATCTGTTACATTAGAAACATCCCAATTATTAAGAGGCTGATTAAACGGAGTCAACAGGAATGCGGTCCTTAAATTAGTTAAAGAGCTAGTATTCCAAGAGTTTATATTTTGATTAAACTGAGTCCCATAAAAAGCATACTCAAGACTAGTTACTTTTGAAACATCCCAGTTAGATAAAGGTTGATTAAAATCACTAGCACCAAAAAATATTCCAGTTAAATCTTGAACAGAACTTGTATTCCAAGAGTTAATGTTTTGATTAAAATCTGACAAACCAAACATGTATGTCATATCTTCAACTGATGAAACATTCCAGTTAGAAATATCCTGATTAAAAGCAGTCCCATAAAACATATGTTTCATATCTCTAACATTAGAAACATTCCAATTTGATAAATCTTGATTAAAATTAAACGAGGTATTAAAACAATAAGACATATCTGTAATTCTTGATGTGTCCCATTGAGAAATATTTGGCAGACTAGAGGCTAAAATAAATTGAAATGTGCTATATAAACTCGTGACTGTTGAAGGTAAGTATGATGGAGCTTCTCTTAATGCTAATGCTCCCCTAGCAAATGAATCTAGACTTTTTAGTCCCACATCGCCAAAAGATTTAATTCTCGTAAGTTTATATGATTGGCTTTCTACGTTACCAAAAGCATCTCTAGTGAAGGATAGCGCATTATTTAGATGTGGTAAGTTACCCACTATCTTTACTGTATATCCTGTGCTTTGTTGACCGACTGGCATATTATAAGTGACCTGTCCATCCGTATCATAGTATTGCCAAGTCCCATACCCCATATCAATAGCAACGTCTAATGGGCCTGATAATGGCAGAGTAATGTTGTTGTCTGGTGGATTAACTGCTAAAAGTTCAGAATATGACAATATCAATGCTATAGAATCTACATCTGTATTATTCGAATTAACTGGCGCATCATTGCTCTGAGTAGCATAAGAAGTATAAAAAGCATTAACAGCTGAAGAATTATCACAATCTAAAGTACGAATTCCTGGATTATAGTAAGCTGCTTTATACCATTCATCTATAGAAGGTAATCTGTATTTTGCTCTTGGTTCTGGATATATAGGAGTTATAGAAGCAGTAATCCCATCAATAACATATGCCCCTCGTTCTGTCGTAGCTGGATTTGGAGTTGCTCCATCATTATTAACAGTTTGATACCCTATTGGTTTGCCATTGTGCAGCCAATTCGTGTACCTTAAAGCATTTTCCCAACTAATATTAGTTACTGGCTTATCTTTAAACTGTGGTTTAATCTCGTACCTATATGAGCCAGGAAATGTGGTGGGAGGTATAATTTCTACACGAGACAAGAAAGAACCATTAAGAAGTCCATAAGTATCGGATGTTACTACAGGAGATCCTCCATATGATCCTATGTTTGTACCACTTATATCTAAATTAGTAGCAAGAGATGAGTCAGTTGTATATGAAGCTACAGCGTTCATAAATTCGCACCACTCTTCATATGTTACTTCATATTTACCAATCATATAGTCGTAGTCTACTCTGCCGTAACCATTAGTATCCGCTGCATTTTCTGAGTCTTTCACAGGAACAAAATTTAAATAGGAGTTAGGATTATTAGTAGTGGCTATCCTAAATCCTCTATATCTTGCCCTACTAGTTAAAGTTCCATATATGCTGGTGTCTTTAGATATCGCGTTAGTATTAGGTCCAGAATATCCTCCTGCAACCTTAACTTGTAATCCTAAGGCATTACTTGTATGAATACTTTCAGTCCATTCTTCTGCATTGCCTGTTTGGTCGTAAGTTCCATAAAAACTTGAGCCGCCATTCTTGCCAACAGAAGTCATAAGATGAGCTGGAGAAGTATGTAAATTAGCTGTATTAATAATTTCATTGATAACAGGAGAAGGACTAGATGGTCTAGACACAGAACTAATTCCATTTCTCTCCCAATTACATATCAAATAATTATTATCTCCCAATCCGTTAAAATCTGGTTCTTCTGAAAGCCTAAATAGTGGATTTGAGTTTGTTTCAGAAACTACGACTGTCATGGCTTTCGCCTTTTTGATTTTAGATAAAAGATCTCTGGAGCAAATAGTCTGAATAAACCCATCAGGAACAGCTACATTAATGGGTTTGTTTATCCAGTATTTGTAATCCCATATTACGGCTAGATAAACTTCTTCAACAGAATCAGAACCATAGTATCCAGCTCCGTTACAATATGGACAAATTCTACCAATAACAAAAGGTTGTGGACCTCCTATCTTGTATTTATTAGCAGATTTTTTCGAACTAGGATCGTAAATACAATTAGGACACAAATCCTTTTTGCCTGTTTCATATGTTAATAAACATTTAGTTGTTAAGCCATTTTTAGCTAACAATAAATTCATCTGTTTATTATACAGGTTTTGTAAGTGAGGAAAATCTAAATTCATCGTTTATCCGTATATATCTCTGGAATCGCCAGATGGGCTTCTATTATACATTCTGGGATCGAATTTATTGCCAACAAAAGGACTGAGAACTGCTTGTATTGAATTGATAAGACCGTCTCCTCCAAGATTGTATTCTTCTAACACTTGTTGGTACATGGCACATGGTCCTTGGTCTAATATTGCTTTGAATCCGCTTAGATTACCTGTAACAGATAAGCTGGCGCTACCAAGAGATGTTCTGATTCCTTCTAAAGCAGCTTTAGTTCTAAAAGTACTTTGGTCAATAAGACAGGCAGATTTTAGACATGTTAAAGTAACAAAATTATCGTCTCTCACAGGAGTTGTGGGATCATTTGTTATAGTTAGATTAGTTACGTCTATAGCATATGTTTGGGTGAGATTGGCTTCTTGTTGGACTAAAGTAGCAGCAACAGTTATTAATTGCTCTATTCGAGAATCACAATATTCGTAAGGCTGATCTAGGTCATTAATTAAAGTCCTTACGATCAAAGTCATTTCGTTTTGCCAAGACATATATTACTCCTCAGCGGTTTTTTGTTGGTAATTAGTATTTAATACACCGCATTAATTAAGTAACATTTTTTTAAGCAAATCTAAATCTTCTAAGGTGTCTACCTGAAAACTCCTAGATAAAGGCATTTCTGCTATTCCTATTTTTCCGCTATATCTTAATTTAGAAGAAAGAAGCTGTTGTCTAGTTGTTATATAGAAAGCACCATTCTCTACCCATTTTTCTTCCTTGTCTTGTCTCATAGGCCTATTATTTATATCCCAGCCGTTTGGAGTATCGTCTAAATTCCATCTTGGAATCCAATGCTCTCTGTAAGCACTAAAAACACTGTCATAACCAATCATCATGTCTATTCCAATATTTATATCTTGTGCAGTCAAAAGAGGGGACGTTGGCTGTATAAAAACCAAAATATCAAAATCTTGATGTTCTTCAGCAAAATGCAATAGTGCCTCTTCGCTTTTAGATTTATCTCCTGAAATACTTTTAGGTCTATGTACTATTCCTGCTCCATATTCTAAACTAACTTCTGCTATTTCTGGGCAATCTGTACTAACCCAAAAACTATCTACGTTAGAATTTTTAGCTGCTTCTATTGTATAACTAATAAGAGGTTTACCATTCAAATCTATTATGTTCTTTTTTGGTATTCCTTTGCTTCCTCCACGAGCTAGTATTACTGCTTCTATGTTCATCTTTTATAAACACCTACTATATTTCCGCCTTCAGAAACAATAGTTTCTTCAAACATGCTCTTGAGATGCTCCCTTAGTTTATTTCTTCTAGTGTTCCAATGAAATTCTATCATCATTGTTTTAATATTTGAAATATGTTGATCAGTAAAAAACCCTTTATTCCAAAGAGGATACTCTGCTTTTTCTATGTCCATAACTAATGTATCAAAAGTTAAGCCGAACCTTTTTTCTAAACTTTCTATAGTAGAGCTTTCTATGTTTACAACTTCCCAATCTTTAATTTCTCCTAGTTCACCTCCCATAACATGATTAGGATGTAAGGAAAATTTTTGATGATGTATCTCTGTATCTATAAAAGAGTTTACTATATGAAACTGACAGTTGTTGTCATTTCTTACTCGTGTTAATTGTTCTATTAATTTTGGGTTAGGTTCAAGAGACACTTGCTTTGTTGGGTCTGTTAGCTGTTTATTTAAAACACTCGCCACTATTCCTATACATGCTCCTAGCTCCAAAACACAAGCATCCTTACTGATATGACTAAGAGCATCTACTTCTTTCTTTTCCCACACTTGATTCTTGAGTCTGTTTTTAAGCTCTTGATTAAGTAAATTTTTGTCTTCTACATTAATATCAAGTCCAAATGTTTTATATGTCTCGGTCATTTCATTTCCCCTCTTTGTTGATTTTGCCTAAGCGTTGCTCCGGCTTCGTGTAAATCAGAATATTTATTATTTAGTCCGTATCCAAATGTTAGCAAGTATCTATTTTTCTTGTAAATATCCACATAATCTGGTTTAGAAACTTGACCTTTATGTAGTATTCTCTGGTCAAAGATAATAAGATCTGTCGCATTGCTGTCTATGTGAACTCCTTCTGCTTCTGTATCAGACAAATGAGTTCCTGGCTGCATCCATAAACCAAACTTATTATCATTATGATCTTGTAATAAAAGACAAACTTTAACAATAAAACAATCTTTATGCCATGTGTCAACAAGGCTACACTTACCCCTTAGTAAATCGTGATGATCTCTATGCCAAGTAGTAGTTTTGTTTTGATGTAAATCAGAATGGCTAACATATCTAAATTCTTCACCATTAAAAATGTTTTCAAGTGATGTCAAAATTCTTTTGTCTTGATGTAGATTATTTAGGTCATCGCCAAGCTCGGGACTATTACCAGCCCAACCTGGAACTAACTTACTTCTGTCTCTTCTTAGAGATACAGAATTTTCTAAATATTTGTCTAATCTATTTCTAAAACTTGTTACTTCTTCTGTTGTTAGAACATTTTTAATAACTACATAGCCATCATCTTGAAAACTCATTTTCTTAAACTTTCTCTTTTAGGTTTTTCGCCTTCTGTTAATACTCTTGGGCCAGTAGGGATAGAAAAACTATCTTCTATATCTCTGATTCCCTTCACTAACTTAAGCAAACCGGCTGGCTCTAAACTGGATAAATGGTCGCTACCCCACATACTATGATTTAATGTAATGTGTCTTTCTACCCATTCTACCCCTAATGCTACGGAAGCAAAAGTAGATACTAGCCCATATTCGTGTCCACTATATCCAATCTTTCTATCTAAATATTTACACTGTAACCATTTAATATAGTTTAAATTAAGTTCTTTGACTGGTGCAGGATAAGTGCTATTCGTGTGCATTACCACATCTGGATCACAAGACTTAATACATTCTTCTATTTCTTTTTCTGTGCTCATACCTGTAGAAATAATAAGAGTTTCAAAGTTCTCTCTAGCATGTTTACACAAATCTAAATCTGTTATTAATGCTGAAGGAATTTTGGTTATTTTGGTATACTTTGCCATTAACTCTGAACTGGGTATGTCCCAAACACTAGCAAAGAAATTTATATTTTGTTCGTTTGAATAAGATAAAAGTTCTTGTATTTGCTCTTCGTTGAACTCTATTCTTTTCTTGTATTCTAAATAGGTCATATCACCCCAAGGAGTTGACCTAATTTTATTTTTCTGATTTTCTGGAACACACAGATCTGGAGTTCTTTTTTGTATTTTTACATAATCACAACCAGCAACAGATGCAACGTTAATAAGCTTTTTGCATGTGTCAACTGAGCCGTTATGATTTATCCCGATCTCTGCTATAATTTTGGTTTGGTCCATATATTAACTCCTTTACTATTTTATAGTAATAGTTTTAGCAGAGCAGGCAAGACCTGAAGCTATAGATTGGTCCATATCGTAGTATTTGTATTCTGCCAATCTTCCTCCTAAAATAAACTTATTGTTTTTTATCTGCTTGTATTTGGTAGCGATGCTACTATTTTTTTCATTATTTATAGGATAGTAGGGATCGGTCAGTTCTGTATAAAGAGCAGGATATTCTTTGGTTATTATAGTATTTTTGGTAGTTTGCTTTTTAAATAATTTATGCTCTATAATCCTAGTATAAGAAGTAAAAGGGTCTGTAAAATTCATCTGAGAGCATCCCTGGTATATTTCCTGGTCTAGTTGTATGTGCTCAAATACTAATGACCGATAATCTAATTTTCCATAGTAATAATCATAAATTCTATCCAATGGTCCTGTGTAAACAATTTTTTTAGCGATACTCTCAAAATAATCTTTTTTATCAAAGAAGTCAGTATCTACTTGAATTTCTATTCCGTCTAATAAATTCTCAAATAATTTTGTATAACCATCCTTTGGTATACCTTGATAAGCATCATTGAAATAATTGTTGTCGAACGTAAACCTAAAAGGTAGACGTGCGATAATAGACTTAGGAAGTTTAGAAGGTTCTGTGTTCCATTGTTTTTTTGTGTAGCCATAAATGAGTTTGTAATAAATGTGTTCGCCAACTAAAGATAAAGCATACTCTTCTAAATTGGTTGGAGTTCCTTTGAACTTGGTTTGTTCTATAATATCCAAAATTTCTGTTGTGTTGCAGGTATTGAACATCTGGTAGAAGGTGTTCATGTTGAATGGGAGATTGTAGATGCTTCCTTTATAGTTTGCCATAACATTATGTTGGTATTGTTCAAACTCAGAAAATCTATTTACATAATCCCAAATCTTCTTACTGTTTGTATGGAAAATGTGTGGACCGTATTTATGAACATCAATATCATCCCGCCTCTCTGTATAACAATTACCACCTATATGATTTCTTTTGTCTATTACCAGACACTTATATCCTTTATCTGTGGCTTCTCTAGCAAATACAGAACCGAATAATCCTGCTCCTACTATTAGGTAGTCATATCCCATTGTTTGATCCTGTTCTTTACGTTTTCTGGTTTATACCAACTCTCGTTTCTTCTAGCATTCGGTATGTATAAATAATCTTTTTTAGCAAAATAAAAGCAACTAATCATTTCCATCATATATGCTGGTATTCTTACATTATGGTATTTATCGCTAATATCTGTTCCTGTTCTTAAGGAAGTTCTGTGCTTCTCCACAAAATCTGTTATCTTATCTGGTACATTATTATCCTTCAAAAAATTACTATACTCTTCAAATACTTTCCTATGAGCAATAAACTGATGACCAAAAGGAACTCTTGTGTGTTTAGTTAGATTGATATCAAGATCTGCTAAAAGTTTAAAAGCTGGTTCTGTAACCGTTTTATCAAAAAACAACTCAACAAGATTATATTTATTAGTTCTTGTCCAACAACAAGGACAAAAAACATCAGCACATAAAACCACATTATCTTCTGGATTGGAGTTTATAAGAACTTTGGTGTTACTCCAATTCTCAAAATCTTCTATTCTCTCATAAATGTATTTGGTGTTCCATGATGCAGAAACTGTGCCTGCGTATTTTGTCGAGTCAGATAATAAAGAAGTATTTGAAAAGTATGCTCTAGATTCTGCCCACTCATTACCAGAGTATTTACCAGCATCTATTTTATTTAGGTTTGTTCTTTTGAGATAAGGCTTGTCTGGAAGTTCATCAAGCTGTTGTTGTTTATGGCTCAGTATAAGTATTTCTATATTATCAAGATTTTTTTGACTGGGTTCTTTTTCTAATAGGTTAACTATTTTTTTAAACTTTGTATCTTGCGAATAGGTTGCTAGTTCACAATTATGAATGCCACGATCATGCATCAAAACATAAAGATGAAAATACTTTGGGTTATAATCTAGTGTTTCATATTTTTCTAAAAGTTTTTGGGTATTAGAAGGAGTAGTTTTGATTCTAATATTGTAATAACTTTCTCTATCTTCTTTATTAGCTTTTTGACACCATTTCCAATCTGGTGGATTTGTACCCATGTGGGTTTTGAATACAGGGCATAACCCTGGTGCAGGGCATTGGCATCTTGATAAGTCTGGCATAATATCTCATTATAGTATTGTGATTTCGTCAATGTTGAGTGTTGTTCCGCCTAAATAACCTCTTGTAACTTGTGTGTTGCCTATTCTAACATCTTTAACTTCAGTAGACCCATAACGAAAGCCATTAATTGTATGATAAATAGTCATACTAACGTAAAATATTTGTCCTACAAAAGTAGTAGGTCCATAAACATCTCCAACCTCTACGGACATTGCTACCCCAAAATTAGAACTATTGATAGTAGCAGCATCTAATGTTATGCCTGGGACTGGTATAATACCTACTCCCCATTTATCTGACGGACTACTTGTCGTGTATGTTGTAGTGGTGTCATCCCAGGTTGTATCAGGTTGGTAAGCAGGGTAAGCGTTAGTAACTCCGTTGTCGTACAATCTAATAGCTTCTACTTGTATTTCATTAGCCCATACTGATGTTTTAGCTTTGTAAGTAAATACTATTCCTTCAATAGTTGCTAATGGAGAGATACTAAATCCCCAGTTTGTAAATACTGCCCAGTCAGATATTGAGTTAGCTGTTGTTAACGAAATCTCACCATAGTTACTATCGTCTGTTAGTGCGTTTGAGAGATTTGTCCATGCTGGTCCACTATTTCTATCAACATTGGTTGCGGTTGATGAAGTTTTTGCAGATGAGGCCATTCCTTATTCCTATGTTATAACGTATAATGTATTACTGTCGTAAGATCCAAGGCTATTGTAGTTTGCTTGACTAATAGACACAATGTTTAGAATTGCTGAAGTACCTGTTTCGTCTGTGTCTGATACAACAACATCTCCAGTAAAAGAACCAACCGTCGCATCTGCATTAAGAACAATTTTTCCTGTTCCGGCTGGATCTATAACAATGTTGCCGTTAGTATTTGTAGAAGATAAAGTATTACCGTCTAATTTTAGATTATCGACACTTATCAAAGTTGCGCTATTGATGGATGTAGTGCCTCCTAGATGAATGCCATCGGATGCATCTATACCTATTTGGAGTTCATCAATCTCTATATAAGCTCCTTCTGAGTTCTCCATTCTAAAAGTAAACGGTACTGACATAGTGTCTGGAACTGTGAGCGTACTAGATCCGTTGAATGTAAAAGCGGAACTTCCAGCAGGAACGTTACTGGCATTCTTGTATACTACTTGATTTGCTGAACCTCCAACAGGACCAACAATACCCTGTACGCCTATTACACCTTGAGCGCCTTGAGCACCTTGTGCTC
>Ga0070754_10001782_pt1 | contig 16674 bp, 18 predicted proteins | sample VirMetDEL_Sep_01_FD_75181 | JGI IMG/M metagenome (GOLD analysis project Ga0070754, IMG submission 75181) | Aqueous microbial communities from the Delaware River and Bay under freshwater to marine salinity gradient to study organic matter... | ecosystem: Environmental > Aquatic > Marine >... | reverse complement strand
ATATTCATTTTTATAAATTTTTTTTTTTTTATTTTTTGCGATTTCTTACTTGGACGCCTTGGACGTCTTGGACGGAATCAGAAACAATTCAGATATTAGTTTTTTATTTTTATTTTTAATTATAAAAAAAATGATTTAAACATTTAATTATATAAAAAAACATAAAAAAACATAAAATGCCAGATTATAAATTATCGAAAATATATGAAATTAGATGTAATATAACAAATCAATCTTATTATGGTTCAACCACTCAAAAATATCTAAGTTCAAGACTCTCCCAACATAAAGCACATTATAAAAAATGGTTAAAAAATAAGAACAATAGTTGTTTATCATCATTTGAAATAATAAAAAATGGAGATTATAAAATTATATTAGTTGAAAATGTTGAATGCAAAAACAAAGATGAATTAATAAAGAAAGAACAATATTATATTGACAATAATGATTGTATTAATAAAATAAATGCTTTTATGGATATAACAAAATGTAAAATTAAAAAAAAAGAGTATTATGAAAATAATAAAGATAAAATAAATAAAAATAATATTAAATATTATGAAGATAATAAAGACACTATAAAAATAAGACGAAAAAAAATTTATCAAGATAATAAAGACACTATAAAAATAAGACGAAAAAAAATTTATCAAGATAATAAAGACGATTTAAAAAGAACAAGAAAAAATATTTATCAACTTAAAAAAATAATTAAAGATTTTTCGAATATTGATTTATCTATTTTTGAATAATTAAATTTAAATTTAATATATAGAAAAAAATGATTTAAAAAATATAATATTATATTATATTATATAATTAGATATGAAAAAGAATATTGATGAACTAATTGAAGAACTTAAACTTTATGAGAAAGCAACTCTTGAAGGAAATAACGAAAGGAAACCGAGACAAAACCTTTCTCATTTAACAGATGATGAAAAATTAAGATATAGAAGAGCATATAATAGAATTCAGACTAAAAAGAATTTTTTGAAATATTGCGATGATGAAACTGGAAAGAATACAAAGAAAAGAGAATATTATAAAAAGACAAAGTCTATTTCACTTATGAAATGTTCTTATAGATATTATAAATCAAATAATAGAATTGAGGAATTTAAAGAAAAAAAGCCCGAAATATATAGAAAACTTTTAGAAATTAATTATATAACTGAATAAATGCAAAAAAAAATCTTTTTTCTAATCTTTTAAACTATCTTTAATAATAAAATTAAATTATTTTAATTTAATTTAATATTTTTAATTTCGTTAAAAAATGATTTTTATTTATCATTAGAAATAAAATCATTTAAAGATTATTTTTTATCTAAGTATATAATATAATGACATCTACCCAAAATAAAGAAAAAACACCGAAAAAAAAATCTGATATTAAATATATGAAACCCGAAAATATTCAAATATCAAGAGACGTAATTGATACATATAGAAAATATAATTTAAAAATATTTCCAGTAAATATTATATGGAATGAAAAAAAGAAAAAGAAAGATGATATTGTTCCACCGACTAATTGGAATAATTTATCAATTGAAGAATCATATAAATTATTTGACGAATATGACAAAAAGAAAAAACCATATAATTCAATTGGAATTCAGACAGGTTCGAAATTTAATGGAATATACGGCGTTGATTTAGATTTTAAAAACAAAGACAAATTAAATGAAGTTTATGAAATGTTAGAAATGGATATTGATAATATTGAAGAAACTGAAGTCCGAGTCAAAACGAATAAGGGTTTTCATTATTATTATAAATATGAAACTTATTATAAATATTTAAAGAATAAGCAAAATATCGGAAATAAAGAACTTGGTTATAATATAGATATTAGAGGAGAGGATGGCTTTCTTTTTGCTCCTTGCTCTAAATATTATATAACTGAAAACGGACAGCCAACTAAATTAATTGAATATTCTCTTGATTGTTCTCTTGATGAATTTTGTTTTAATTTAGAAGGTTTAGAAAGTCTTTCCGAAGATTGCGAAATATTTAATTTAAAAACAGAAAAAGAAGATAAAGATTTATTAAAACTTGAAAAAAGAAAAGAAAAAGAAAATAAAAAATCTTCAAAAGATTCAAGTCCAAAAAAAACAAAAACTCTTAATATTGAAGTAAAAGAAGAAGAAGAAAAAGTTATTGAAAAACCAAAAAAACAATATCCGATAAATATTGATGAGATTAGAAAAATGGTTGATATTTTAGATATAAATAGAGCAGAGGTTGAAGCGGAATGGTTTCAAGTTGGGGTTGCATTAAAAAATAATGGAAATACAACAAAAGAAGAAGAAGAAAAATTATTTGAAATATTTAATGACTTTTCTAAAAAATGCCCTCCAAAATATGATTTATTTGGAACAATGAAAAAATGGGAAGGTTTCAAATCAAGACCAGACGGGAACGCTTTAACATTAGGTTCAATTTATAATTGGGCGAAGAAAGACAATAAAGAAGAATATTATAAAATTAAAAATTATGAAATGCCATATCAAGAAATTTATGAATCAGAAGGATATAACGGAATTGTAAAACAAATAAATAAATCAGTTGCTTATATTAAGTCTTCATCTGAATATATTATTGAAACTTATGAAGGTTGGTATATTAAAAAAAGAAAAGATATTTTAAGCGATTTTGTAAATAAAAAGATTAATTGTGTATATGACGATAAGAAAAAAAGAATGAATCCTTTTATATTATGGGAAGAAAGTCCTCAGAGAAGAGAAGTTGAAGGGATTTTATTTGAACCATCTGACAATTACAATAAGAAATTTTATAATATTTGGAAAGGTTTCGATTTGAAAAAAGAAGATTATCAAATTGGAAATGTTGCTCCATTATTAGACCATATTAAAAATATATGGTGTAATGGAAATGAAAATCATTATAATTATGTTATTAATTGGTTCGCTCATTTAATCCAGTTTCCAAATGTTAAAATGTCTTCCGTTATTGTTTTAAAGAGTCTTGAAGGTGCGGGGAAATCGATAGTAATGGATTTAATAAATGAAATTATTGGAGATAAACATTCATTGACAATTTCTTCTTGGGATGAAATTCTTGGTTCTTTTAACTCACTGGCAGAAGGAAAAGTTTTTATGTGTCTTGATGAAGTTACTTGGGGAGGTAATAAAAAAGATGCGGGAATATTAAAGAATTTTGTTTCAGGTGTAAAAAAGAATATTAATAAAAAAGGTAAAGACCAATATACAATTAAGGATTTTGCTAATTTTGTAATTACTTCAAATAATGAATGGATTATTCCAGCAGAAAAAGGAACGAGACGTTGGTTTTGTTTAGAATTAAATAATAAATATGCGGGTATTTCATCAGAAGAAAAGAAACAATATTTTCAAAAAGTGAGAGGAGTAACAAAAGAAGCATTCGCTTATTTCTTAAATTCAATTGATGTTTCAGACTTTAACCCGAGAGAATTTGAAGAAACTCCATTATTGCAACAACAAGTTATTAAAGGTTGGTCTTCCGTTGTTAATTGGTGGTTTTCATTTATGGATAATGGATTCCTTGACAATGGAGAATCTCGTCTCAATTTAGTTTCTGATTATTCATATTGTCCGAAAGAATTTGGAGAAATTAGAAATGATGAGATTTATATTCCAAAAGACTTTTTATATAATTGTTATTATAATAATTCAAACGGATTCAAGGAAGGAAACGCTCAGTTTTTTATTAAATTAAAAGATGTTGTTGAATATAAAGAAACAAGAATTCAAAAAGGTTCATCAAGAATTAGAACAATAGTTATTAAAAAAGATATTAAAATATTACAAGAACAATTTAAGAAATTACAATTATTTAAATATGAATTTGAATAATTAAAAATCTTTTTAAAAAAAAATCTTTTCAAAAAAATATTATATATTTATTAATAAATATTATTATATTTATTAATTATATAAAAATAATGTCTTCTCAATACGTAGATTCAATATTATTAGAAGCAAATAGATTAAAAAGTGTTGAATATAGTTCAGGAAATACATCAGGAGTTAAATCTTCTTTTACAAACAAATTTTCTCCAGTTCATATTAACGCAGGAGACAATATTAGTTTATTTTCTGGTTATGTTTCCGCGATAGGTGCAGGGGGTGAAGTGATTGAAGTAACTGGGAAGGATTTAAATGAAGAAGTTACTTTATACGAAACAGAAGTTGAAAAAGTTGGGATTATAAAACCTTCTGACGTTGAATATTCTGCTTCATATCTTCCTTATAATGCGTCAAGAGTTAATTTTGCTCTAACAGAAAAAAAAATTAAATTAAAAGATAATAATATCCCTCTTGAGTTTAGATTTTATAAAAATACAAATGGAGAACTTCATATTCATCTCCCGAGAAAATTTGACAAAGAACAAGCAGAAAATGAAAATGATACAAACTATAATAAAAACTGGACGAATCGAGATTCTTCAGCAATGGGTGCTTGTGTTGTTCCAGCAAATTATAAACGTTGTTCTAATGATTGGATGGATATAAAATATAAAGGTAATGGTCATCTAGGAAATATTATAAGAAGAACTTCAAAAAATGAAAGATATTCAATAATGGTTTCAAAATCAAATTTATATTCTTTTCATTCTGCCTCATTTACTGAAGGAGATTGGGTTAATAATGGAGTTGCAGAAGGGAATTGGTGGAGATATATAGACCCCGCTCTTGCTCCAAGTTTAGATTATGATTATTATCAAAAAGTTATTAATTTAGAAGTTGATGTTGGTTTTGATAGTCCTTCAAATATTGCCGATAGTTTAACCAGTCAATTAAAACAATCTGGAAATCCAGAGTCAATTATAGGACAAGTTGGAGATACAGGAAACCAAAAAATATATGATATTTCAACAAAAGTTGAATCTGAATTATATAAAACCTTCCGTTCTGCGACTCCTCTGAGTTTTTCTAAAGCCAATTTTGACGAATATTTTTCAGCAAGTGCTAAAGAATATGATGATGAAACTATTTTTAACGCTTCTCAAAAGGCGGTTGAATATATTAGTAATTTTAATTTTATTGGAATGAAACGTCCAGAATTATATTTTTCAGGTAGAGAAATTAAAGCGATTGGAGATGGTTCAGGAATTAAAACTATAGATATTATTTTTCAAGCATCGAATACAACATTTATTAAAACAGATTTGACTTATACTTTAAATAATACAAAAAAATTAAGAGATTTTTTTAGTTGTCAAAAATTATATCCAGAATTATTCGAATATCCAATTAATGATAAAGTTAATATTAATAATTCAAGATATATCCATTTTAACGCTTCAAATAATACAGATACAGATGGAGACGTTTATGAGGATAGAATAGGAAATGACAATTATTTCGGAACAACTGATAAATCTTCAATTCCCGTTTTTATTGATTTTAATTCTGAAACTGAATTTGTTTATAATGCTCCATCAAATAATTTAAAATCTTCTTTTGGTTGTTGTATTCCTTATTATTACGAAGACATCGGACAATGGAAAGTTGGATTTGAAACAAAAAATAACGGGGGGTTAATAAATGAATTATTTTCTGCTTCGGTCTCTGGTTCGGTTACAATAAGAAAAATTCCAGAGGAGACTTTAATCGGATACGACCAACATTTCAACGGATACGGGACAGATAATATTTTATTATATAGTGGTTATTTAAATCGTTATTATCAACATAAGGCAACTTTTAATCTTCAAGACTGGGACGAGAACGTTCAACCAATAAATCAATACGCAACAGAGACTTATATTGGAGCAAGAGACCCATTAATTAATTTTGATTCAACAACGTCAAGATACACTATAAGTCGTCTTCATACTTCGGAACAAGTTGGAAATTATTATTTTTCAGGTAGTGGAGAATTACCAGTCGCAGATGATGCTTCTGATGAAGTTTATAGAATGAATAAGAGATTAAATGAGTTTTCTTATACTCCCGATATGATTCCATATGATGAAGAGCGAAAGGAAGGAGGAATAACTTTTTTTGAAGCAAATGAAAATTTAGATAGAACTCGGATTTATGATTCTCAAAGCGGAGTTTATATTAATAAATTTGGAATTTCTGAAACAAATTGGAATAAGTCATTGATGGGAATTTTAGGATTTTCATATAATCAATTTTATAAACAATCAAATTCAATTAAATATTATATTAAGAATATTGAATATAATAATATTTCATCAAATTTATTAAGATTAAATAATATTAATTTAAATGGATTAACAACTCCAACAACGAATAATAATGTTACTTCAACAGATTCAATTAATTTTTGCGTTAATGTTTTTAATTCAACAATATATTCTCCTCAATTACCCCTTCCTCAGATTTACACTGGATACTCTGGAACAGGAGGAGACCCTTCCTTATTTCCGACTATAATCCAGAATTCAGATTCAACAATTATAAAAGCCTCTGATTTACCAATTAAACAAAATGCTCCATATTATATTATTAGAACTTCAGTTTTAGGAAAGGCGACAATGGATTCAAATAGAAATTCTTATCCAGTTATTGCAACGATTGACAAAACAACTCCTTCAAATGATTATTTTTCAAATGTAACTTCTTCACAATTTACATTTACCCAACCAATGACAATAACAGAAATCAGAACAGACATCACAACACCAGACGGAAATTTTGCTTTTTGCGATGATAGAAGTTCAGTTATTTATAAAATTCAGAAACAAATAACAACTGATTTTAATATTGGAGAAGAAATTCTTCAACAAGAACAACAACAAAAAAAAAAATAATTTAAGTATTTTTTAGGAAAATTAAAATATAAAAAAAAGATATATGAAAGAAGAAGATATTATTTTAAATTTATTATTAGAAATTGATAAAATTCCAAGTCCGAGAATTCTTGATTTTGTTGAAGAATTAATAAGTCAATTAAGTTTCATTTATTTAAATGAAGATTGGAGTTCTGATTCTGATGTCTTTACTGAGTCAGAAGAAGAAGATTTGACTCAAGAAGAAATTGAAGATTTAAGGACATTAGATAGGTATTATTCTTTAAATTAAAATATTCATAATTAATATAATGAAAGAATTATTAGTTATTGGAAATGGTTCTTCTTTAAGAAATTTTGATTTTGAAAAAATCGATAGAAATAAATATGATATTATGGGCTTATGTCTTGCTTATCGTTATTGGAATAAAAAGAAATGGTTTCCAGATTATTATTGTATCGCCGACTCAGTAGTTCATAAAAGCAATTATTATCATATAAATAAATTAATTAAAAATGAAAATATAAAAAAATGTTGTTTTAATCAAAATTCTCTTTTTTGGGAATATGATAAAAAGATAATAAGACATCAAAATAAAATTGATGTTATTCAACAAATGCAAAAAGACAAAAATTCAATATTTTCTTTATTAAATAATTATTCAACTGGTTCAATTGCGGTTTTATGGGGGATTCATTTAGGATATACTGAAATTGACATTGTAGGAGTTGATAATGATTATATTGAAATATTGCCAGAAACTGAAGTTCAAGAAAACGGAACTTTAATTATTGTTAAAGAAATAAAAAATAATCCAAATTATTTTTTTGACTCTTATCAAATGGAAGGAGATGTTTATAATAAACCAAATGGAGATTCGGTTCATTTAAAAAGTTGGGAAGAATTGGCTCAACTTGTTATTATTCATAATAAGAAACATAATAAAAATATTAAAGTTATTAATTATAACTATAAAAAATCTATTTCTGATTTTATTGAAACAAAAGATTTAAGTCAGTTTTTATTTAGTTAAATGAAAAACCAATTTTTAGTTTCATTATTAACTGATTTGTCTTGAACTATTGTATTTATTTCAACTTTATCTTTTATCTGCTTTACATCATTTGAAATATTATTTATTCTTTTATTAATATTATCTAAATTTTTTAATATTTCGATAATTAGTTTTTCATTTTTCGAACCTTGTTTTTCCATTATATTTAATCCATATATTTATTATCATTTAAATATTTCATTAAAATTTTTTTATCTCTTTTTACTAATATCATATATAATTTACTTGCTTCTATTACATTATATCTCGGTTCTCCTCCAGCATTTATTAACTTATGTTTCTCTTCAAAGTGAATATATTTTTTATGATATAATTCATATAAATAATTGTCACAATACCAATTTTTAATTTTTGGATTAAATGCGTATCTGAAAATATTATAATGTTTTTTTGAAACTAAAAATTGAGTCATTGGAAGATTTAGATTTCCATTAAAACAACCAGATATTCCAATATCATCAGTTTTTTTTAAATTATTAATTAAATCATTTAACCATTTATCATTATCAGGATATAAAATATCATCTCCAACTAACCAATAATAATCAAAATTGTCTTTCAAGGCTTCTTCATATAAAAAATTCCAATGGTGAGTAACTGCTCCTTTTTCAAAGTCATTTTTAAACCATTTAATATTTTTATAATCAATTTTATTTTGTTCTTCTATTGAATCGAATATTTTGTCATCTTTATCAAATGAAATATATAAATGGATTTCAAAATTATTATAATTTTTTATTTTTTCAATTGTCAATTTATTTAAATAACTTTCTAAAATATTAGACCATTCTCTTTTATTTGAAGTTGTTGGAATTAAAAAACAAATTTTCATTATATTATAATAAAATATTTTATATTTTTTTTAATTATAATACGAAATGGCTGAAGAGAGAATTCTTCAACAATTTAATATTAATGAACTCGCAGGAGCAACAGGTTTAATCTTAGGAGGAATTTCTGGATTGCTCGTTGTTATATTTAAGTCTCGTTGTTATTGTAAAATGAACTTATGTAAATTATGCTTTTGCGAAAGGAAACCTCCAGTCGATAAAGAAGAAGAAGATTCAGATGAAGAAGATAAAAAAGATAAAGATAAAAATAAAAAAGATAAAGATAAAAATAAACCAGATGAAGAAAATTTAATTCCTACAATTTCAAAAGATAAAAAAGACGATAATAATATAATTGATGATAATCCTTAGAAAAAAAGGATATAAAAATATATTTATATCTAATTATATAATGGATTTAGAAAATATATTTTTAGAATTAGAAAAACAATATAAAGAAATTTATGAGTTGAAAACAAGAAAAAGGATTAATATAAAAGAATCTCGAAATTTATCAGATGAAGATAAAATTTTATATAAAAAACATCAAATTAAAATATATAATAAATATTTCAATCAAACCGAAAAAAGAAAAGAAACAAGAAAAAATTATCAGAAAGAACGAAAATATAAAAAAAAAAATTATTATAAAAAAATAAATTTTGATATTTATAAACAAAATCCAAATTTAACTATTTTAGAAAATATATTTTTAGAATTAGAAAAACAATATAAAGAAATTTATGAGTTGAAAATAAGACCACAAATTAATATTGATACATCTAAATTAAACGATAATGAAAAAAGATTATATCTAAATAAAAAACATCAAATTTATTTGAGATATAATCCGAAATATAAAACTGCAAAAGTAGATAGAAAAATAAATTTAAAAGAATTAATTGAAATTAAAAATCAAGAATATAAAGAGGTTTATATATTGAAAACAAGAGAGAAAGTTACAAGATGCCATTATTATAAAGATTTGACTGATGAAGAAAAAAAAATATTTACTAATCAACTAAGGATAATAAAAAGAAAATATAAAAAAGATAGAATTACAGATGCAACAATTAAAGGAAGAAAAAGACGTTATGAAAAAAATAAAGAAAAACAAAAAAAACGAAGTCGGGAAACAAAAAAGACAAGAAATGGAAAAATTTCTTCATTAGTTTCAAGATGGAAAAATAAATATAAATTCAAAGATAATAAAGAAAGACTTAATCTTATCGCTCATAATTATTTAAATTGTAAAAAATGCGAATTATGTAATAAAGAATTTACTGAAGAATATCCTTATAAATGTTGCGACCATCATCATTCTTCAGGTTATTTTAGATTTATTTGTTGCGTTTCTTGTAATGTAAAATTAGGAGTTGTTGATAGATTGAAATCTTTTGTTTTGTTAGAAATTCATAAAAAAAATTTTTGTATTAATAAAAAAGAAATTGAAGAAAAAAAAATTAATCATTATCATCAAAATCAAATATTATATAGATGGGTTTATAAATATAAATTAAAAGATAATTTTGAAAGATTGAAATTAGTATATTATATTTTTTTAAATTGTAAAAAATGCGAATTATGTAACAAAGATTTTAATGAAGATGAAAAAAAAAATTTAGACCATTGTCATTCTTCGGGTTATTTTAGATTTATTTGTTGTTCTAAATGTAATAATAATTTAATTATGGTTGATAAATATAAAAGACGAGTTCTATTAGAATTACATAGATATTTTATTTTAAATTAAACCTTCGTTTATAGTCAGCAATTGAACCTCTAAGGGTTGGCTTATTCCAGAGAATCCAGCGAGAGAGACTTCCAGCGGAAAATTTATCATTCCAGTTTTCATTTTTTCGATGCCTATCCAAATAACGCTTTTTTCTTTCATCGTCCCTATGTCGAGTAAAATCAGACATACCAGCAGAACCAAAATGAGTCGTCCGAACTTTCTTTTCTCCATCATAAAATATCGCCATATATTTCTTTTTTGCATTAGTTGATTTTTTTATAATAACTTTCATTATAATATTATTAATATAAATTATAATGGTTGAAAAAGTTAAAATTACTTATAAAGGTAAATCTCGAAATGTTCCGAAAACTTATGTTGAAGGTTTAAAAGGTAAAGAAAGACAAGCACAAATAAAAAGTATATTTGAAGGAAAACCAAGACCAAAAACAAGCGTTAAAACAAAAACGAGTTCTTGGACTACTAAATTTAATAAAAAATATGGAGAACAACTTGATAAATTAGGAAGAAGAACTCCAAAAAATATTTCTAAAGTTACAGGAATCCCCGAAGGAGCAATTAAAGAAGTTTTAAAAAAGGGAAAAGGAGCGTTTTATTCAAGCGGGTCAAGACCAAATCAATCAGCGAATAGTTGGTCTTTCGCCCGTTTATATTCTTACATCCTCGGAGGTGGAGCGAGACAAGTTGATAAGGAAATAACTAAAAAATATAATGTAAAATTTAGATAATTATTTTAAAACACTATCAGAATAATATTTATATACATCTTCAATTTCTTTTGAATATGGTTTATTATAAACTCTTGTTCTTTTTTTAACAACAGGTTTTTTTTTTAAATTAATATTTAATTCTTTTAATGCTTCATTTAATGATTCTTCAGTAAATGGATATTTTAATTTAACGACTCGTTCATCATTGAAAAAATTATTATATTGGAATAAATAATTATATGGGTCTTTATCATCTTTATTTTTATGTCCTTTTTTTAATTTCTGAATATTTATTTTAAGAAGTCCTCGATTTTTTTGACTACACATTGAATTAATTATGTCTCCATATACATATAATATTTTTGTATTTATATTTTTTGGAATATAAGCCAGATGACAAGTTCTTCCGTATAATACCGCTTTTTTACGAATATTGTCTCTTACTTTATACCCGTTTTCATCTAATAAATCAACAATATAATTAGAACCACATCCGCCGTGAGATACAATCCAAACATCAAGAGAATTTAAATAAACAATTTCTTCCATTATAATATAATTAATATTTTTAATAAATTATTTTTAATATTTTTATTTTTATTTTTGTTTATTTTATATTATCTTTCATAAAAAAATAATATTCAAAATTTTCTTCATATTCCTTTATACGTCTTTTAGAACATTCTCTAACTATTTTAAATTCTGACAATTTAGGTTTTTTTTCAAAATAAGTTATTAAACATTCTTTATTATGAATATAATAAGGTTCTTTATTAATTTGTTTTATTACTTGACTATAAAAATCTTCTTTAATTTCTCCTTCTAATTGTTGGAGATAATGAAATTCTTCTATTGCTTCATATTCAAATTTTTCTTTACGAAGGTTTAAATAATCAATAATAGAAACAAAACTTCTATATTCTGAATCATCACATTCAACTATATCATTATTTCGGGAAAAAACATTATAGAAGTTAGTTTTTAATTCATTAATAACAAATTTATAATTTTTACGTTGTTGTTTTTCAATCTTATCCAGTTTTTCCTCTTGCTCTTTAATATCGTTGATGTATCCAAGAATATCAAAAGGCAATTGAGGGATGTTGTTGTTTTTTGTCATCTTATTTAAATAATTATATACTTAGAAATGAAAAATCATTTTTTTTTATAATTAAAAAATATTAAAATTAAAAATATTATTTTTTTGAAATTTCTTTTTTTTACTTGGACGCTTTCTAAGTATATATGAACCATTTGAGAGATTTAATTTGAAACTGGATTTTTTATTTTTATATTTTTTATATTTTTATTACTTAATATAATAATAAAATAATAAATATAAAAAAATAGATATGACTGAAGAAAATCGTTAAAAGTTATACTTAGAAAGCGTCCAAGACGTCCAAGGCGTCCAACCAAAGAATCGAAAATTATAAATTTTTTTTTAAAAATATTTTTTAGTTTTTTACTTGGACGGGTTGGACGCAGATTTCAGTTTCAATTAATATTTTAGAATTAAATTTATTATTATTATATTAAGTAATAAAAATATAAAAAAAAATTATTAAAAAATCTTCAGTCATCTCTATTTTTGATTTACGTCCAACCAAAATCAAAATTTATCAAAAAAAAAATATTAAAAAAAAAAATATTTTTATAAAAAAAAACGATTTTGTCATAAAATATTATTTCTTCTTTTTATTATTCTTTTTTGGTTTTTCATAATTATTAAAAACATCTTTTTCTTTAATCTTTTTATTTTTCTCAATATCTTTCATAACGTCAAATTGAAGTTTAGTTTTAACTCCTTCATCTTCAATCGGTTTAATATATTTGGTTTTTATTTTTTTCGGCATTTTTTTTATATTTTATAAAAATATTAAAAATATATATAAATAATATAAAAAAGATGAGTCTAATTGTAACTTCTTCTAATCAAACCGACCAAATAATCGGAAATATAGCAAATGAAAAACCTTTTTCTTATAGAAACTATTTCAAAAATGGATTAAGAATTAAAAAAGATTCTCAAATTGCAGTTCAATCAGTTAAATTTAATAGAGAAGCATTCTTCGATATTGGAGAATCTGATACTTTTGGATTCTATTTCGGAGATGAACTTGGAGAAGATGAAAATATTGAAGATGTAACTTCTCGAATAATTCCCGTTAGTTTAATAGGAGATATTATGAGACAAACAACTAATTCAAACGATATTAAAAATTTAACATTTTCTCCTTTAGATTATGCTTCTCATTTAGAAAAAATAATGTCAGATAATATTTTCTTCCCTGATGCGATTCCAAAAGGTGTAAAAGTAAATATTCAGAGAGACGTTAGTTCTTAATCTTTTAAAGGTTTTGAATTTACTTTCGACCAGACAAACGACGCTCCAACAAATTCAACAAATATTTCCGCTTCAGTTACTAGTTACTGGGCGGGTAATCAAACAAGTTTCACTTATGCCACTAATACATTTACAAGAACCGCAGTCACTTCTAAAATTTTCGGAAAGAAAGGTTTCGGAACTGCTTACGAATATCCTCTTGGATTAAATGGAGGAGTTTTTAGTTGTTCTCTTACTGGTTTAACAACAAATTCGACGATTGATGATGGTTGGCGGATTGGTTTAAGTCGTCCAACGGGACAATTATCAGCGGAAGATATAACTTTTATTGACAATGAAACGGAATTTGTAAAAAGAATAAATTCTAAAAATGAAGTTCCTCCTGATACATTTAATCATTTAGGAGGTTTCGACCATCATTTTTACGATTTCGTCGTTCAATATCAAAATCAGAGATTATTAGTTCTTCAAAATGTAAGATATGGAACTCCAAATAAAACAAGAATGAGACCTATAGACTATACTATTAATTCAAGTTTTACAAGTGAAATAACAAATGATGATTTTGATGGAAATGGTTGGAATATTCAACAATTGCGATTTATTGCAAAGGGAGAACAACTTGAACTTGAATTATATTCTGGTTCTGCGAAGGCTTGGAGGAAATTAATAAGTCCTTCATTAGCGGGTTCTAATAAATTAACAGAATTTATTCCCTTGAATATGAATCGTTGGTTTTTATTTCCAAGATTTCATTTAAAAACAAAAAACGATTCAGTAAAAATTAATACATTTAATGGAGTTAATATTTCAACGAATAAATATGAAGCATATTTTAATAGGTCATTTTATACACTAGCAAGGAGAAACACTATTCCACAATTAAGATATGAAATGATTGACTCGATGGACTTAGCACCAATAAGCGATATATCTAAACCTTCTATTGAAAAAACATTGACAACATTAAACGCTTCTAATGGAACAGATTTTAAAGTTGTTTTATTCTTAGGAAAATCTAATCAATACAGAACTTCAAATTCTCCAATTTATGATTTTAGTATTACTTCAGAATTTGGATTTGATTCTCAGAGTATTATAGAACAATCAGTTTTTGGAACGACAACGGGTTCTCAAGTTGTTATTAAATCGGTAAGTCGTCCAATAATAAGTTCTGATAAATCAATTTTTGTAAGATGTAATAATTTAACTTTTGATTCCTTTAATGGAGCAACAAGTAGCGTTTCAAAAATATTAATGGCACTTCCTAAATTTGACAATCGAGGTTCAGAATTTGGAGCGTTATTTTACGATAGTAAAGAATTAATATTCCTAGATTTAAATAATTCAGAAGATTTTATTCTATCCGATTTAAGTCTTGATTTAATTAATATTGATGAACGTTTTGCTCGAGGAATTACTGGAAATACGATTATTACATTGGTTATAAAAAATAAATAAATAAAAATAAAAATATTATATATATTATAATGGAAAATTTTGCTGAAGTTGTAATTCCTGAACCAGAACCAGAACCAGAACCAGAGGAAGATATTATAAAAGAAGAAGACCCTCTTGAACCAGAAGAACCAAAGGAAGATATTGTTCCAGTAGTAGAAGAAAAGAAACAATTAAATCAAGAAGAAATATTTGTTAGAACATCAAAGAAAAAACCTTTAGAGATTGAAGCAATAAAAGAAGAACCTGATTTAATTAAAGAAAAAGTTTTTAAACTTCCAAAAAATAATAAAAAAATTTATCAATCAATATTAGAATCAAATAATATAAAATTTGCAAAATCAAATTCTATTGATAAATTAAGACAAAAAATAATTGACAATAAAGTCGATTTTGATTTTGATAAATTAGAATTTAATAAAAAAGAAACAAAACCAAAAGAAACAAAACCAAAAGAAACAAAACCAAAAGAAACAAAAACAAAAAAACCAAATAAAACAATTAATATTAATGAACCATATTCTAAAAAAGATTTGGAAGAAATGGTTTTTAATGGTATTCAACAATACGAAGCATTAAGGAAAGAAAGAAAAGCAGAGAAAGAAAAACAAAAGGAGATTGAGGAACATAAGAACAGAGTTAAAAATACAATTCAGAGAGCAGTAAATCCTTCTCAAAATGATATTTATTCAAAATGTTTTAATTTTTAATATTTTAATATTATATAATATATAATGGAAACTCCAAAAATATTAACAGTAAAAGACCCAGAATTTGATTATAAACCAAGGAAGGAAATTCATCCACATCTTCCCCAAATTTACGGGTTCGGTCAGGGTGCATTAGTTTTAATGATTTCTCCCGTTAAAACTGGAAAATCGACAATCATAAATAATTTATTGTTAAATGGAAAATTTTACGGACAAGACGCTTTTGACTCAGTGAAAATTATTTCAAATACAATCGCAAATGATTTAACTTCTCGTTATTTAAAAGAAGCGTTTGATGTTTCAGATTATTATTCTGATTCTTTAATCGATGGAATTATTAAAAGTCAAAAACAATTTGATAAATCAGACCAACCAGAGATTGCTTTAATTTTAGATGATTGTCTTGGTTCAATAAAAAGAGAAGCAAAAGTTAATCATCTTGCCAGTCGTTACAGACACTACAACATTAAATTATTATTAATGAGTTCTCAAAAATTCACTGGTTCAGTTTCACCAGTCATAAGAGCAAATGCGACAAATTTAATTATTGGAAGTCCTTTTCCAAATACTAAGGAACTTGAAAGAATTTTTGAAGAATATGGAGACGTTGTAGGAGGTTCTGAAAATATGAAAAAAATATATAAACTAGCAACTCCAAATCGTTTCGACTTCCTTCATTTATCGCTTCAAGACAATCCTCCGAAATGTTATAGAAATTTTGAAGAGTTAATCGCAGAAGGAGACAGAATTATTTCAAATAAAAAGGTTGATTTAGAACCAGAACCAGAACCAGAACCAGAACCAGAATAATTTTTATTTTTAATTTTTTAGTTTTTTTGTTAAAACTTTTTTTAAAAGTTTATATTATAGAATTTGGAAAATAAAAAAAAAGAACCAAAAAAAGAAGAAGAAAATGTACCACCACCCCCAAAGGTATTTAAGGTTAAAGATCCGCCACCATCTAAAATGTTTAAGGGCTTACATCCGCACTTACCACAACCACCAAGTTTAT
>Ga0070754_10001779_pt1 | contig 16690 bp, 18 predicted proteins | sample VirMetDEL_Sep_01_FD_75181 | JGI IMG/M metagenome (GOLD analysis project Ga0070754, IMG submission 75181) | Aqueous microbial communities from the Delaware River and Bay under freshwater to marine salinity gradient to study organic matter... | ecosystem: Environmental > Aquatic > Marine >... | reverse complement strand
TTGGAGCGCATCATCGACGAAGAGGAGATGCCTCAATCGTGGAAAGAGCACTTACCTCATCTCATCAAATTCACAGACGGGAGCCTGAGAAAGGCTATCGACATACTGGGCGGACTGCCTAAAGAAGAGAGCGCACTACAGGAGCATATCCGTAGAGATACGGCTTATCTCAACCGTGCGGCTCTCAATCTCATGGGAAGCGACTTCCCAACTGTAACTGCGCTGTTGACCCAAGCGCTTGAATCGGGTCAATCACGATTCGGAGTGCTCAAGGCACTGCGTTACCGTGTCAAGCCCCTCATGGAGAGTGAGGGCGATTGGCACAATTTCATGCTCACGTACGGCGAGTTCGTCATGATGGCTACACAGTGGCCAGACGACGACGTGTCGTTCGTTGAGTACTTTGTAGCAAAACTGAAAAAGAATATGGAGGACAAATTATGAGTGAAGAAGATAAGAAATGGCCGGAAGACGTACTGGAAAGAATGGGTGGCTATGCTGAGCGCATGGACATTAAGGTTGGCGAGGCAGTCAATCGTTTCAAAGCGTGGTTGGAAAAGGAGTTCGGTGTATCCGACCCTCTTTCAGAAGACCCGTTTTACCTCAGTCAATGGAGCGAGCAATTCGTTCTTGAGAAGCGTAACGAATCAGCAGGACGACAGCAGGACACAGTGAACTACGTCGGTATGTTCATCGGCATCGAAGACAGTGAACGAGATAACCGCAAGGGTATGTACGACAAAGCAATCAACATGTTCCGTACAAACAGAGACCGTGCGATTGACGAAGGACTTGTCGGCATTCTGACTGCGAAGGAAGGCCGATGGCACATCAACGGCAAGCAAACAGAAGACCGTGTACAAGGTAGTGACCTACCATGGTATGGCTTTGAACACGACGACATGATTCTCTGTCTGATGGCCAGCCGTAACGGAGAGCGTAAGCCAGTTGCTCCTACGAGCATCAGTCGCAATGCATACTTCTTGGGCTCACCTGAAACAGGTGGCGACATCAAGCGATGGGCAATCAGCCTACAAGGTAATGCAATGAAGGCCGACTACACCAAGTGGGAAGCCTGTCGTATTCAGGTCGTGCCTCCTACAAAGGAGGGCCAAGACATTCTGTACACGAATCGCAATTTCCACGAGGCAGTTGAATACACTGACACATGGTTACCTGAGAACCTACGCAAGGCATTTTCAGCAGACCGCCTACTCATCAATTCAAAGATGCACCCGGAGTTTGCCGACCTTGGTGACCTTGTTGAAGTGCACGGCGAGCGCAAGAGAAGCCTCGCCAACGGCGGCACGCTCAATCCTATTGTCATCACAAAAGGGTACGTTACATACCTGAACCGTAAACACATGGACAGCGAGTATGACCCGACTGGTCGCTCGTATAGACTTAGCATCTACACTCCGGGCGTCGAGCCTGTAACTGTGTGGGTGTCTGGTCGAATGCACGACGAAGACCGTGTCTTTGAGTATCAGAAGGTCAATGGTGACTGGAGTCATTACGACGAGAAGACGCAAGTCATCGTCGTCGGGCGGCTTCGACTTAAGCCTTACAACAACGAGATGCAAGCAAGTTTGAGTGCTCTCGGTATTTACATTCCACCACGTACCGCACGCCCTGCGGGTGGTAGTGGTAACACATCATTGGAACAATTTGGAGGTAACGAAGTATGAGCGGTTGGGAAGCATTAGCGGAATCAGAAGAAGTAAAGACGAACACACCTGTAGTGGAAACTGCTCCACCTGTACAGGATGAGCAGATTGAACAAGAAATCAGGGAGACCATTGCTGAGTTCAACGGTGAAGAAGAGCAAAAGCCAGTCTCATCGACTGAGTTTCTCAGCCGTTTCCCTGAGTTGCAAGCGGAGATGAAGGCGCAAGAAACAGCACCTATCATCGAGCCAAGTCACACATTCTTGGGCTTCGTAGGTCACGAGGGCGCTGGTAAGACAGGTCTCGCTATGGATGCTCACAAGCATAAGCACCCTGAGGGTCTGGCTATCGTGCTCGACCATGACAATGGAGGTCTGTCTTGTAAGCAAGCGCATTATCACAACGACCCTAATTTCAGAATCTTTTCGCCATGGGTCATGCAACAAGAAGATACGACCGCTTACAACTATCTTGCGTCGTACAACCGTGCGATGGAGGTCTGTAAGTTCGCAGTCGAGTACGCTGAGAATCAATACAAACCGGGATTTGAAGGACCGATGCTCAAGTCATTTGTTGTTACCGGTGTAGACCAGTTCGATGAAATGTGCATCACGACGATGAAGATTTACGACCTTGACATGAAAGCCACGGATGCCGTTGAAGCAGCCAATGCCAAACTCAACGCTGAGATTGGTTGGAACTGGAACATCCGTGCAACGCGTTTCAAGCAACTCACTGCACAGTGCCAGAAACTGAACCGACTTGGTGTCGATGTCTATTGGGAGACGCATCTCAAAGAGGACAAGGACGGCAAGATTGGGTTCGACGGATGGAAGTTCGCATGGCACGCTAGTGCCAACAAGGACTTGTTTCAAATCGTATGGTGCAAGACAAAGTATGTACGTGACAACGAAGGTAAATTGACTGGAGAAGTCAAGTATAGCGCCGAGTTCTTCAAGCAAAAGACCAATCCGAATCTACTCAACCAAGAGCGACTGTACTTTGTGACAAATAAAGGTCAGGACGCTCAGTGGTATGGACTGCCTGAACTAAGGGATGGTATTATCTGAGTAACAGATATTCACAAGGCAAATGGGTTTATCCAGTAATAAGGGCAAAATTTCCATGTGCGACACACGCAGGTTTACTTGTTTTCCTGTGTAGGTCTGGAGATAGTGTTGATGTTTACATGAAGCCCTTCCCCATTTGTCTGTGAGGAGTGATGATTATGGTAAGTTTCACAGTCAGCAAAGAGACGTTCACCAACTTCTTGTCAAGTTTCGGCAAGGACTTGATTGACATTGCTATCGTTGCGAACAACGACCACATCAGCGCTGCCGTTGGTAAGACAACGCATTACATCTATAGAAAGGTGGACTGCGGTGTATCAACCAACGGTACGCTATACATATCCGACATTCCGAAACTCAAGTCGTTCTTGAGCACTGTGAAGGTTGCTGACTTAGAAATCAACCAGCAAGGTAAGACTGGTACGCTTCACGTCAGAGGTGGTAAGACCAGTTTGCAACTACCTACGTCTTCGTACATTGAGTCTCAGAAGAGACTCGGTATGATGCGACAAGGTATTGACGCTGCGAGAAAGAGCATGTGGCAAACGTGGTTCAACACTCCGCTAACTCACCACGCCAGAATTACAGCCGAATCGTTGAAACCTGCAACAGGCTTCAAGAAAGTCCTTGGTGACAAGTATGCGTGTAAGACAGAGTTCGATTCAGCAGGTGAAGAGTTTATCATCCGTGGTGGCAAAAGCGAGACGGGCAAGATGTTTGTACGAGCCTCGCTTTCTCAAGTAGAGGCACCGAATACCAACGCTCGTTCAGCGTTTGACAAATGGCTACCCGAACTACTCAACAATCTACCCGCAGGTGAACTTGAAATGCACACAGGCGACGAAACTGTACTGGTCATTGAACAGACATCAACGAACTTCTTGATGATAGTGATTGACCAAGAATACGAAGAGGACTGAGAATGATTATCGACACTTTTCGACCAGACCCTGAGGGTCCTGACCACATCTACAAGAGATGGCGGGATGCCGAGGGCAACCTTATCGAAGAGGTCGTCGATGATTTCAAGCCTTACTTCTGGATTTCAGCCGATACATCTCGGCGCTATGCCGACAGAATCGTCGAGCAGTTTCCGGGCTCGTATGTCGATTGGAGTGATACTGCTGTAGGTCTACGTGACGAAGAGCCACTGGTCAAGGTCTACGCTTATCGTCAGAGCGACGTGCGTGATATGGCCAAGCGCTTCAAGAAGACGTGGGAGGCTGACATCAGTCTCACTGACAAGTATCTCATCGACAACGTCAAGGAGATGCCTGAATGGAAACCTCGTGTGTGGCACTTTGACCTTGAATGGGATGTCAAGTCGAAGCAGACGACAGTAATGGCTGTTATTGACAATTACAACAACCGCTACGTGGCCTTCTGTTGGAAGAAGAATAACCCGAACGGACTCTATGACATGGACTCGTACATCGAAGAGCGAGAAGTCGAATACGATGTCAAAGGCGTTCCAGTGACATTCACTTACGAACGACATCTGTTTGGCTCAGAACACGAAATGCACGAAGCATTTCTCCACTATCTCGATGAATGCAACCCTGACATCTTTGTTGCACACGCTATCATGTGGGCTGACTTGCCACACTTGACCAAGCGACTCAAGGAGTTTAGACGACTGAGTCCTCTCAATCGTGTCATGCGCCCCGGTAAGAATGGCTACGATTACGTAGACCAACCTGTTGTAGGGCGACTGTGCTTTGACACTGCTGCGCCTCTACGTAGTGGTAGTGGCTTTGAACATGTATGGAAGGACAGTGGGAAGCCTCAGTTGAAGAATCTCAAACTGGATACAATAGCAGAGGCTTGTAACCTCGGTGGTAAATTCGACATGGATGTGCTGACTGGCTGGACTGCACGGTTCGACGACTACGTCGATTACTGTATGCAGGACACGCTCTTGTTGAAGAAAGTCGATGAAGGTAATCACGTCGTCGATTTCTTCTTGTCACTCCAACGACTGTGCGGTGTATCGTTCCGCTCTTGTCATAACGTCACTCGATTCGCAAAGGGTCTCCTTAACCGTCGAACTGAATGGAAAGCACCAAGCAGGTCCACACAAGAGAAGCAAGAGTATGAGGGGGCATTCATCCCTCCTCCACGACCGGGTCGATACGAAGGCGTTGCGTGTGTGGATTACAAGGGATTGTACCCTTCGATTATTTTGAGTCACAATCTGTCATGGGAGACGCAAGTACCGAGTCACATGGCTGACGAAGAAGGTATTCGGCAACTCCCTGACGGAACGTGTTGGAGACAGAACGTACCTGCACTGTTGCCTCAGATTGTAACGGAGATGTTTGAACTCCGTGACGAATACAAACGAAAGATGCGAGAAGCCTCCACCGAAAATGAGAGAAACGGATGGAATACGCTACAACTCGCAGTAAAGCGTGTCATGGCTTCGTTTTACGGCATGACTGCAAGTGCGTATTGGGGATGGTCAGACTTCGACATCGCCAGTGCCATTACTGCCTGTGGACGACGGGCAATCAGATTCCTTATGGAAGAATCAGAGAAGCAGGGCTACAATTCCCTGTACGGGCACACTGATTCGGCCTTTGTACAAGTGCCCTTTGACGAAGCGACTCCACTTGCGAAGCATTTGACAGAAACTGTTCAGCGTGAGCACGAATCAAGTCATCTCATCGTTGAATTTGAGGCATACATGCCCTATTGGATTGTTGGAGGTAAGAATCTCTACTACGGCATCTGTTCCTATCCGCCCGAAGACGACGGTAAAGTCAAGAGCGCACGATGGGGCAAGATTAGCACGCTCGCACCTATCTCAAAGAATCTTGAGAACGATGTGCTAACAGCCATCTGTTCAGGTGCAGGTGAAGACAACGTTATCAACATGATTCGTCCGCTTTCCAAGAGGATTAAGCGTGGAGAGGTATCGCCAAAAGAAGTAGCGACGACAACGCGACTACAGAAGCAGTTACGTGACTACTCCACTACCTCAGGTGGCGCTGTAAAGGCCGCTCGCTACTACAACGAGCACTTTGGAGGCAGTTTAGGTGAAGGAGACAGTGTCAATTGGGTCTACGTGCGTCAGACGCCGGAAGGTATGCCTCCAATTGACGTTGTAGCCTATGAAAAAGAGGAACAACTCGATAATTTTGCACTCAATTACGACTTGATGGTGGACAAACTCATCAAGGCGAAGATAAAGCCCATATTCAAAGCCCTTGACTGGGATTTGGAGAAGGCAAGTGGGGCTGCAATGCCCAAACAGTACTGGTGATGACATGAGTAGAATAGAAGACGAAGTATGTAAGAAGATACAAGGAAGAGCAGAAGTTGGTAAACGTAAGTATGGAGTTACTATGGAGGTTGCTCCACTATCCCGACTTGAATGGCTCATCCACGCTCAAGAGGAAGCCATGGATTTGGCTGTGTATTTGCAGAAATTGATTGAGGAGGAAGAAGAATGAGCAAATGGAAGTTTTGGAAGAAAGTGACGGAAACGCCTGTGAAAAAAGCATGGTGGAAACGACATTCAGTATGCCCGACTTGTGGGCGTTTTGATGAGAAACATACACATCAGACGAGATTGTACGATTTCTTCGACACAGGCAAAGGAAAGCAAATGAAATTGGAGGACTATCAATGAGCGAAAGAGATTGGGAAGCATACAGAAAATCGTCGTACATCATGGGCGAGAAACCGTACCTTCGGGTTACAAAGACGAGTCTGACATCAGATTTTGACTTCTGTCCAAAGCAGTACGAATACAAGAGAATTCACCGTCTACCTGAACCATCAACAGATGCGATGACAAAGGGTACGAATGTACACGATGCCATCGAAGTGTATTATCACAACGTACCTCCGGTGCTTGACGAACTATACACACTTGTTCAGCGAGACAAAATGGAGGAGGCCCTATCACTTGCGCTTAGTGTCATTCCTGAAAAGGAATACACGCTTGGAGAAGAGCCCAGTATTGAGCAGCGTATCCGTTGGGACTTACAGCGACTCCGCTCTGTTGGTAAGGACGATTACCTTCCTATCATCAACGAACTGGAAGTCCACGCCTTCGTTACAGAAGAGTTTGAATTCAATGGCGAGACCCACAGCGTCCCTATCCACTTTGCAGGAAGCATTGACCGAGGATACACAGAAGGTGAAGGCACGGCTGTCATGGAGTTGAAGACGGGCAAGTGGGTACAGACCAAGAACAGGAAAGACGAATGGCAAGACTCCAAGTACAAACTCAAGTCGATGCGTACAGAGATGGCGTTCTACAGGCACTTGCTTAAGTTGGCTGACCATGAGTATCAAAATGTCACGCACTGGGGCTGGGTCTACCCGTCTGGAGAAGTCGAGGGTATTGATGCTCTCAACAAGTACGGGTACGAGCAAAGAAGCATCAACAAGATATTCTACGAGCCTTGCACAGGCCGTACAGGTACTACATATCAGAAGACCGTTGACAAGTTGAAGAAAGCACTTCTGACAGCGTACTTCTCAGAGAACTTCCCAGCCAGCCCAAGCGCAGGTAAATGCGCTTGGTGCAATTTCAAACCAATATGCCCTTCTTGGGGTGGCTCAGACAACCCACAGGAGTACATTGACAACTATCAGGAGGAAGAATGATGAAAGAAATGTTATGCAGAGCGATTGAATCACTGATGTCACCCATCGCTGGAAGAGATGTAGAGGTATCGTTCTCCCATCTTGGACAGGGTAAAGACTACAGTGTTGCTGTACAGACCACCTTGTATCAGTTTGACGAAAATGTGGACGGTCCAAAGGGACCAATGTACATTACGTTGAACGCATACTTGTTGCAAGATACGCGTTCGCTAATCGAAGTTCTGAACAAAATCGTAGCAAGTCTGGAGTGATAGCATGAAGATTACATTCGACTTCCCAAGAGAAGTAATGGAACTTGGGAACGAGAATGGAAGAGGCTTTCGCAAAATCGTCAGAAACAGTCTCGATTTGGAGCGGTACTGTGCTGGTAAAAACGGCGTATCAAACGCCTACATGACAGTGTACGGTTACCGTGCGACCAAGCAGCCGTACAACAATCGTGTCGATTTGGTCACGCCGATTGTCAGACATTTCGTTATGGATTTCGACCCGAAGGACTTCCGTCAGAGAAACCGACCTGATGTCGAGCCGGAGCGTGCACTTGAGCAAACCAAGCGACTTCACAATTACTTACTTGAGAAAGACATCACGCATGGTATGTGGTACAGTGGTGGGGGATTTCACGTATGGGTCGGCCTTGACAAAGCCTACATGCCCAGTACAGAGGATAACTTGTCTGACATCAAAGAGGCAGGCATGAAGATTATCAGCGAATGGATTCACGAAATGGATTTGTTTTGCTCAGACCCTGCCGTACCATTCGATACGAGCGGTATGATTCGTATTCCGAACTCGTACAATTCAAAGCGTGGTCTTTGGTCTATTCCTTTGAGTACCACTGACCTTGAACGTGGCTTAGACCACATCATGGAAAAGGCACTCGACTCCCGTAGCGGGATGATTCCGTATGGTAGTGAAGGGCTGAAACTTGAGATTGTCAAAGGCAAGTCACGAAACAGAATGTTCAGCCGCACATCGAAACCAATTGATTTACCAACCGTTTCGATGAAAGGAGTGACCATCTTACCTTGCCTGAACTCAGCAGCGTGTCGAGTGGGAAGCAATCCAAGTCACGATGCGAGAGTCCAACTCGTCAAATTCCTATCAAAACGGCTGAGAAATTTCATACCAGTTGAGCGCATACCTGTCGCCAAGTTGGAAGAGCATACAGAAACCATCGTAGAATACATAAGCAGCCTTGAATGGGCTGACTTTGACGAACGCACAACACGATACCAAGTCGGCACCATTGTGGGTACAGAGTACCCGCAAACGTGCTCCATGCTCTACAAGAAGGGCATGTGCCTTGGTAAGTGCCGTTACTGGGATAAAACAGGAGCAATAGAGGAGGAAGGGTAATGAGAAAAGGTGGACAAAAGACCAAGAAAGACATCGTTATCAGAATCATCAAGGAGCAAAATCGACCTCTTAGTGCTAGTGAAATTGTTTCACTGGCTCCTCGTCAATCGGGTTTGACTTCGGCATCTGTCAGTCAAATCATCAACAGACGCCTGAAAAATCAAGTCGAAGTCTGTGGCTCACTCTCTACAGGCGGTAACAGTAACAAGGTCAATTTGTACAAAATAAAGGAGGGTATTGATGAAGACTCCACTCATAATTGACACCAATGAGCGTGGTCCACTTCACGACGCTGTCATCCGTGCGGCTGAAAGAGAAGGCTTCCCTGTATCAAAGGAGCACCTACAGGGTATGGGGGATTACAAGGCAGGCAATACGAACATCAAATGCAAGAGTCTGTCTGATTTGTTTCAGTCCAGTTACAGTGGGCATCTGATGCGACAGATGGAGAACCTCGATGCCAACTGCGAAAGAGTGTTCTTGGTCGTACACGGTGACATTGCCAAATACGTTGCAATGTCCAAGAAACAGGGGCGCAACATTTCCTATTCCAAAGTGATGAATCAACTACTCGGTACGTTCGCAAGAATATCAGCCGACTTTGATTGTCATATCTATAGAGCGAAGGACTACAGCGAGGCTGCTATGTTCATCGCCAAACTACACAGCAAGATGCACAAGCCTGCTTCAAAACACGGAGCGAGAGCAGTCACGCGTGTTAGCACCAACGACGTGCGAGCCGACATGCTCGTAGCGATACCGGGTTTCGGTCCTGAATTGGTAGACAAGTTGCTGAATAAATGCGGGTCGATTGAAGAAATGCTCTTCCCCGAATCACTTAAACAAGTGAAAGGGATGGGTGCTACTTTGCGACAAAGACTCCTTGATGTATTGACATCAGAAGAGCCAATTACAGTCCAAAAGACATACAAAAAGAGAGGGTTAAGAAATGATGGAGCACAAGGCAAGTGACTATGAATGCGTAAAGAATTATCCTATTTTGAAAGGTTATCTTGAGCATTTCAATCGAGTGAGTAAGAACAACGAGATTCCGGGCCTCATCTCCTTCTTTTTCATCTTAGGTCAGGCTTCTGTACCGTACGTCCGCATCCCTGTGGATGGGAGTAATCTTGACCCAAGAGTTAGCATTTTCTGGATTCAGGATACAAGAACTGGTAAGTCGGCGGCCTACCAAGTCATCGAAAAGGTACTCAAATCCACTGGTTTACGCAGCGATGATTACAACTCAGGTAACGACGCAGCATTGGTCGGTACACTTGTACCTGACCCCGACTCCGAAGACAGGAGAAACCCTGACATGATTGTCAGACCGGGTATTTTGGCCGGAAGGAGAGGGCTGAATTTCGATGAGGGTAGCGTCGTACTCAAGACAGGCCAGCACAGTGAAAATACGACACTTTTCCTACAGTCCGCTCTCAACTCGGCAGGGACTGGTCGCAACGTTCTAACGAAACACATGGCAAGAGACACATTTACCGTCAAGTCCGAGGTATCTCTGTGGATTACAACGTATCCTCCGAAGGGTATCAAAGAACACGTACTCGACAAAGGTATCTTCCAGCGTGTCTTGACATACTGGCGTCACTGGACGCTTGAGATGAAGCGTGAAATCAATCACGCCTTGGCCGAAGGTGTCTATTCAGAACCTGAGTTTGAAGTACCCTTTGACGAAGTTTTGGACTTCTTCAAGGACATACAGAAATCGCTTAAGCGAAGGGTGCAGGAATTGGCCGACATACCTCCTTTGGAATGGGATGAGATGAGCGAAGATGACCAAGAGCAAGTAGTCATGTCGCTTATGCACCGTATGTTCAGACCTGATGATGCCTACATACCAGCACTCATGTCCGCTATCGACGAGTATTATGGGGTCGTCGAGAAAATGAGCCCAGATAAGCAAGGCATTTGTTCTTCGTTTATCATGGGTCTACAGAACTATACCAACGTACTGGCTCATCACATGGCTATGATTGAGGGCACTTGGACCGTACGTGGTGAACACGTAGATATGGCGAAGGAGATACTGTTTGACTTGTATCAGAACCTCATCCAATGGCTTGAGTCTGAGGTCAATATCGGCGCTGCCGCAAGCGAGAAGAAAAAGATGCAGGACTTCTGGGCCAAGTCATACAGTCAGGCTGAACTGTTTGACTTCGATGACCAACGTGGCTTCGGTTGGGCGAAGAAGAAAGAAGTTATGGATAACTTTGGTAGGCTTGCAAACTACAGCAGTCACGCTTCTGTAAACGATAAGTTCAAGACATTTGCCGAAGAGATATTCGATACGACGCGTGAGGGAGTAAGAATCTTCGTGCGTCTGAAAAAGGAGTACAAGAAGGGCGGTAAGGCCAAATGACATTTTGGTGCACCGAATGCCTCATATGTAACACCAAAGTAGGAGAAAACATCGGCGGTTACATCATCGGGGTACACTTGAAGAAAATGATTGCAGTATGCGACGGTTGCAAATTTATGATGGAGGAATGCACAGATGCAAAAAATGTTAGCGCTTGACATCGAAACAGCAAACTTTTCCCACGAAATCGGTGGATGGGGTCAAAGCCATCTGTTTGAGCCGACAGTCGTAGCAACGTGGGATGGAGAAAATGGTGTTGTTTACGCCAACGAACAAGTAAGTAAGTTCTTACCTGAAAACACAGTCGTCAAAAAGTTGCACCCGAAGACCATCGGAGAAGACTTGGCAAAGCATGTTTCAGACGGAGGGATGGTACTTGGTCACAACCTCAAGAACTTTGACTTACCTATCATCCGTGATGCACTCGACTGCTGGACAGCAGGGGACATCATGGCGAAATCAGAAGAGCAGGTGTTCGATACTTCCGCTCTTCTCAAATCAATCACAGGACACGCTGTACCGTTATCGGACGCGTGTTATCATACACTGAACAAGGGCAAACTGATGAACAGTCACGATGCCCCTATTGAATGGCGAAAAGGCAACTACGACAAAGTTGCCGAGTACTGCCTAAAGGATGCTCAACTGGTTTACGAACTATGGGAACACGGAATGAACGAGGGCTTCGTCAAAGCACGATGCCGCAATTCAGGTGACGTGAAGGAGTACGAAGTAGACTGGTAGGAGAGGGTTAAATGAACGAAACTGAAAGCAACACAAGTGCAGTAGTGCACAACATACGAGCAGCAAAGCGAGCCGTTTCTACGGTGAAGACAACACTTGGACCAATGGGTATGGATAAGATGATGGTCGATGGAGGAGGGAACGTTATCGTTACGAACGATGGCGCTACCATTCTTCAAGAACTCGACATCAGCCATCCTGCCGCAAAGATGGTTGTCGAAGCAGCGAACACACAAGAAAACATCTGTTACGACGGTACGACCAGTACAGTTGTATTCGCAGGTGAGTTACTTGGTAACAGTGAACTCTTGTTCAACAAGGGACTTCACGCCAACATCATCTGTCGAGGTTACCGTAAGGCATCTCGTTGGGCTACCGAACACATCGGTACGCTTACCATCGAAGCCAAAGAACATCTCGCAAACGTAGCAAAGACCTCAATCACAGGCAAAGCGCTGGAATCCAGTATGGACCACGTTAGTGAACTGTGTGTCGAGGCTGTAGAGAAGTCGGGTGGAGACTACGAACGCATCCGTGTGCTTTGTCAGCCGGGCGGCAGTCTTGACGATTCATCCTGTTTTTCAGGCGTCGTACTGCACAAGGAGTTCATGCTCCCTGCTATGCCACTGATACCGAATGGCAAGGCTTTGCTCATCAACACTGGTCTTGGTGATACCAAGAACGACGACAACGTGCAGTTGTCACTATCGTCGGCCACTGAGTATCAGCAATACAAGAAGCAAAGCAGTCGTGAGCAATGGGTGGACAAGGCACAGGCAATCATTGACTTGTTGCCTGATGGAGGCGTCGTCTTTTCTCGTGACACAGTGAACGAGGTCGCTGCCGCTACATTGGTACGCTCAAACATCTCGCTCGTGCACCGCATCCCTGAAAGCGACATGACAGCAATTGCTAAGTTGCTCAACACAACCATCAGTCACAGTACTGATGACTTGGTCGAAGCGGTCGATTGTGATGCCGAGTGTAAGCAAATCGGTGACATGAAGTACGTCGTCGTCAAAGGTGAAGGAGAAGTCACTACACTGATTCTACGAGGCGCTACAAAGCAAACACTGGATGAAACAGAGCGTGGCTTTGAGGATGCACTCGGCGTTGTTTGTCTCGCTTACAACAGTGGACAAGTCGTTGCAGGCGGAGGCTCAGCGTATCTCAACGCTGCGCTTTACTTGCGCTCAAGAGCAGCCGAAGCAGGCGGACGAGAGCAAATGGCCATTGACGCATTCGCTGATGCACTGGAGTCGATTCCAGCAACCATTGCTGAGAACGCAGGTCACGACCCTCTCGATACCATCCTTACACTTCGTAACGAACACAAGTCAGGTAAGACTGACAGTGGACCTGACATTGAGAACGGTGGTGCTTGTTCTATGACAGAGCAAGATGTGTACGAACCACTTGAGTTGGTACGACAGGCCATTCAATCGGCAAGTGAAGTGACCATCAGCATTCTACGCATTGATGACATCATCGGTAAGCGTGGTGAGTGATTCACGGTCTTTTCATTTTCTCAGCCCTTTTGATGAGATATTGAGAAAAGCGACCACCTGCTCTCCTTGACAGGGGTTCAGCCTTTCTTTTTCTCACGCCTTTGAAGCCAAGTTGTCCATGGAAGCGGACGTAGCCACAGTACGAGCATTCGTGCAATACGACAGGCTCTCCGCTTTCGTATCGACCTGAAATCGAACGAGGCAATGCGATACGGTTGCAGTTCTCACAACGCTGCTTGAGAGCATCAATTAGGGCACCCATCAACTCACCGTATGCAAGTCGAGTTTGTGCCAATCGGCACCGTCGTAGATGAACTTACCGTACTCGTTGATGGCTACATCTACGTTGATTTTTGTACCTGTACTGTGGCCACCTGATGTCGAATCGAAGTGAAGAGTGTGACTCCCTGCTTTGTGATACACCTCGACGATGTGACCTACAGGAAACGTCCCTGATGGGTTGATGGTACGAGCAGCATCCGTTGTGACAATCCATACGTTCCCTTCGTCGTACGTGAACGTGACGTTGCCCGACGTGGTAATGACCTCAAGTCGGTTTGGACCAAGTACGTGCGTACTTGCTACAGGCGTAGTGTTGAGATTTCTTGGCGAGGTTGCCAGTATCAGAGCGTGCTTGTTTCCTGCAACGTCTTCGCGATGCGTTTGCCATATGGCTCCGAACGTGCTACCACTTAGGTTGCCGTTCTCAGGAGATGTGAAGAATGAATCAGGATTCGACAAGACGTTCCCAGCGTCCACGTTACCGATTGACCCTTGCGTCATAGGTGTCAGGTACAGAGGCGACGTCCTGAGAAACGTCCTACGGTCGTGTACAACAGGGCTGGAGTTCAGTGAAGAGGTAATGCTACCTGCTCCACCAGTCATCGTGTATCGAATGACGCCAAGGACTGTCGTTTGATGGTTCAGGTCAGAGTTACCAGAAATGCGAGGGTCAGACAAGAACCTGTTTGGAATAAGAGGCGTACCGCTTGAAGGTGCGGCAGGTGTACCCATCTCGTACATGACGTGCGCTTCGGGTGTGTTGCGACCTACAAGAAACACTGTGACGAACACGTCACTGTTGCTCGCAGGTACACTCGGTAGGTCACCACTGTGATTGGCACCTGCTCCAGTCGTACCAACGACAAACGTTTCGTGAGAGCCGGGACCGTTAGCAAACTTGTAGAGTACACCGTCGAGCACACAATAGCCTCCGTACACCTTGACTTCACCTTGCGTAGCGGTGATTTCGATAAAGCCGGGTGTATTTGCAACGATGCTGTTTCTGAGCGAGTCACCTTTTGCTCCGTCACCAAGTCGCATAATTCCGTTGCCATGGATACCTTCGTAGAGATTGGTAAGGCTTGGACTTGTCAGACCATCGCCGTCTCGTAGTCCTGAGGCATTGCTACCCATACCAGTTGCGCTCGTGTGTCCTGCTTTCGGATTGGTCATATTGTCACCTCAATCATTGCCGAGAATCGTATCTCGTTGTTGTTGCTCTTCGTGATTGCGTTATACGTGTATCGCATGAAGTCTGTCGTATCGGTCGAATCGCTTGGGTTCTTGTATCGAATGACGACCTCTCGCAAGGGTCGTGTGAACGACGTGTCGAGGTCCAGTTTGGCTTCGACAATCAACGTATTGTCATCGACCACTCTGACAGTGGGCGTGGTTACAATGGCGGGGTTACCGATGCCACCGTCTTGTTGAGTGGCAACAGTACCGTCGAATCCGAATACAACCTCGTTGATTCTACTCTTCAACGTATCAATCAAAAATCTCGTCCCTTCGTCCAATAACGGCATATCATCCTCTCCTGTTGCTCAAGTAGCGACTATGTATCGTACCTATCTTCAAGTGGTTGTTAAGTGCTTCTGCAAATGAAGCAGTGGATAAGACGAACAACTCTTCGTTGTTCTCTACTGGATGGACACTGGCGGACTTGATAGCGACGGTCGTAGAGCCCACTGAACTGAGATTGATGTGACCCAACTTGTTGCCATTTGCTGTGTAGACCGCTTGGTTATCAGTGACAAATGCTGAATTAGCGGCAGTTCCATCTGTTGTGAACGAAGACGTACCGATAGCGTAACCTCCACTGTTGTTAATAAGTACGCCTGTGCTTTGTAGCCTAAGAGAGCCGTTGATGGCATTTCGTTTGTTCATACCTACAGCGTAACCTACACCTCGATTCATATCGACGCGTTCGGATATTTGCCATGATACTTTGAACTTGAAGCCAAACGACGTACTGAACTCTTCGACAGCAAACTGACGATTGCGCTCTTCGTTCGCTTCAATACTACCACTGACGTCAATCTCTTGGAAACGTTGCAACACATCTTCCAGCGAAACATCGACTGAATTCACAAGGAGGTTTGTCTTGCGTTCGTTGAGGTCAAGTTTGCTACCAAGGACAATGAAACGCTCGTTGTCTACTCTTGTTTGATACGATACCATATCGCCCGGATGCATGTGCGTAGCCGCCACGACATCGACCAATGTCTTTGAGCCTGTAGCGTTCTTTGCCATCTTGAGCATCCTCTGACCAATCGCTTTTGCACTGGACTTTGTGAGTGCTGTAGGTGCATGGATACCGCCGGGTACTTCTAAGACACCACTTTCTTGGCGACCAAAGTCATCAACCTGTACAACGTTGTTGTGATTGTTGGCTCTCGCTTTTCCTCTGACAACGACTCTGTTCGGAGCGCTGTCAGTATTATCGTCCAGTGTACCACCAAGGACACGGTTCTCAGTCACGTAGTATTCTCGCTCGACTTGATTCTGTGGGAAGTAGCATACGTTTCCAAAACGGTCTCCACGAGGACTGTAGCCGTCGTGCTTTGACAAAAATCGCAAAGCAGTAAATGCTTCTACGCCGTAGAAGTCTTGAGCAAGGAACGTACCGCTTGGCTTTCTTGATTTGAAACCGTTGATGGAACTCTGATTCGCCTTGGATACTCTTGCTGCCAAGTCAGATGTTCTCAAGCCAACCCCAATTTTCTGAGCAAAACGGATAGTTTTGTCAGTGAAGCCTATCTCCTTGAGTGAACGTCCTTTGAGATTTTCAACCCGATACCGTGTGCCTTTCGTCGCTGTTTGGATTTGAGAAACGACAAGTGCTTGTCGCTCGTCTTCTCCACCTACAAGCAGTGCTGGTAGGGTACTGGTCGTTGTCACCTTGTCGGTGTCGTAGAACAATGCACCTTCATACCGAATGCTATCTGTAGGGTTGTGAAGCAAACGAACAGTATCTTCTTCTTCAATAAGGCGATACCGTCGCTCAGTTGTTGGTACAAAATCTGAGCCAGTCGGTTTGTTTACTGCAAAGCCTGCTTTGAT
>Ga0070754_10001777_pt1 | contig 16697 bp, 16 predicted proteins | sample VirMetDEL_Sep_01_FD_75181 | JGI IMG/M metagenome (GOLD analysis project Ga0070754, IMG submission 75181) | Aqueous microbial communities from the Delaware River and Bay under freshwater to marine salinity gradient to study organic matter... | ecosystem: Environmental > Aquatic > Marine >... | reverse complement strand
TTGAAAACGTAGAGCAATCAGTAACCTGTGTGGATGGTGGGTTCGCAGTTGATGCGTATGTGAACGGTGGTGAACCTCTGGGAAAAGAGGATGAGGTGAACAACCCTAGCGTGGTAGTTGCAGCAAGTTACACGTCGGCAGTATCACAGGCACAAGCTGATGCTGCGGCCAATGATGCTGCCATCGCTGCTTTAGGATGTCTCTACGGGAACGATGAAACCACGGTAGAATGTACAGACATCGGATACACAGAGGCTGTACCGAACGATATTTCTGTGATCTCCTATGACGGTAGGTTGCGGGTGGGGTCCGTAACTATCGCCGCGGATACCGTGTTCTCCAACACTGACAAACCCAATGCCAATGCTATCGCAGCAGCGGTAGCGGAAAGTCAGTTAGTGTGTTTTTACATCAACGCTCAGTACGACACAGATTGTGACACCATAGGAAAGGTGGGAACAGCCGCAGGACCAGCGGACGTGGAGGCTAGCCAGAGCGGTAACCCAGTATCAGTACCTCAGGGATTTATTCAGTCTGATGTGGATACGGCTACGGCCGACGCAGCAGCGGTATCACTGGGAGATAGCTTACTGGAGTGTTACTGGGAAAACGCAGAGCAATGCGCTGACTGCCCACCTACAGACGTAACCAACCCGGATGATCCCGGTGGAGATGATATCACAGTAACAGCGCTGGACCCGGGACCTCTATGTGTGTCTGCAGGAGAGATCAGATCTTATGTGTCACAGGCAGATGCAGATACTCAAGCTCAGACGAGTGCAGATGCTCAACTAATCTGCGTGTACTGTAACCCTCAGATAGATCCTAAATGTGAGCCAGATCTTTACGCGGGTCCTATACCGATCCCCGCTGATGAGCCTGACAGCACATGGTCTTTGTCTGCCACGCGAGGGCTAGCGGCAGGAGACATATGTGCGAACGATCCCGAGGATGTTATTAACGTGGCTGTAGGATTAGCGAACGTACCTGCAGATGTTACAAGCTCAGATGATTGTTGTTATGGTAATGATCAGGTGGAGGCAGAGTGTCCCGCAGGAGTAGATGCGACCAAGAGCTCACCTAAAGTGGTGATTGCAGCCGATACGATTATCGTGTGTGATTCTGATGCTGCAGCTGCTGGTTGGGGAGGTACGACAAAGGATTACGCCACCGACCTAGCAGACAAGCTAGCTCAAGCTGCCCTTTTCTGTGTCTGGTCAAACGTTGAGGTTACGCGGAGCTGTACCCAAGCAGGACTCCCCATACCAGATGTGTTCCACCCCTCTATACTCGCACCAGATGATCTGACCACAAACACAGTAGCAGCAGGGGAGGTGATATCATTCCAGTCGCAAGTAGAGGCAGATGCTATCGCGGACGCCATTGCCCTGTCAGCGCTAACGTGCCTGTATATTAATAGTCCTTTTCAGACCGGCGCAGGTTGCCCTGCCGGTACTAATACGCTACAGATAGGATTCATGGCTGCTGGATCGGTGATCTCACCAGAATCCACAGCAGACGCTAACAACATATCACAGGCAATTGCCGATGGGTTATCTGTGTGTATCGATCCCAATGACGCTGGAGCGCCGGGAAACGATGGAGCGCAAGATAACTGTGACGGTGACTGCTACGGATACTACTCGTAATGGCTGAACAGATTTGCGCAGATACAGACGTGCTAGTGTGGGCTGACTGGAGACGGTTAGCTGAGAAGATTGATGCATTGGCAGTAACACTGGGAACTCCCGGATACAGCCCACTCACTACGGATCAGACGATGCCCTTCATCGAAGCGATCCTACCCACAGTAACAGGGATACAACATTTCGACGTGACAGATAATGCTGGCGGTTGTGTGACGGTTGCAGACAGGATGCTCAAGGTGGCCTTTGGGGGAGCTGACGTTGAGTGGCCCGGAACACCGATGCCCGGTTCAGGAGCATATTCCTTCTATGATGATTATGCCAAGAACAATAAGCTATTCTTCGTGCACGCGGAGGATACCTGTTGGTGTAAACACATATTCCAAGTAACAGACTTCGATAGCAGCGGATACACACTGCACCAGATGCCCCTCACACCGAAGTATGGATGCTGCGATACGTTGTATGTCCCAGAGACAGCAACGCTACTGGACTACGACCAGCACATTATCCCAGCCGGATACTCATGCACCTATGGAGGGTCTAACGCTTGGGAACCTCCATTTGAGCCCATCATGTATTGTCCACGCTGCGCTCCTCCTAATTCAAACTCGTGCTCAGATGTGCTGGCGAATGAGGTAGAATACAGGTTCACCCAGAACATAGATGATGACTGGATAATGACTTCGGCCGCTAGATACATCACTGGGTATCTGACGTGGCCTATTCTCAAGGAGCACATGGATGCTCTCTTCACTAAACTGGAATACATCCTAGACTGCGCACGGAACGATGGGTACAAGCCCAAAGGAGCTGCTAACCCTGCAGCCGCGGCTGGGGGTCCGGATGCTGCCAATCCTACCACATGGTGGGACGATGATGGTAATGATAACGATGGTTACGAGGAGCACGGCGGTACCGTTGATAATGGTTGGATGCTTCGTGGGTCAGGGTGCGGTACTCAGGAACTGAGGACATGGTTAGCCAGTCTCAGGTATGAGCACTTAAATCAGGCAGAAGCTGAGTTAGATGAGAACACGAATGGTACGCTGGTAGAAACCACAGATAACTACGCGTACATATCCAATTGCTCAGTAGTCACAGAATTTGAGAAGCCATGGGAAACCCTAACAGGTACGAATACCCCAGAGAATTGCGGAGCTACTGGTAAACCTAAAGTATACTGTGATACCCTGAACCAGATGTCCTACTTGATTGAGGAGATAGCTGACAGGGTATGGCCTGAGGGAACCTTTGATCCTGACGCGGGTACTTGGGATGACGATTGTGAGAGCTGTGAGGACGGCTCGATATGTTACGAGGTATACGACAATTCGGATATCTTTTTGGAAGTGATGGAGCACACACCAGATGGTCCACTGGCTACCACTATAAGCTGGAGCCCGACAGGGTCTTCTTTCTACGCAATCGGGATATGCTGGGACGGAACTGGTTGGCTCCCGAACGGGTGGACTATTCTTGATGTTTCCAATTACTTCAGCACTGTACGGAATGATCCATCAGATGGAGGTAACACATCGTTAACACTGTTTGGGGAGACACATGTACTTACAGGTAACTTAGGGGGTTCATGCGATGATGGCAGGCTCATGGTAGATTTCTATGAGAGAGGCACCGCCCCATTAACAATCACTGAGACCTACGAGCTAACCCCAGCTGTCGGTACTTGGTTAGACGCAGTATCAGCGAAAGATGATATGGATGAGCCTACGGGCGATCACTTCTTGAAGTGGGACGACCCATCTCCCGGTGACATGTATATGGAATCCACCAATGGCGGAACCACTTATACATCATGGGATTATGCAGGAGAAGATCTTTCACTTCTACATGGAGGTATGGGAGTACCTGATCTTACCTTCAACGAAGATCCAGCTGGCGTGCCTCCCGGAGAGACTGGTTCTAAGTGGGTGTTGTATCACGAGTCCGGATTTACTGAAAATGCTATAACTAGCTGGAACTGGTCTTCACCAGCTGAGGATGCTCATACTCCGCTGGTTCCTAGGGTAGATTGCGAAGCTTGCACTGATAACAAGTGCTGCCTCCTACACGAAGTATTCCTCGAGACCGATAGTGGAAATGGTTGTCTGGAATACATCACAGAAGTGGCAACGCTAATGGATCGAGTCTTTGCTGGAGAGATTGATCACGTGTATCACCCTGATGGGGAGTGCGATAAGATACGATGCGGACCGCTGTGCACGAACACACTGCCGGTATCTGTGACAGAGTGTCTAGATCAGGCCGCGATGGTGTGGAGTATAGAGACCTATTCTGCAGCAGAGCTTGGAGCCGGGTACGATGAAGGTGCGTGTGCTGCGGTGTATTACATTGAGATTTCAGCCCCAGTTCCACCCCCTTGACAACTGGCGTTTCGGCGCAAGAATAACGTATGCCTAGATTGAATAAGGAATTGCAGGCAAAGGGTATGCTAGCCATGCTTCCAGCTGCAGTGCACAAAGTGGCACCGCGCCGAAAGAAAGGTTATGTACAGGCGTTGCAGAAGTTGGCCATCTATGATCAGGGAATGTATTATCTGACGCCTGAGGATTACACGAAACTGAATACAGACTTCAAGGGGACGAACAAAAAAATACCTCCCCAAAGGAAGAGAGCCCCACGCACGCACCCAGACATCTTGCAATTTCTAGATCTTAGGAAAGAATGTCCTCGGGAGGATTGGAAAGAATTACGAGACAACATGCAGGAGGAGTTGGAAGCGCTGGAAGAGAAAGGTTGTTCCAGCTGCCAGCTCACTGGTATCAAAAACAAATACAAAAAAATACTAATTAAACATGTATGACTTAATAATCAATATATGCTTATGGGCTATAGGTCCATTCGCGGTGGCGAGTTTTCTTATGGTGTTCTTCACCACGAAATTCCCGCAACACTTATTCGAGATAGCGCGGACCCTAGGGTACAAAAGGAAAGACCCAGATTTTTTCATCTATCAAACAGAAGTAGCAGGAATACCTTACGAAGAATCCGTGGGTAATCTTACAGCCGCCGACTTCGAGAGCTGGCTCTTCGAGGGAGACTTTGGGAGTAGACATCCTAAGATAGCGGAGCTCCTCACCTGCCCCGGTTGCTTCAGCATGCAGTTGGGATTGTGGCTAGGACTGATAATGGCTATTGCTATCCAGCAATGGTGGATGTGGCCTATAGCGTTTGTGTCTTGGCCCTCAGCAGGTAGATTGATTTTCAAGAAGATATGAGCGAAGACAACAAATACTTATACTTGAACCGGGTCGTGAGCGGGAGACTCCAGAAGTTCAAGTTCACCCTAGATGCGAATTATACCATCCTATCAGAAGAGCCTTGTCACGCGGACGGTACGTTATTGAACACGCATAATAATGAGCCTGAGACCGTGAACCCTACAGCGATGCAGCTGAAGCAGAGAGGTTATGAGTTCCACATCAGGAAACCCGGACAACACCTTATTGAGAAGGTTCCACAGAAGGAAGTGCAGATAGCTCAGTTTTTTGTACCTGATGCTCCCTGCCCTTTTCAAGGGTGTGAGGCGCTACGGAAGGCTTATCTGGATGAGCGCAGAGTTCTGGAAGAACAGCATGATGGGAAATGTCCCGCTTGTGAATCAGGCTCTTTGCAGCGAAAGTATCGTACGATTATAGAGGCTCACATTGACCCCTCCACCTTCTACGATGATCAAGTATCGAAAGTCAGTTCCAAACATCCAGCGCCACCCCGACCTAAGAAAGAAGTTGCAGTACGAACTGAGAAATAGTAAGGGGTGCTGCGGCGGCATCAGCATTTATCGCAAATATGCTCGACTAGTCCGAGAAAGAGAAAAGCAACTTCGGAAGAACAAATCTTGATGCGAGGCACGTAAGATCGTATAAATAACTTGTGCCTGACTATAGTGAAATCAAAAAGAAGTACGATGAGTGGTTGGAAGACCCCACCCCTGACAGATTGAATTCTGTGGTGGATACGCTCCAGCCCTCGATCGATCATTCCTTGCGCTCCATCAATTCCAGTGATGACCGGCTTATGCGTACGCGTGCAAGGACCCTCGCAGCCAAAGCTGTCACGACCTACGATCCTAATGCAGGAGCCCAGCTGACTACTTGGACTAGTAACCAGCTTATGCCTCTACGCCGCATCCGTAGGGAAGTGCAACAACCTATCAGGGTTCCTGAGCGAACCCAGCTAGATGCTTACACGCTCATGAAATCTGAGTTTGAGTTCATCGAGAAGCATAACCGTGAACCTGATATCGAGGAGCTGGCAGACTTCTCCAAGATCCCAAGAAAGAGGATCGAGAAGATCCGCAAGCAGTATCGTAGAATGCCTGCACAAGAGGCGCTGGGAGACAGTATCGTGCAGACAGAAACAGATTACACGAGTGAAGCATTGGACTATATTTACAATGATTCCGATCAGATAGATAGGAAGATCATAGAGATGAAAACCGGGTATGGTGGGAAGTACGATCCCATGGAGCCCAAGGACATCGCATTAAAACTAGGGCTCACTCCCTCTCAGCTCAGCAGACGCAGCGCCAAGCTAACCCTGCAGATCCAAGAGGTGGAGGATGCTCTTACCAAAACATCATGAGCAAAAGCGTTACCGACACACTAGACATTCCCAAGCGCGTAGCCAAAATGCAGGATCTTCTAGCCTACTTGAAGAGTGGGCAGATCCTACCGTCATTCACGGAAGAGTATGAAGCGGATCTCACATTCGCAGCAACCAAAGCTCTCGCAGATGCGGCCAATGATGCGGTGGATGTGGAAAGTCCAGTTACCCGGTTGGCAGCTAACTATCAGGGAGCTCTGTTAAGAGATGCTAAATACGCGCATGCTGGAAGAAATCACATGCTTAAGCTGGGGGCACACAATGCTTTCAGGGAGCTCTATGAAGGCGGTAAGATGACCGCGGATAACGAGAAGATATGGGAGGAAGATGAGTAAGTCACTGAAGATAGTTTTTGAGGCAGGCGGTGCATCACTCAAGCTCGATGAAACCGTGGAAGGGTTTGAGGCTGTGACGCAGAATGGTCTCGTCAACATAGCTACAGAGCAAGGTAGCGATTCCGGTGATAGTAAGAGGGGCACCAACCTCCTGAGGAATGCCCTGCAAGGACGCGTGGCTGACTTACTCTCAGCTCAGCACATATCAAACCTAGCTGCGATCAATACCCTGTTTTATCTACGCAAGTCAGATGAGACAGACACCACAGAAGAGCGCGTGGAGAACTTAGCGCTACAACCTTTCGAATACGACGGAACACAACTTAGAATTAACGCCCTATTTACCGGAAGCAATGGTTCCAAATTAGGGGTAGACGTAACCTTGTAATCATGGCAAACCCAGACCTAGTAAACACTTATTTCCCTTCAGTCGATGAACTGACTGAGGAAGAGATCCAAGACGCCCGTAGAAGGCTGGAAGTATTTCTGAAGCAATTCGATTCGGAGATAGACACGCGCCCTAACACACCATTTGGTGACCTGCACCTGACAAACCTAGCTCGCATACTAGCTGCTATGGAAACGGCTCAGGGGAGGTTCATGTCTGACCTAGACCTCGAGCAGATAGCCAACGGGATAATCTACAACTGCGATTTCGTGACCAATTACCTGAAGAACTTTGCAGTCTATGATCAGGACTCCTTGGGGTCCAGCGGCGTAGTGAGACTCACGTTCTGTGCTGACCAAGCATACACGATAGACCGTAGAGCCCGGTACCAGTTTGGAGATGATACCTTTGGGCTTAGACTCCCACACACTGGACACCTAGAGATCGTACCTGTCGGAAGCACACCAGCTCTCAACACCAATACACGGGTGCTGACTCAGATAGATGAGGAGAGATACGCTGTAGATGTGGGAGTGACTGGAGCCATGACTACTCTCGTGGAAGAGGGTACTGATGGTACCACAGACTTCCCGCTGGATGATCTCACAGCCATCACAGCTCTTTATGATTTTGAATTTGGAACACCACCTTCCTCTTTACCTACACTCGCACAGAAAGCCAGATCCACTCACTACACAGCCAGCCTAACCACCGTTGGAGGGACACGCAATTACCTCCAACGGCAGTTCCCTGATTTAGTTGCTGCTTCTCCTGTTATCACCGGGGATGTGGAGATGATTAGAGATATTATGAATCCGCTGGGAGTAGGTGCTGGATATCTTGACGCCCATGTTCAATCTACAGGACATGCGGGTACAGACTCACAATACGTAGAGCTCGAGTATTTTGTTACGCAGGGGATGACCTCTGTGGACAAGTATATTGGTGAGCTGGATCTCGTGGAAGCCCCACAGAAGATTGTTAGTATCGTGAGTGCATCGGATAGTACGGTCGACCTAGGGTTAGGTACCGCGGCTATCGAAATATTTTCTGAATCTACAGACACAGTGAACGCGCCTCTTGCGCAAGCTGCTTACAGTACTAAAGAGAAGTTATGGATAACGATAGATATGCCGAGGGAAGCAGGAGTGCCACTCCTTACAAATACGATAGATACGGGCACCGGAGACGAGACACACAGGTTCTTAGTCACCTACCAGACAGACCCGATGATGCCGATAGTGAACGACGACGTGATGAGCAGGACAGTGAAGCCTGTCGGAGTGAATGTGCTTGTGAGGGGACTTGTCCCTGTAGTGATAACAGATCTCCTGATATCGTACGTCCGAGCTCCCGGAGTGACGATGAAGCTGGACGCGGCGAAGGATGAGATCTGGGAATACTTTAGAACACTAGGATATCCGAACTTGTATTCGGATAGTAGAATTATCGACTCAATGTATTACGCAGGCGCAGATGATGTAATCAGTATCACCTGTACAGCGAGCGTACAATGGTCGGTTGCTAGCAAATTTGTTAAGACGCCAGAAGCGAACGATATCACCGCAGACTTGGCTGTGTTCGATGCGGATACAGTCTCTCCTAACCCACTGACAATCATGTCCTCAGCCAACCTGATACCTACATACCAAGATGAGGATCTGGGAACAGGGGATCAGACATACGTGAGTATAGGACCAAGAAACGTGGGATACATCCTCGACAAAGAAGATATAAGATTCAGTGAAACACTGAGATCCTAATGAATAACAGATTAGACAACAGGAATAAGCTCTTCTCGGGAACGGGAAGCTTCTGGCTCAAGAACATGGAAGAGACGACGGAAGTTCCTTTCATGCGAGCCCTTTCTCGGCTGACTGTCGCAACTAAGACTCAAGGTCTCTTTGAGGAATCGGTAAGATGGTTGGCCGGGGAACGTGAAACGATGGCGCAGAACTTATTATGGTCATTCTCTGATAAGGACATAGTGACCTTCAATGCTGACCTGAATAGCCGTATCATAACTAAGGCTAAAGATGTGAATGATGATCTATTCATAAGTGTAGCTAGACCCCCATCCTCAAACTACTCGCTGTGGTATCCATTGTACTTACAAATGGACCCTGAGAATGCACAGGCAGTCATAACAGAGCTGGGAGATTTCATCTTGTGGCCTACGATATTCGACTCTGAAGGGGATGCAGCGCTATCCCTACCACAGAAGAAGGTAGCCTACGCGATACCAGTACCGCATGGGTATACCCCAATAGCGATAGCCACGGAGACAAGGGAGCTGGTGATAGGTATTAACTTTACAGCCAGAGATGGATTCCTAGTATTCTACGAACCACCCATCGAGCTATTCCCGAAAAGAAACTTTGTCGTAAGGTCTGCATGGAAGACCATGAACCACCCACATGATTACGTGTGGGGTGTAGAGAACGTATAATGGTAGGAGAACACATAGTTAGATATCTCAGGCATACACAGAGCTCTACAGCTCTACGGTTAGCCTTGGCAGAGATAGCACAGCTGCAGATACTTGAGGAAGATGATACGCTCGTGAGCATGTACCAGAATGGTAACAACACGGTGTACACATTCGAGAACAGCACGATCATGACGGACTACGCACACGAGGAGTTAACTGTGGGTACCCTGTATCCTAAGGAGACGATTGTGGGTGAGGAGTATATCCGAGTGTATTCCCAAAATTGTAACTGCTCGGAACAATGGTGGAGAGTGCTGGACTGGAACGCGGGATTACCTCTTACAGGAGTGTGGGAAGGTTTAACTATCCCCGATGGTCTCGTACGCTTCTACTGGGTATCAGACTGGGTAGACTCCGAGGCAGCTACCCGGAAACATATCAGAGCTGACTTTGATCAGACAGACACAGACCTACTGGATGCGTTCTGGTATCAAGTGCACACAGGGGAAGAGTGGACTGAGAAAACACTTCAGGACACAGACGAGCTGGCAGATGTGGATAATGGCACAGACGTGAACGTGAATATGATCGACCTGTATTTCAGACACATGTGGGGCTACCGAGCAATAGTGGTGGATCTGAAAACTGGAGATCTGGGGAGTGCTATTGACAACGCAGTACAGAATTTTTTAAAGAGGGAGACTCCAATAGGGAGCACAGTCATAATCCGGATTGATGGTGAAATCCATCCAGACTTCCTGTAAAGTATTAAACCATGAGTATCGATCTACAAGTAGATAGCGTGATAGCCATCGAGGACGAGGTAACGAACCAGCATGTCTGGCCTTTGAAGGTAACCGCTACCTCAAACCAAGCAGGGCTTAGCTCTAAGATGTTTGTGTATCATGCCGAATGGGGAGATGATCCTTACGTGGGCGATATATTCGAATGTGTTGCCAGCGTGCAGCAGATGACAGAGATCCCTGAGGATGAGCCGGGACTCGGGGAGGGGGAGAACCAGATGCCTTACTATCGTACAGCCGAGCTGCTATTCCATTGCCGTAGCCCGGAAGAAGCGGAGGATTTATTGGAGAAGGTGCAAGCCGATGTAAAAGATCTGCTGCAGAACTATCTAGCCCTCACAGGAGGATTGCAGACATCACAGACTATTAACATCACAGCATAATGGAGACACCATACCCAGTAGGATACCAACCTTTCGGATCACCAAACAACGACGATCGATTCCTCGCATACCCAGATGGCTCATTTGCGATAGAGATCCACCGGCAGGATATCACAGACACAGAACCCTTCATTCGCACAGCACTATCTCTAGCGGGAGATCAAGTGCTGTCTATGAACTCAGACCAGACATATGTGTTCAAGACAGTAGACGGTGACGAGGCAGTATACTCATACGTGATCCCCGGACCTCTCGTGAAATTACCTGTGGGTACATTGGAGTTGTATGTGGTGGTGAACGAGATGGAGCACTCCAAGAAATGGATCACTATCCCAGACAGCCCATTCGCTACTGGTGGTAACTCTGATTATGTGAACTCGATAGATGCGAGAGACACTGGAGCTTTCGTCCTGCAAGGAGAGTATCCTATCACAGGAGGCGAGACCGGGGTGGAGATTAGATTCTATAAGCAGTTCCTTCGTGCGCCTACATGGGTATCAGTGGGACTGTATGATTCTGGAGGAGACCCAGTGCTTGGACATGAAGTACAAGTAACAGATATTCAGGCAGAGCGTGCACAGATAGAATTCGTACCTGCCATCCCCGCACAGACTACATATACTCTCATCTGGGCTGCTTGGGTGTAATAGCACACTAAGTGTGTTATACACTTTTGATGAAGAGTATTAACATCGATCTAATAGGCGCTGCATCTGCAGTAGTATCACTTGTGGTCTGTATCGTAATTGTTATGGTTCTTGCAATAAGAACACCTAGTATAGACTTCACTACGCATCCGGATCTCAGTCCGGGTGGTTCTGGCTTTAAAACCGAGGTAGTCATACCCAACATGGGCTTCGGGGAATGGGTTATAGAAAACCCACGTCCCGAGACAACGTTCGTGGATGGGACGGCGCATTTGCATGTGCCTGACCTCAGCGATGAGGGAGACTGGTCTTGGGAGAAGAAGGAACTATCCGGTGATGACCTAGCGTGGTTGGAGCATATACTTCCCGTTCTGCAGGTGATGGTACCACTCATTGAGAGTGATGTCCGCAAGCTAATTGCACGTAAGTAATCTTTTCAACTGGGGCTGAGGGGCTCCATCGAGGGTGTGGGGCCGTGAGGCCCTATGCCCATCCCTTTTACCTATGCAATGGGAGCACTATTGTGTTATACAATATTGTTAAGGAGTGATTAGTCCTCAATACAATTTGGCCGCAATGGGCAAACCTGCGGAGGTCATGACCGTTTGGTTATGGCCTCCGCATCACTTTAAAATTTTGAGTCAGGACTCAGAATGCGCAAGGGCTGGGGGACTACAATTCTTCCCCCAGCCCAACGTGTAACAACGGACTTCATCACCGGAGAGTATCCCTCCCCTTAACCGGAGGAGCTGAGGCTCACACACCCTCAGCTCCTCCTCACCAATTTCATTTCCTCTAGGGGGCTGGTGCATCGCTAAACCAACGATCGCACCAGCCCTCTTCATTTTGAATTTAATCAAACAAACCAACTGAGGTTTCCCCCGGAGGAATGGGGTAGAGACCAACCTATGCAATGAGCTACATCCCGGTCGGATGGGGAGAGTTGGACTACGGTCCTCTCTTTTTAAGTGCTGGACCTTTTTTTATATGTCTGGTATTTCAAAGACCTCCTCGAACTTGGGAGTATCTTGGTAGTAGGTCTCCGCGAGGTATTTCATATCGATGTCCTTAGCAGCTACACCGTGCTCGGTGAGCACAACTCCAGTAGCGAACTGACTGAGTTCCAACTGTAGATCAGTCTTATCGATAGCTGGCAACCCGGAGAGATTAAGCTCCACCTGCTGCTTGTTGAGATCCACTGCAAGGTAATCTTGCGTGCGCTCAAAAGGAATAGAATCAAACAACGTATCGAGAACACTGTATGCAGGCGTAGTAATCTCCCACTCGATACCCATAGCCCTACGGATAATATCTTGTCCTTCCTTGGCTAGAACACAATTGGGATCAACACTGCGCTGATAACTAAATTCAATATTATAACCTTGCATAACCCATTCAAGATAAGAGTAGAAAACCTCACGCATCGTTTGACCAATAGCGTCATAGACTTCTTCAGAAAAAACCTTCTCCACTACCGCGCCGCGCTCCGTGAGCATAAATATAGGACTCTTCAATTTCTGCGTTTGCTGGTAAGTAGAGCCTGTTCCAAACACAGGATAATTGGTGGGGATACCGCCACGACTCCATTGGCTCTCGTTAAAGCGGATTGGCTTGGTCTGTCCAACAGCACCACATATCTCACTAATAAGACGCTCGCCTCCGAGATCTCTGCAAACGGGAACAGCTATATGCTGGATGCCGTGAAAGCTGCGATGAATCAGGGCTACGAATATAGAGATGTAGTCTTTGGCCACTCGCGGAAGGGAGCTGTGTATAGCTCGGACCTCATGCGGGACATCATTAGTGAAGTGGGAGAGGAGGAAGCTGCCCGGATGGAAATGGATGTCTCCGAAATCGACTTGGCCCCGCTCAGCGATTCTGAAGTTAGGCCCATGGAAGAGCTCTCTACCGGGGGACCACCCGAGAGTGGCGATACCCTCGACGACTGGGATAGTGCCGGGTATTTTCTTGAGGTACCGCATGAGAGTGGTGATGGGTCGGCCGGAAGTTTCGCTCAGTACCGGAAGCCCTGTGACCTCATCGAGCGTCATGTCCTCACTTGGAAAATGCTGGACCGCCTCCACCAGCTTACGGGGATTGTGGAGATCTTGGGTAATGATATTCATGGGGATAGTCCTCCCCCCGAAGAGTAGGTCCACCGAGTGATACACATCCTTGCTGTTGTAGAAGCGTATGTTCTTGTGAAACTTGAGTGCAAAGTTGCTCAGGTGATTCTCAGATCCATCCTCCTGCACCAACATATATGAGTCATCCCGTAGTATGAGCTTACCGTCGTTCTTGGTAATCTCGAGTACCTTGGTTTGTAGAAATCGATCTAGGTCCCCAAGAGCCTCAAGATTATGCGAGGCTGAGAGTTGCTCTTTAAGCCTCTCCACAGCGCCCGGAAATAACTGAGCCTGTTGTATGAGTAGCTCGACCTCCTTGGTGATACCCTCAGATAAGATGCGCTCCTCAATGTGGAATAATATCTTATCCAATAGCGGTATTGGCTTGTCAGCGAAATGAGAAGAATTGGCTATCTCCACCTCCGTGTGAGAAGCCAACATGAATAGCGGATTCCACTCGGTCTGTCCTGACTGTAAGTAGGTAACCTTACTGGGCATCCATGAAGGATCTAGATCACTTCCACTGTCGCGCATCAAATGTAAGGCGACCTTGGAGGGATCTGTCTGCGAAAACTCTGCGTTCTTTTTTAGCACTTGGGCATACGTGGGCACGAGAGAGTAGTCTGTTACACGTGGGTCGGCTTGCATTAAGCCTAAGAATTGAAACTGTCTGGACTCTAATTTCTGGTGTTTGTGGTGTCGATCGTTCACTCCATTCTTGTAGAGCATGACACCTACTGTGTGATGATTCACAAAATAAGGCATCAGGATCAAGGAATAATTAGATGTGTCCGGCCACCCTACACCACCATACTTACGCATTATTCGCGCCAGTCGCTCCTTATGTCCATCCGGGACAGGGAAGAAACAGTAAGGGGATGGGATGGTATCCACGTTAGCTGATGCTCTCAGCTGATTGATCAGGGCTGCGGTCTGGTGGTGATCCACCTGCATTCGTGCCAGCTCAAGCAGCAATTCATACAGGCCACGGCGAGCCTCCAGCACCCGTACTATCTCATGTTTGGCGAATGAGTCCTGCAGGAAGTCCTGATCAGCAAAGAGTTGTGGGAGCATACTCGTCATGCGGCTGAGCGTTTTTTCGTACGAATCCAGCTTCTCCGAGACTTTCAAAAGATCAAAGACACCCCCAGCGCGGAAGCTGCACCCTGTCTCCTCGCATAAAAAACCTGTGTCTAGAATGAATAATCGGTTAAGACAAGCGGGACAAGGGATGGTATAATGATCACCAACCTTAGTTGGTTCTAACCCTAAACCCGTAACCAATTGTATTGGCGAGCATATTTGCTCTGCTGACCTAATATATTCACTCATACTTTGTTGAGCTTGACCATCTTATAAATTTCAACGAAAATTACCATATGGACAAGGATTTCGTTCGCGACCAAAACCCTACCCCTATCTATTACATTTACCAGCAGGACTATCTTCCCGACTATGTCAAGGAAGCTGCGTTTATGGAAGAAGAGCATGTTAGGGAACTTCATGATATCGCCTTTGCTGATAAGGTTAACCGATTGCATCCAATTCATAGTAAGACTGCAGCATACCTTAGCGGGATTTACCTCGCGGGTCACGGAGAAAATTCCGGACCTGTCTGGGAAGCCGTTAAGCAAGCTTGTGAGTACTATGGTGTAGAGGATGATCTGGAACAAGCCGTAACAGCATTAATGGCAGACCCCGATTACACCAAGGAAGCTTCTGAGGAAACTGAGAAGTGGGCGGTGCACGTTCAATGGAATGAAGAGGAGGTAGGAAGTTACTACCCGATCAACACTCCAGAGGAAGTAAAAATAGCAGGGGTGAACCTAGATCAGGACTACAACCGTGGGAAGATGCCCGTAGAGATCTTCCGTGCAGGAGCTAAGAACATCATGAAGGAGGCGCACGAACAAGGAGTGCCCCTGAACTCGATCCCTAAATCAGTGCAGGAGAACGGCACAGAGCGCTTGCCTAACCTAGACTACGCTGACCTCATGCTCTACACCCGGAAGGAAGCAGGAGTACCTGAGGAGGGTATGGAGATCTATAAGCGATGCATTAAGATCGCTAAGGAAGCCGGGACAGATGAAGCGGTGGAAACTGCAGTGTCAATCTGGAGAGATCTGGATACAGTGCACGACATCGATTACTTAAAGCAAGCTAATGGGGAGCGTGTTCCCTCCCCACAGGAGTGCTTCTACACAGGCATGACTGTTGATGAGCTGCGGAAGACAGCACAGGAGCACGTGGTGCTCAAAGGCATAATGATACCTCACGTGGACTTCGCGCAAGGTCTGGACAGTAACTTCGATGTTATTGACAGGGAGTTCAGCAAGGAAGCGGCAGAGGAGATCAAGGGAGTACTGAAGATAGCTTACACGCTGGAAGATAATGGTATGACCTGTAACTTCCACAATGGAGAAGTGATCAATATGAATGCTGCGCTGGAAGATTTAGAAGATTGGCAACAAAATCGTTTACTTCACATCGTATCACAGAATTAAAACACATGAGCAATAGAGAATTATTTGAACAGGCAGCTATGCTTTCCGCCGTTACGGATATCGTAGAAAAATCTGCATCAGCAGAAAACATCGTGGCTGGAGGTCTCGGTGGAGGCATGCTAGGAGGTCTCGTAGGAGGTCTTGGTGGTGGAGGCGTGGGCGGACTCGCAACGCTGATACAAGCACTGCTAGCTCTTCGTAAAGGGAAGATGGGTCCACTTGGTACCGGAGGTATCTCTAAAGGTATGATGGCGGGTATGCAGACAGGCGTTCCAGCAGGAGTTGGTGCCGGTGCTATGATGGGTGCGATGGACGAATAAGCATTGTAATGCGACCAGACTATCCATGGGATATTAAAACATCAGGAGACTTATTTGCAGACCCGGAAACGTCTGCCACAATTCTCCATACCATGGCATTAGCTGCTTATGGTGATGCAGTATACGGGGACTTTGATACAGACCCCATGGACCCAATCGAGCTCTGGGTCCGGATAGAAGACGACTTTCGAACCACTGTGCCAGAGGAGAATGAGAACAGGCTAAATGCCCTCATGCTGGCTCTGAGCACAGATGCGTTCTATGAAGATCCTCTGATTTTCGTATCAATCTGTATGGCGTTATCCGAGGGAGATCTCGGTGACCTAGTGGATGGTGTGATGGAGGAGCTTACTGTTCCAGAGATGCTCTGGGGCATATACGAGGTCGAGCTCAATAGGGATGATCAGCCCGAGTTCGCACCCGGAGTATTGCGAGTGATCGATGAAACTATCGAAGACCAAGCGGAAGAAATGAATGAAGAAGAAGGA
>Ga0070754_10001771_pt1 | contig 16725 bp, 20 predicted proteins | sample VirMetDEL_Sep_01_FD_75181 | JGI IMG/M metagenome (GOLD analysis project Ga0070754, IMG submission 75181) | Aqueous microbial communities from the Delaware River and Bay under freshwater to marine salinity gradient to study organic matter... | ecosystem: Environmental > Aquatic > Marine >... | reverse complement strand
GTACTGTAATCCGTACTAATAATTTTCGGGCTTGATGTAGCGAACTCGAAAATATTACCCTGGATAACAAGGTTTTCACTAGTATCGACCACGAGGGGTGAAACCTCTTGCTCATATCTACGTCCAGTTCTTAATACCTTGTTAGTATTAATTGATACCCCTGAACTATTTTCTACCTTAATTCCACCTCCACCAGAGTTTACCACTGTGCAGTCGGATATAACGACATTGTCGGCGTAACGAATTTTAAGTCCTACTTCAGACTCTATTGGAGATACAAGAGAAAAGACATTTTTGCTATTTCCGTCCAAAGATATAGAACGAATACGTATGCCTGATACCCTGGGATTTTGGCTTAAGCCGGTAAAATTAAGTAGTCCAGGATTAGATGAATTAGGGACTGTGGAGGGAAGTCTTTTTATAACTGAGCCATCTCCTACACCTCGCAAAGAAATATTAGAATAATTTGTCTGAATTGAATTAGTAAAAAATGAGTCTCTTATGTTGTAGACTCCTGCAGGCAAAAATATTTCTTTAATGGAGCTTGTAGCAGCAGTGCTTATGGCCAAACGGATATACTGAGTGTCGTCAATACTAAACTTAACGGTATCCCCGCTCTGTAGTCCACTCCCTGCCGATATACCTGTGCATTGGATGTAGCTGGGCTGACTACCTTGCGGGATAGGCTGAATTTTTAGTAATTCCTTGGCTGTTATCTTTTTAATCAAAGATACTTGCCCTCCACCAACAGAGAAGATGTCTGACATGAAAGAGGGGAGCTCTGAGTCGGTCTGCCAAGAAGAGATTTCAGTATCCCCGAGGTCGGAGAAACTCACACTAGAAGAGCCGGGGTAGCCAATCTTGTTGTTTCCAATAACACCAAGAAAATCAACCCGGTTCCCCCAAACTCGATAGATTACAGGGAGTACTGATTGACTAGTTCGGCTAAAAGTTAGCCTAACATACTGGCTAGTATTCCACTGATCCGGGTCAATTATCTTTGTACCTATCTGTCTAGTCTCCAGGTAGCTTGGTAAATAACCTGTTTCAGCATTGTATCCGAAGATATAGTAAGTCAGTGTAGCTAGACTAGGGTTTACTAACTGTGAATCAGAAAAATCTATTTTACCTGAGATCTCGTGGGAGGATACGGTAATGTTAGGGTTTTCCAGAGCCGTATTAGTACTGTAGCCAAAGACTTGTATATCTACATTCGTTTTGAGTAGATCTCCGTATTGGTATATAGAACTTCCTTGCCCGTCTGTAATACTTCCGATAGTAACTATGCCGTTAGTTATGTCTGTAACTGTCCCGGAAAATTCTAGTTCTCCCCGTCCGCTAGCACCAATACTTCTTACGTTAATATAAGCATTTTTGTCTTCAGGGACTTGAACTATTGTCTCCGAAGTTAACTGTGGTATGTAACGCATTGTTTTGTATCTCCTAATCTAGCTTTCAACGAAAAACTGACCCAATAGAGGGTGATTTGACATTCCGGCTTCTTTTACTTCTTTTAAGGATCTTTTATACTCCATCTCCCTGGAAGGATCATCAGACATCTTTTTTAAGAGGCTTTTGACTTCGTGTGGGTCTGGAAACCTACCGTCAATTTTGTAAACTGATTCAAATATCATAAGTAGATAGGGGTCTATGCAGGGTATAAGAAGCAACTACGTCTAGGGCGTTAGTTAGAGAACTATTGTGCCAGACATAAAGTTTATCACCCTCCTTTAGAGTTATTTTATTTCCACTAATTACATCGTAGGAAATATTAGGAGGCAAATTAATACCGTTCAAAATAACGGCACTGGTTATTCCGTTTACAATTTTTGCAGAAACAGAGATGTTACTAGCAGTTTTATTACACAGTAGCAAAGAAGTAACCAGAGCAAAATTTTTCTGATAATCGTATTGAGTCCCCGCAGAAACAGGAACATCTATCATCAGATTTGCTGACGCGTTCTCATCGTTAATAGGAGATGCTAGCGTATTTGTAGAGGCGTTTGATGGGAGTAACATGGTGACTAATTAGTTCCAGATCAGATTATTAATAAACATTCTGGCTTGTAACGATGTAGCATCGACTCGGCGCATGACAGAGTAAGCACTGGTAGGCTTGGTTTCTACTTCGATAAGATTTCTAGAGAGTACGAGTGGAATTTCGGACCCAAAGCCATCTTGCAACCTGCCCTGATCTCTAAGAGAAGTGTTACCAGTACGCTGGTTAGGGAGAAACTGGGTAGGTACGCCATCAGTGTCAGGTTGACCAGTGACTGTTGTTAACACAACATTGCTGAATGTCTTCGAAATCTCGAAGTCTTTGATGTTACTAGCCATAAGAATGAAAAGAACCGTATACTTAGCTTTCAACGAAACGATTCTGTGCTACACTATTCAAGTAGTTCGAAATTTCGGACCTTTACCTCTCTATCGTCAAAATTTCCTATGGATAAACGCACCCTGGCTCAGCTTGTAGACGCTTATGCTGACTCTAAGCTCACTAAAAACCCTTATCTGATGAACTTAGTGGCATCTCAACTCGAGATGGCCCTGGATCTTGTTTTTCCTGAAAAGGGTGTAGAAGAGGAGGAAGAAAAGAAAGAAGAGTTCTAATCCAATAGAGGGAGGAAATTATTTCTCCTCCCTCTACCCTACCCACTTTTTACCAATGCTAATCCCTGATATCTATATCTTGAGAAAAAGAATAACTGATATGCCCAGAAGGGAGGATTGTTCCGAAGGGGACATTGTAATCCTGACTAGTGGAGATATTCTGGTGTGTACTGTAGAGACTTGGTACTTATTGCCTGGTCGCTACATGGAAGTTGAAGAGCTCAAAGAGTTCGTATCTTATGTAAGTTCCGGATGGCCAAAAGATCCAGAAACAGCTAGTATAGATTTGCAAGGGAAAGTACCTAAAGATTTTCTAAAAAAGATGTTAGATCTTATAGAAAAATTATCTTCAAGACTTTAACGAGACTTTCTACATTAGTTTCAGAAAAGAAACTCACCAGTATGGCACCAGCAATTATTAGCTGCTATTCTTAATTATTTCCCTGCTCTGACTTCAACGGGGACACAAATTAAATCATTGTCTCCGGATGACAAAGATACAATCTCACGGTTTGGCTGATCACATACCGTTTTCTTCTTGCATTTATCCTCTTTACCGTTCTTAACGCAGTAAAGTTTCTGCCAATAATCGGAAGGAGGGGGTCCGGGAGCAACCAATTCGTTGTTGGCTGGCATGTCCTGAGTAGCCACATATGCGCAGGTATGTGTTTCACACCTGGTGTCATATAAAACGACGTCAGAGGCTCGATAAAAATACTGTTTCTCGATCTTGTAATCCCCCCACTCATCGCTATTCAGGTCTACATTCCACTCTTCTCCAGCCTCAGACCATGTGGTCTGATACTTTTTCGGGTCGTAGTATTCGTATCTTTCAAGTAATTCTGATACCTCAGGAAGCCCCAAAGGCTCAGATGTCTTGATGTGGCATATCTCCGACCACAGGGCCGGATTAAAGCTCCCCGCTGGCACGGGAACATTAGAGGTGGCAACGTAGACCACGAGCTTATAGCCGTCATCTTCAATCCGTACCACCTCGTCCCCGACGACATAACTGTTACTGTCTGTATACTCAGCTACTTGCCAGACACCGTCTAAAGTGTTTACTTCGTCCCATGGCAAGTCGATGTCTCCCCACTCTGTGTATATTCCTGCCCTCTCGTCATAAAAACGAGGATATTTCTGCAATATCTCCTCAACACTCTTGCCACAAGTGTTATCTACACACCTCTGATCGGAAAGATCAGACTCAGTAACCCCTTTAGCCGCCAAAGCTTGCAACTGTTCATGGGTAAAACAGCTTCGAGGTAACGCATTAAACGATCTGGCGGCCACGAGGCTTATCAGTTATAGAGGAAGTTATCAGACACCATGGTGACTTCTACAGTGCTGGGGTTACCACTGGTACGATCCACAGCGCCGAAGTTTACCGAAGTCAGTTGAGCATCAGGGAGAATAATGGTTCTAGAGCCGAGGGGCTGAGGGTCTTCGCCACAGGTCACAGGGGTGACGGTGACAGTGATGAATTCGCAGCCATGAGATTTCCAGAAGTCTAGGATATCTGCGTGCTGAATGGGGTCGAAGGGGGTGGCTATAGTCATCTCTGTAAGAGTCTTGGGGCCTTTGACATTGTAGACCCGCTGACGGATGCCATCGGCGTATTGAGCAGTAGCAGCGGTGTCTTTAATACCGCTGAATGAAGTGAAGTAATGGGACCAAGGGCTAGCCTGGACGTAAAATTGGCTTTGTGAGGCCGGACGTATTTGAATCATGGTCAGAGATCACTGTATGTGTTGTCCTACAAAGCTTTCAACACCCTGACCCCCCGTTGAGTGAAGATTACATAAAGTAAGGTGAAAAATAAGACCAATAGCCCGTTTCTTCAGGATTTAAAACAACGCATTCCTTGTGAATAAATTTCCTATTAAGTCTATAAGCTAGAGAGTAAGTATTAATAAGATCTTTAACCTGATCGGGAGACAACTGCTCCTCTTTTAGTAATACGCCCTCGTATTCAACCATATCTCGGCGTAGTTTGTCATGTTCGGGGGGCAAGAAGCGGAAAGGAATAGTTCTGATCTCGTCGAGGAGTCGTTTTGCAACGAAAATAATATCACCCGGGCTAGTATATTCATCTATCACTACCCTAGAAGTCTCCGCATCACTGTCGCTAACCCCCGTAGCAAGGCGTTCCCAGCCAATCTCGTCCATACCTCCTTGCGAGAACCGCTCTGAGATCCTCTTGGCAACTTTATCCCGAGTAGTCTGATCTTTGAGATCGCCGTCTTCATCGAATTCTGTGAAGTCGAGGTTTTCAGTGGATATGGGTGTCTGGTTGGATAGCATCTGGCCGATAGCACGCTCTCCCAAGACCGGTGTGTCACTTTCTCCAGCCTCCATAGACTGCTGTTCAGCCATACCTGGCATGCCCATCTCCGACATATCCATCTTCTCGAGAGATGGGATTTCCAATTTATCCCTAATCCAGTCAAGATCGCTAACACTGTATCCGATAGCTTGAAGCTGAGTTAGCATCTGTACAGTCTTAACGGGATCCTCTCTCTGCTCTAAGTCGTCAAAGTTACGGCGAATCCGGGGTATCGATGCTCCGGGGTAATTTAACTCCGTAAGCCAGCGTATCAACGTGGCATTCAATGTCTCGTCGAGTTCTTCTGAGAAACTCTTTGCTTTTCTCATTCTAACCGAGTCAGCTACAGAGTCACGAGCATATGAACCGGTACTGCCAGTATCCTGTCCTACCGTATTTTCTCCGTTTATAAGAAAACTAATCTGCTGGTCTATGTATGTAATCAAGTTCTCGTATAGCTCCGGTCTGCCTTCAGGCTTAAGGAATTCTATACTCATCTCGTCCGGGATAGTTATGGCAGTCTCTTGACCCAACCTTTGCAAAGCGGTGAATAGAGAGTTCACCTCTTTATCAGGTGTCCCTAGAGTAAATTTACCTACCGCAGTGGGAGTAGTGTGTTTATCGGCATACTGGAGCCAGAAAGACATTAGAGTTCGGCGAAACTCTACTAAGGAATAGATTTGTCTGCCTAGACCCGTACCATAAGGGTCCATCGTGCTGCTGTAAGCCCAATGACGATGAATTATCATCGATCTAAGGGGTATTGGCAACCCCTCGACAGGGGATTGATTAGTAACTAGTCGGGGGCTTACAGATCCGTCCGTATTAAGTACAAATTGAAAGCGTCTAGGATCTCTTATTTTAACCTCTGAAGGTACTACATAGGACCCCTGCCTTACCCAGCAAATTTCTCCGATACTGATCCCCAGGATCAAAGATTCGCACATACCACGAATAAATGCATCAAAGCCCGAATTAGCCGTAACGAGCATGTCACGGCCACGACTCTGAACGCTATTGCTACCCATATGATAAAGCGATTGACGAACAAATTCAGCTACTTCTTCGTCTTTATCACTATCAGAAGCAGGAAATACTTCCCACTTTCTGGCTATAATTTCACCGACTAACTTTTCCCAAGCACTGATAACCGCGCTATCGTTGAATAGCCGGATGTAATGCTCGACCGCTCTCGGTCCAGCTCCGCCTTCGGTGATGAGTATATCATCACGCCTTGTCAGTATGGTATAACCGGATACGGTAGGAACTCCGTTAAACTGGTAAGGGTCTCCTACATATCCGGCTAAAGAACCTTGTCTTAGTCCTAGGTTGTATAAGCGGTCGTTGTACCCTGTTTTTACAATACGCTTCTTATCAGTAGTATCATCTGCCATACGGCTATAAGTCACTCTTCTCCCTAGCTTTCAACTAATTTTTAATCCTTGCTCTTATATACAATCTCTAAATCTAGAATTGTAGAGTACAGATCTTCTCTGCTTATCTCTCCCCTCTCATACATTTCTATAGTTTTTTCTGCACCTTCTATGTAAACACCAAAATCAGCACTGGTGAGTACATTTACACCTTCGCTCTTCTCTTTATCTCTTTGAGGTCTTCTTGCCATAGTTTTAAGTACTCCGGTAGATACTGTTGCCACCTCTGTTTCCAGCCTTTAACGTCTGATAACTCGGTTGGTGGATTGTTTCTGAACTCTTTACGTAAAATATGTAGAGCTGCAGAGACAAAATTGCCATTGTGCCTATTATAGCACTCTTCGAAACTTTGTCTATTTATAAATGGGTAGGATTTAAGCAACTCTTTATATAGAGGGCTTTCTGGGATCAGAATATCCTCAATAATAGATGTATTCCATATGTCTAGAGATTTAGAAAGAAGCCTCATGCAACTCTCTAATGTGCTTTCACCATATTTTTTCCTCATTCGATTTAGGTCGTTGACCAGTAAGTTCAGAGAGTCTTTATCCTTGGCCTTGGGCCACCTGGCTGCCCTTTCTCCACACCAAGATATGGTAATGAGGAGAGAGAGCAGAGGAAGGGGGAGATTATCTGGATTTTCTAACTTCTTGGACATTGCTAATGCCCCCTCTGTTACCACTGACTTAGCTATTAGTCCCTCATGCTCATCTCCACACTGACCATATGAGGTGTCGTGATTAAAGGTATCACGTATCTGTCTTCTCTTCTCCGGGATCTCTAGGAGTTTCATCTCCCTCTCGTGCCTGTGTCTCTCCCTGACTTTCCACTTGTCGTGTTCTAGTATTTCTCGAACTAGATCGGGAGGGAGATTTAGACTTGCCAGGTTTTTTAACTGCTCCAGGGTGTCCTGATCCATCCTTTAATTTTAACACGTCTTGACTAGATATGGCCAAGATATCTTTATAAGACCAAGAGTAAATGATTCGGGTTGAAGAAGATCCGGGTATCCTCCCCATATCAATTCCTCTGAAAAATAGGGAATTTAACTCTCGATCAATAGACGCTCCCGGCTCATCATACATAACGATCCTAACCTTCTCAGAAACTACTTCCATGGAGTAGTGGAGGGAGGCCAGAGTTGTGTGATCGTAACCACAGAATACAAGGTGGTCGTAGCTTGTCAAGGGGGTGAAGACCTTAGAAGGGTCCAGGACCAGTTGACTCACTTCAACACCAGGGACTCTGGATAGCTCAGAGTCTAGGTGATCGATCATTTTTCCCAAATCTCTTTCGGATTTGGAATTTTCTGTAAAAATCAGGGCGATCTGGTAAGACATCGGTTGAAAGCTAATTAGCAGTAAAATTATAGCATAAAATCTTGTGTCTGAGATCAATAGATTAGTTACTGAAAGGATTGGCATCATTGTTACTAGAGGTATCGATGGGTATCCAGGGTATCTTATTGATCAGGATAAGTTAAAATTTTCTGAGATAGCAATAGAATTACTTCTGTCTATTAACTCCAGAATAGAATCTGAAGAAATTGTTACACTGTCTCCTCTGAGGGATCAATTAATCTCCGGGGTTTTTGTACTAGGGATTGATCAAGAGCTAGCTATAGCTTTATTTAAATCTGTAGCCGAAAGTCTTTACAGAGAAATTGATGAGTCTGGCTACAAGGACCCGAGAGTTTTAAGGGAATTCAAGAAATACGAATCTCTCTTAGAAGAGAACATCTCTGATGTAAATCTTCTTTTGGGTGATAATATATCAGAGTTTCTAGGTACCATTGATCAGTATGCTGACTCTGAAAAACTGATAAATTTAGGTACCACTAGATCGAGACTGTTAAAGATTAATAGACCAGAAAATTCCAGTTTTTTCAGACCTAGCCGATTAAAAAGAAGCTACGAAGCAGTGTTTACTGAAAAAGTAAAGCAAGTTAAAAAGGCCATCTCCGACTCTGCTGTAGACATTAACTCAATTATTTCAGATTCGAAGATAGATGTGGAACCCCCCAGCGAAGTAGAAACTGACCTACTTACAGCTACTTTTGCTGGGGAGGGTAAAAAGATATACAGTTCTATCTCCGACCTGTATGAATTTTACCTAAGGTTCGGGTCTTATCAGGGGTCATTAGCCAGCTCTATCACCTATTATTCAATGTACTACGAGTACATGATGGCCATGTGCTATGGTAAAAATCTACCCCTAGGTGTTTTAAGTTCCGAGTTTGGTAATTTCCAATCTATTTATAAACAGAAAACTTTAGAGTCTCGAATAGCAGGACTTAAATTCCTCGAACCAATTTTTTCTACCAGATCCGGGAACCAAAATACAACAAACATTAATCCGGTGGCAAAAAAGTTTGCAAACGGGATAGATAACAGGTACGTGTATGAGTTTGAACCTAACTCCGATTTTTTGTCTTTATCCCTAGAGTCCCTGTACCTCTCCTGTCTTCAGGTAGGAGATTACATCAGGTCGATATTAAATAGACCGCCTGGAGGTATTGGCGATGTTAAAATACATCTAGACTTGTTGTCAAAAGTCTTCCCCAAGTCTTCTGACATAAGGGAACGTTACACAGGAATTACTGGTTCGGTCAAAGAACTACTTGATTATAATAAATCCTTGTATGCGCTTTTAGGTTACAGCCCCGACCTAAGCTTGTATGGAGAACAATTCCAAGTCCTTTCAGAAAAGGTTAATGAAATTTCATCGGTCCTAAGATCAGTGGGATTTAAGCCCGGAGAGTATGTCCCCTCTCTAGAGTTAACTTACTACGAACCAGATAAAAAAGAGATAGAAAAGAACCTAAGGAGAATTGGGTTCAATAATACAGAGATTCAAGATATACTATCTGTATCTAGTTTTTCAGAGCTTGTAGATAAATTTGCACCTCTTACAGATTCGTCTGACGTCATCTCCTTCTTTCGTGCTTACGACTTAACTAAACTGCTCTATGAGTATGGTGGGCAGGAAGCTATAGATAGGTATATTAATTATTTGTATGGAGTAGATGATAATGAGTCTATTTTAAGGTTTTTAAAATTCCTAGAGATCAATAAATCTCAAGCGTCTAAATTTACTGAAAGTCAGTATTCTAAGCTAATAGGGTACTTAATTCCTCTGACTTATTCGATTAACCCTGACCAGCTTGTCTACTACGACTCCATATTAAAGGGTAACAACCTGAACCTATTTGAATCAATAACTTTCCTGTTTGAAAATGGCATAGAAAATATAATTAAAGATAAGTCAGAAATATCTCTGTTGTCTGGAATGATCTCCCAGATGGTTACAATGCCCGCAGATGTGTACGAGTCTGAAAAATCTCTATGGAACGATCTGATATCCAAGTCTTCTGGAAATGTAGGCAAAGATATCTCCGGCCTATATGAAAGAGCGGAAGGTATAATACCTAACGAACTCTATTCAGCTCTAAACAATCCGAGCCCCTATTCTCCACTTGGGCAGATCTTAAATGGGGTAAAGGGTGGCCGTATGACTTCTCTATTAAGGTACTGTAGTGTGTTCGGATTACTGTACACCCTTTCTTCCTATAGGAACTCTGGCCAACTAGTCAATAAATCGGCTGAGAATTTCACACTGATTCTAGATCTAACAGATCAGCTCGAGAGATTGTCTGAAATATTGAAACTGTCTGCTCTTATATTCAACCGATCGAAGGATCATAGTACCTCAGACTTGTCTCCTTATAGAGATTTAATAAATGTTCAGAATAAAAAGTTCAGTGGATTTGTAGGGTTAATAAATAACTCTGACGTCCGGTCAATTAGCATCGCAGAGTCACCTGGTATAGGGAATTCTCGAATAGCGAATGGATTAAGAGTAGCTAACTCACTGTCTCCGGAAGAAGCGGCCTTAGTGTCTGAACTGGGTCAGTCTATTGGCTCTTTTACATCTAGAGTAGGGGTAGCTTCAGAGGGAAGTAATTATATCCGTATTGCTACAGAAAATCTCCTTGCCAACGGTGTATTGGTGAGAAAAAACGAACCAGAACCAGTCAATTTTAGTAACACAGCTAGTAGTGTATTTTCTGATTATACCACTACATATAGAGTCACACAGGGCGGAGATAATAGTCCCCGGTCTAATTTCGATCCTGTGGAATCCTGCAGACGCTTTGGAGGGACCCAGTGTGAGGAGTTGGGTTACGACACCGATTCTTTGTGCAGTAAGAGTTTTAATAAGTCGTTATTTCCAGAAACTGGATACGGAAATGAGACACCTATCTTCTCCCCCGGGAGCGTCCCCGTAGATAGACCTTTGGGATCAGCTCTGTCTAGAAATGTGATATTTAATAAAATAAGAGATTCCGATCCTCAGAGGTATTTCAGCTCTAGCGGTTTAAGCGAAGCGAGCAGATCGAACCTGTTGAAAGAAAATGAGATGCTCTGTGCTAGCATAAAAGATCCGATGGAATACGGAGCCTGTATCTCTATGTTAAAATGCAAGAGGTTTGACCCTCCCTATGAGGGTAAGTACTGGCTAGAATTCTGTCCCAGCACTCTTCACGGTGGAAGGTTAAGGAAATGAAAAGAACTCTTTTATCGTACTGCAAAACTGAAAACAATGCCCGGTTGTTAGAGTTTGGACAGGGGGCAGAATACTTTAATGGTACCCGTTGTAGCACTATATATCGGGCTACAATTAAAAAACAATTGACCGATTCAGTAGAAATCTCCTTAGAGCAATATGATAGTGATAAGGTCCAGCCTATTGAAGAGTTTAAGTTGACAAATCAGTCTCTGGTCACTTGGGACGATCACTGGATTAGTAAGGAGAGTAGCCTTATAGTTGACCCTAAGATTGTTACCATGAATCTTCAGCGTAATAGTCTTGTCTATGTAAACATAAACACTCCCAGATTAGAGTTAAAAACTCTGAATCTTGAGGGTAACGTGTCCCTGGAGCACTTATACATCCATGAAGCTCCGGGATTAGAACGCCTTGACATCTCTAATTGTCGTGGACTTAAACACATAGCTCTAGGGATTAACAGGGGTATAAAATATCTCAATGTGAATAATTGTTCTATGAACTCAGAGGTTATGGAACAACTCTTACGCGATTTTACTCCCGTTCACTGTGCCAGTGCTAATAACTCTGGGATCGGAGCTTTTAGAAAACAATATAATACGGAAATTGACCTAAGAGGTAACTTAATAGACTGGGGTAATCCCAGAATTGCTAGTAAAATTCGAATGCTTGTTGTTAACAACTGGATTGTTAGATGGGATAACAACCCGCCACCCGATATAATTCCTCCTCAACTCTATGCGTTTTTCGTTGAAAGCAAGGTAGAATGAAGATTATTAGTCTGAAGTGGCGGATTTAAGAACCAGGTTCATAGAAGATTATGCAGGCGGCCTATTAAATATAGCCCGTCAGGAACTTTCTAGCACTGGTGAGGTGTTAGCTCAGGATGGATTTGTAGAAGGGGTCTCTCTTTTCGTTGAAGACGGTAGAGGAGTTAAAAGTGGCTTAAGATTAGGGTCGAGTCTAGCCGAATGTATAGATCCAACAACGGAAACCGGAATATTGAACGTTCGCTCAGCGGATAGAACGTATGCAAAAATTCGCGATCTAAAGATATTCTCCACTGCCGTTGCATCAGCTCAAGGAGCTCTGAGCGAATCGGTCGCTGAGTCATTTACTAATCTAGAAGGGGCGTTTGAAAGCTTAGAGAGTGATGTTGAGTTGTTTCGGAACAGGCTAGATAACCTGGTAGATATAGAGGTTACTCTACCCGATGGCGACCGAGGGGATATTACAGTATCTGATGGTGGTGGATCCTGGTCTATAAACGATGGTGTTATTAAAGGAGATAAGTTAACCGATACCGGGGTTGTTGAAGGAACATATTCCAATGCGGAGATAACGGTGGATGGTAAGGGCAGAATTACCAGGGCCTCTAAGGGGCCTGATTTGAGTCTCCCCTTAAGATCTACTGCCTCAGGGACTACTTCTGAAATAAATGATGGTGGCAGCAATAATATATCTATTAATGTTGCCAGAGAGTATCTGCTATTCAAAGTAAAGACGAGTCACGCTGCTAGGGTTATTCTATATACCGACATAGAGGCAAGGACTGCGGACTCTAGCAGAGCAGAAGGTACTGAAATAGCAGAGAACTCAGGAGTTATTGCTGAAATAATTACTTCTGGAGAAGAGACAAAAAGAATTTCTCCTGGGATTGTGGGGTGGAATAACGACGCAGTCCCAAGCCCTAATGTCTACGCTAAAGTAGTCAATAAAAGCGGGTCTGCCCAGGAAATTACCGTGACACTGGATTATATCCGTATAGGGGCTAAGATAGATAGTCTATAACGTCAAGTATTGTTTTTTCTGACACCTTTATAGAAATTAAAGGTCCTATTTTCCTAAGAATGTAAAAAATTATCCCTTCACTTCTTTCAATTTCGCTAGTAAAGAGAGAACGAAAGGTTTTTTCATGAATATCTTCTCCCCCGATCATTTCGTACACGGTGTCAGAGTCAAAAATCCATGTACAATTGCTCCGGTCTTCAGTAGCAATATAAAGAGCGAAGGGAGTGTGGTCATTAGCTACTGATTCTAGGCAATAGATGACGCTTTCCGTATCTCCTGAGCGTTTCAGTGAGTCGGCTAGAATCTCTTTTTCATGCTCGGTATTAAACACAACTCTTATAGTTTTACAGAACGAGATTTACCGCTAAGGCCAAGGTACTTAGCGATTTCTCTAGTCATTTTATCGGCTAGCTTTTTATCCTCAGCGGACAGAGTATTGGCCGTATCTATCTCACCTGAGTCTTCTACAACTACTGCAGCCGGTTCCGGGGCTTGTTGTTCTTCTTCCTTCGACAAGATTGGTATTGACTCTTCGGTTATTACTTCCTCCAGGAGTGGAGGAGTGTCTACTGGCCCATTCGTGCCATGCAGAGATTTGGGCTTTTGTGAACGAGTGGTTGGCATTAGACATAACAGTAATGGGTTACACCCTATACTGTGCTTTCAACTATTTTAACGCCACTGGTGCTGCGAGGATCTGCTCACGAATGCTGGTCATGGATAGATGCTGTAATGCGCGTTGATGTTGGCTTCGATGCCGGCGCGGTTGCTGGATTGATCAGATTGATATAAGATAAATTCCTGATACAGGCCGTTCCAATAGTTGCTGCCTGAGCCCCCAATAAAAATATTTTGTTTGGTTATGCCTGTATTTGAAGGCGATATCGAACCAGAAAAGCATCGCTGAGAATTGAAATGAGCAAGGGCAAAAGTTGCTGTTGCGGTGGAGGAGAACACAAATGGGCTCGTCCCAAAAGTTGCAGCAGATGAGTATAGATAAAAATTATTATCGTAATTACCGGAAAGGATTGATTGCGACGATGCAAGTCTGTTTGTGCCAAAGTAGAACCGATTATCAGTTCCATCGAATGCAGTATTAGCAAGCCTAGCCGAACCTGCCCCAGATGTATAAGTTGCAACATTACTTTTAGCTGCTATAAATATCGAAGCAGTGTAATTGCTTGCGGAGATTCTACCAGGAACCTCAAAGAAGCTATCTGTAACAGCGCCAGTAGAGATTGCTGGATTTGATCCTTGCGTAATCAAGGATCCAGATAGAACGATGGCAGGTTGAGCGGCTGTTGTGGCTTGTTCTGCATCATTGCCATTGCCACTCTGGTCATACCACGTCCGCACAAAGCCGTTGTTCCCAGCACCAACCCACGCTGCCAGGGTGCCATCACTCACCTCTGTTGCGGTGAAGTCATCCTCTGCGTCGTCGTTATCACGGCGGACGCGCACAACATTCGTCACACCAGTGCGCAGTTGCCGCAGGCTGTATGCAGCAGCAGCGCCAGGGTACGCATCTAGCAACCCCTTGTTCTTCTGCTTCCCCGTAATAATCCAACTCATTGCAGTGCCTCCTTTAAATCCTGTATATAGGTCGTCATGGAATCGCCGCTCCGATGGCGTTGATCAGCGTGGTGACGCGGGCATCGAGCAGGACGAGGTCGAGAGCTTCACCGATGCTGTAGAAGGCAAGGCGGGCGTCGGAATAAAAAGACGCTGGATTGGTTGCAAAAACAAAAACGTTTCCGTTAAACGGTGTTTCTGATGTTCTGCTTTCGGTGTAATTTGTAGAGTTTGCGCGAACAATATACGACGTCGAGCTTGATCTTGAATGCCCTGCAACGCCAGTAACTGGTGCGCTTACTGAGACATTTTCAGCGGAGTTGCGGTTTCTGCTGCTAAAACTGCCAGGCGTAGTTCTTACTAGGTGCGTCGTCCCTGCATTTACAACGCCGGCACCCATGTAAATCCTTGCTGTGCCCGTTGTAGGTGCTGTTGAAATAAAACAACATTGATGCACACTGTTTTGCGGATCGGCATTGTTATTCCTATTGCTATCCAAGTACTTCGTACTCCCATCCCCCACTAGCCCCGTCCCCCTGTCGTAATCGCCCGCCACGAAGTTATAGTTCGTCGGCGCAGTGCCCACCAGCGGCACCAGCGCACCAGCCAGCGTGCGAGCGCCAGCCAAGATGCAACACGCTTTAATAGCATCCCAGATACCATCATTCTTGCAGCCCTTCACAAAAGAATGGATGGCAACTTTCACACCGGTCTCCAGCGCTTCACCATCAGCAGCTTCCACTGCAGCGATATAAACAGCAGCGTCTGGATCATCAGTGCCGATGTAATTTTTACGGAATATCAGATTCCCAGGAACGTAAATGGTCATGGTGTCGGCCCCACTAGCTTATACGGATGATCAGCGGGGAGGTTGGCGGTGAGGCCCCACTTGTGGGCTAGGTAGCCTTCGATGCGTTGGCGAAGATCAAGAGTTGCAACAGAGGGGACAAGAACAATCTCCGAGATTTTGCCATCAAAGAACCTAAGGCTGGTTGACACCGCTCGACCGCTTCCGACATATCCGCCATATGCTATCGAAAAATCTGACTGGTTTTGTGTAGTGCCAGTCCCTATGAGTAAGCCGTTCGTGTAAGAATTTTGGATCAGGCCGCCCGTTACTGCATTAATATAAGGAGAATCTGTGATTACGCTGGCTGGCGTAGGCCGATTGTTCACACGCCCTACTTGGCTGTACATAATGTTATCGGACCAGCGTGGTATGTCTGCGATTCCATCGCCAGATGAAACATTGCCTACACTGAGCGGAATTTCAGTTCTTCCTGCCGAGTTGTCACGTTTAGCAACGATAAAAAGACTCTGACTTACAGAATTCAAACCTGCGACAGTTGACAGCGCAAGCTCATCGTTTGTCCCATCAAAGTCAATTGCTGGCAACGAATTGAGGCCTGTTGCCGAATAATTAGGTTGCGAAGCTGCTACCAACTGAATCGCGTCTCTGCCATTCCCACTCTTGTCATCCCACTGACTCACCGCCCCACCGCTCTCGGTGATAGTGCTCGCATCTGCAGCATCCAGCCACAGCGCTGTGTCGATCATGCTGGGGTTCCAGATGGTTTCGTTCCATGTGTATCCAGGCCGCCAAATCATTGTCATGAAGGCACCTCCACCCATGCCTCATTCACATCAGGCGTTGCAGGGTCATCCGCCACGAATCTGCCCTCCTCGTCACGGGCTCGGATATAATCAACTCCCTCAATCACTGTTCTCACTGGCTCGGGTCGGTCGTAGCTCAGGATTTCAGCCGGGCGTTCAGCATCAAGCAACCCAGCGCTGACCAGCAACTGCAGGCCAGGCATTAACCGTGCATCGTCCAGGGTGACCGTAGGCTCATTGAACAATTCATTGAGTAGTTGCTGCACCTGGCTGGAAATCGCAGCGGCATCCTCTGCTGCATCGGGATCAGGTTCGGCGGCGGCCAGAATCGCGCCATATTCAGCAGGCGTAAATCGGGAGATGAATGCAGCGCTGGTGATGATGCCGATTTTGTTCAGATCAGCGTAACTTTTGCCCTGCTGTTGCAGAAATTCGAGTGCTAATTCTTCTGGCGCGTATCCATTGGAGTTAGCAGCAGCAACCCAACCATCAATGAGGCGGGTGTCGGTCAGAGTGACGGTTAGGGTGTTCATGGTGATTAAGATCCGAGAATGGTCCAGTTGGTGCCGTTGTACCAAACCAGATACGGAGTGGCACCTGCTCCCGAATTGACAACAGTGTTGCCGAAGGTGAGCCCTGAGTCACCATCGGTGACACGGGTGATCATCCCAACCGCTGGTGTAGCTGGGAGTCCTGCAACAGTGCTGCTAACGGCGATTTCAGCCACCGAGTTGATCTTGACGGTGCCTGTGCCAGCAGCAGTCAGGTTGAGCGGAATGTCATCGGCACCAGTGCCAGCGGTTTCAG
>Ga0070754_10001769_pt1 | contig 16727 bp, 18 predicted proteins | sample VirMetDEL_Sep_01_FD_75181 | JGI IMG/M metagenome (GOLD analysis project Ga0070754, IMG submission 75181) | Aqueous microbial communities from the Delaware River and Bay under freshwater to marine salinity gradient to study organic matter... | ecosystem: Environmental > Aquatic > Marine >... | reverse complement strand
TGGACGAAACCGTCCTGTCCGAAGAAGAAGCCAAGACCCGCCGCGAACGCCTCAAGACCCTGATCAAGCTGGGCAAAACCCGCGGCTACCTCACTCACGGCGAGATCAACGACCACCTGCCCGACAAGCTGGTCGAGGCCGCGACGCTGGAAGTGGTGGTCTCGCTGCTCAACGACATGGGTGTGGCCGTCTATGAGCAGACGCCTGATGCCGAAACCCTGCTGCTGAACAACACCGGTCCCACCGCCGCCACCGAAGAGGAAGCCGAAGAAGAAGCCGAAGCCGCCCTGTCCACCGTGGACAGCGAATTCGGCCGCACCACTGACCCGGTGCGCATGTACATGCGTGAAATGGGCACGGTGGAACTGCTCACGCGTGAAGGCGAGATCGAGATCGCCAAGCGCATCGAAGGCGGCCTGAACGACATGATGGCCGCCATCAGCGAGAGCCCGGCCACCATCGCCGAGATTCTGGTGATGGCCGATGACATTCGTGAGGGCAAAGTGGTCATCTCCACCGTGGTCGACGGTTTTGCCGACGCCGACGAGGCGGACGACTACGTGGCCGAAGAAGACTTCGACGACTACGACGAAGCAGACGATGACGACGGCAAGGGCGGCTCCAAGGCGCTCACGCGCAAACTCGAGGAACTCAAGCGCGAAGCGCTTACGCGCTTCGACACCATGCGCTCGCTGTTCGAGAAGCTGCACAAGACCTACGACAAGGAAGGCTACGGCACGCCGGCCTACCTCAAGACGCAGAAGTCCATCACCGAGACGCTGATGTCCATCCGCTTCACCGCGAAGGCAATCGAGAAGCTGTGCAGCACCATGCGCAATCAGGTCGACGAAGTGCGCAAGAAGGAACGCGAACTGCGCCGCATCATCGTGGACAAGTGCGGCATGCCGCAGGAAAAGTTCATCGCCGAATTCCCGGCCAACCTGCTCAACCTGAAGTGGGTGGAGAAGCAGGCCGCTTCCGGCAAGGCCTGGAGCGTGGTGATGGAACGCAACATCCCGCCGATCCAGGAACTGCAACAGGGCCTGATGAACATCCAGAGCAGCGTGGTCGTGCCGCTGGCGCACCTCAAGGACATCAACAAGCGGATGAACCAGGGGGAGTCCACCTCGCGCGACGCCAAGAAGGAAATGATCGAGGCCAACCTGCGCCTGGTGATCTCGATCGCGAAGAAGTACACCAATCGGGGCTTGCAGTTCCTGGATCTCATCCAGGAAGGCAACATCGGCCTGATGAAGGCGGTGGACAAGTTCGAATACCGGCGTGGCTACAAATTCTCGACCTATGCCACGTGGTGGATCCGCCAGGCCATCACGCGCTCGATCGCCGACCAGGCGCGCACCATCCGCATTCCGGTGCACATGATCGAGACCATCAACAAGATGAACCGCATCAGCCGCCAGCATTTGCAGGAGTTCGGCTTTGAGCCCGATGCGTCCATCCTGGCCGAGAAGATGGAGATGCCCGAGGACAAGATCCGCAAGATCATGAAGATCGCGAAAGAGCCGATCTCGATGGAAACGCCGATTGGCGATGACGACGATTCGCACCTGGGTGACTTCATCGAGGACCAGGCCAACACGGCGCCCATCGAGGCCGCGATGCAGGCCGGTCTGCGAGAAGTGGTCAAGGAGATTCTTGACAGCCTCACGCCGCGCGAAGCCAAGGTGCTGCGCATGCGTTTCGGCATCGAGATGAGCACCGACCACACGCTGGAAGAAGTGGGCAAGCAGTTCGACGTGACGCGCGAGCGCATCCGCCAGATCGAGAGCAAGGCGGTGCGAAAGCTCAAGCACCCCAGCCGCTCGGACAAGCTGCGCAGCTTTATCGACACGCTCTGAGCGCAGCCGGTTGCTGGTGAAGAAAGGAGCCCGCAGGGCTCCTTTCTTTTTGGGACGCAGTGGCGCGGCGGGCGCTTTCAGCTCATCGCAGCAGCTCATCGCACGCCGAGCATCCATCCTTCGAGTTGGGCCACGTCGCGCTCCATGGGCGTGAGTGGCGGCTGGAAACAGGCTTCCAGAGCGCCCCGAGCGGCCATGTCGGCCATCCAGCGAACGGTGGCATAGGCATCGTGCTCGTCCGGCTCCCGTCGCTCGCGGGCATAGCGGCGGCGAAAAATCGAAGGGTGGACCTCCACGATCACCGATTTGTCGCCGGGCACCTGCCAACCGTCGAAGGGCCAGAAATGCAATCGATCGCCTACTTCGTCGCGCAACCATTTCAACCAGGGTATGCCGGCATGCGCGGCCTTGGCTGAGACCCCTTGAACATCGAACAGGAACACGCTGCGCGCCGAAGCCGTCCAGCGCTCCGTCAGGCGCAGCGCATCGTGAGTGGTCTTCTGCTGCAACGACACCCAGGCGCTGCGGGGCTGCTGGATCAAGCCGCGCCTGACCGAATCCACCCCCACCCGATCCAGATGCGTGGGCCAGTGCGCCACGAAATGGTCGAGGAAAGCGGGCCAGGCGTTCAACTGGTGGCGTCCGAAATGGGCCACGGGCAACGAGAATCCGTGGTCCACGCCGGCCAGGAAACGCGTGCCGCTGAGGACTTCGGTCCGCAGGCGTTCGGCCACTTCGCGCCGGTTCCAGTGCGCGGGCGCGCATCGATCAGCTTCTCGCGCAGACTCCCAGCGCTGGGCGCCGCGCGCACCCGGTCGCGCGGCATAGACCTGCAAGCCTTTCAGGCGGGTCAATGGCGTCTGCGCGCCGGAATACCCGATGCCGAGGAAGCAGTCGAACATGGCGCGCCCTATTGGCTGGAACCGATGCGGATGAGTTCGCTCAGTCGGTCAGCGGCCTTTTGACGATCTTCTGCGCCGCCCAGGCGAAGCGCGTCGAACAACGCCAGCATTTCGTGCAGGGCGGGATCCTGAGTGGCCGCATACGGGACGCCGGCGTGCAACGGCTCGATACCCTGGCCATTCGCCACGCCCTGCGGATGTGGCCAGACCCAGGCGTCCTCACCCGGGGGAAGCCAGCGCGCGGCCGCCGGCCAGCTGCGTGCCGTGGGTACGCCCGCAGAGGTGGGAAGGCGCTGGGCAGGAAAGGCGTAACGGGCGCCGTGTACGGCAAACTCGATCAGGTTGGGACCATGCACGCGCGCGGGGTTGTCGTCGAGGACGGGCGTGGTTTCGCTCGCCATCAATCGGGCGGCGGCCACCGGGCCGGGTCTGCGCGGCCGGGCACGCACGCGGTACACCGCCGCTGGTTCCTGCAACTCGTTCTCCGGTGCGCCTGGCGCAGGCCACACCGGATTGCTCTGGAGCAGGCCGGACTGCAGGCCGCGCTTCACACAAGCATGTGTTTCGGAGGCGCTCATTCCAAGAACGTTCGCGATGCTGGCGTAAGTCCAGCGTTGCCCAGCGAGCGTGACCAGCTTGAACGCGACGAGGACATCCTGGGGTTTGAGTTGCATTTAAATTCTGTATTCGTGAATTACGAATACAGAATCTATCAGAAGGCACCGGAACGTGCAAGCCCCTCGTTTGCCGGGGGCCTCAGGCGCCTGGGAGGGTCACCGTCACGGCCAGACCCGGGCGCGCATTGCGCACTGAAAACGTGCCACCGTGCGCTTGCGCCACCAGCCGGCACAGGTACAGACCGAGGCCGACGCCGCCGGCACTGCGCGTGCGGGCGGCGTCCGGGCGAAAGAACGCCTGGGCCAGTTGCGGCAACTGGTCGTCGGGCACGCCGGGGCCGTGGTCACGCACCTCGATCAGTACACCCTGCCCGCCCGTTCCATCCGGATGAATGTGCAGTTCTACGGGTGCTGCCGCGCCAGCGTTGTGCCGCAGTGCGTTGTCCAGCAGATTGCGCAACAGCAGCCGCACACGAACGCGGTCAAGCGCAAGCGCCACCAGGCCTGGTGCAGCCCGTAACTGGATGGTGTGGGCCGAGCTCTGGGTGGTGGCCAGTTCGTCGATCACTTCTCTCGCAAGCGAAGCCGCATCGGTGGTTTCGCGGTGCAGTGCCTTGTGCCGGCCGGCCAGCCGCTCGCTCTCGAGCAGGTCGCTGATGAGGCGGGCCATCTCGGCCAGATCGCGAAGGAGTGCCTCGCGCTGCACCGCGATTTCATCGGTCTCCGGCAGCAGCTCGGTGTTGAGCCGTGCACGGGTGAGCGGGCTGCGCAGTTCATGGCTGATCGCCAGCAGCAGCGCGCGCTGGGCTTCAAGCATCTGCTGGATGTCCTGGCCCATGGTGTTGATGGTGGAGGCGAGCTGACCCAGTTCATCGGGGCGCTGCGGCCGCCGCACCGGGATGGGCTGACCGAATTCCCCGGCACCGAAGCGCTGGGCGCCCTGGCGGATGTCGTCCAGCGGGCGCAGCAGGCGACGAACATACAGGTAGGCCAGCAAGGTGAGCAGCAGCAACACGCTCAAGGTGAAGCCGATCAGCCTGGGTCGGCGCTCGAACGCGACGTCGTTCAGTCCGAACTCGATGCGATGGCCGTCTGCGGTGGTTCGCAGGAGCAACCGATCCCAGTCCTGGTCGTCGCCCCAGCCCGGGCCATCACCTTCGGCGCTGCGCGGACGGTCCCGCTTCCAGTGCGGTGGCGACTGTTCGGGATGCGAGCGCCAGTTGATGCGAGGACTGCTGATGGCAACGGTCACCGGCAGACGCTGTGCAAGGGCCTGAGCACGTTCCACGCTGGGCGAACCACCGACCACGACCTCGGCCCCGAGGCGATCCACGTAATCCATGAGCAAGGGCCGCGCGGCCTCCCGCCAGCCGACCGAAAACGCCTTCTGCGCACCGCTGATGAAGGTGAATGCCATGCCCATCGCCAGCAGCAGAAACACCAGCACCAGGCGCAGCCTGAGCGAACTGCGCAGCGCCGCGAAGGCACGTCGGTACCAGGGGAGCGCGCGCGTGGTCACGGTGTCAGGCGGCGCAGCGCGAGTGAGTAGCCCGCGTTGCGCAGCGTCTTGATGCAGTCCAGCGGCTCGAGCTTCTTGCGCAGGCGGCTGACCACGATGTCCACCGCCCGGGTGTACAGGTCGGCATCGTGCCCGCGCAGCTGGTTGAGAATGTCGTCGCGGCTGAACACGCGGCCACTCTCACGCGCGAGCAGGTGCAGCAACTCGAACTCGGTCCCGGTGAGGTCCACCGCCTCGCCCAGTCGCGTCACGCTGCGCCGCGCCGGGTCGATGCTCAATCCCTCGAAGGTCATCACACCTGGTGATGGCGCGACCACGGCCGGGCCGTTCTGGCCATGGCGGCGACGCAGCACGGTCTGGATGCGCGCCACGAGTTCGCGCGGCTCGAAGGGCTTGGGCAGGTAGTCGTCGGCGCCGAGTTCCAGGCCAACCACGCGGTCCATCACGTCGCCACGCGCCGTGAGCATGACGATGGGAATGTCGCTTTCCTTGCGGATGATCCGGCAGAGCTCGAAGCCATCCATCTCGGGCAGCATCACGTCCAGGATGGCCACTTCAAACGAGCCGGATCGCAACCGGGCCAGGCCTTCGCTGGGCTTCAGCGCATGCGTGAGTGCCAGTTCAAAACGCTGGAAGTAAGTGGCCAGCGGGGTTCCCAGCTGTTCGTCGTCGTCAATCAGCAAGACACGGTGCATGCGGCATTCTCACTCACATCGCCTCGCCTGGCGCTGCGTCGCTGAGGGCACGGTGGCGCAGGATGAGGCGGCGCAGGCGCTGCTGGGCTCGCGCGTCCAGGCCATCGAATCGGTCCGCCACCGACAGGATGGCGGGCAAGGTGTGCACCGCCTGCGCCGGCTGCCGGCGTGAGAACCGGGCCCAGAGGCCCAGCGCGTGTTCGCGGTCGAAGCGCGGACCCCAGACCAGGGCCAGCAGTTCGTCGTGCGGGCTTTCCACCTCGGCCAGCAGTGCGGGACCATGGTCGCGCAGCGGCTGGCCAAGGGCCTGCAATGCCGGAGACATCGCCGCGGCCCGATGTCAGCCGCGACGGAACCAGCCCTTGCGCTGGCTCATGCGCTCGCGCACTTCGGCCTGCTGGGTGGGATTGAGGCTGTCGTAAAAATCCGCCAGGGCGTTGATCACGTCGGGGCTGCTCACCTGCAGCACCCGGGTCTTCTCATCGAGCAGGCTGAGCGCGCGGGCGCGGTCGAACTTTTCGCCTGCCACCAGCGAACGCAGTTCAGCGCGCGGGTCGGTGGTCTGCCCCATGAAGGCGGCGCGCTGGGCCTGCATCTTGTCGGCCAGGACATTGAGCTTTTGCTGCTGTGCGGCGTCGAGGTCGAGCTTGCTCGTGATGCGCTCGACCACCTTGCTCCGCACCTCGGCCATCTTCTCGGCGCTCATGGGGCCGCGCTCATGGTGGCCGCGCGTGCCGCAGGCGGCCAGGCCACCCAGTGCGATGGAGATGCCGGTGAAGGCCATGAGGGAGCGTTTGATCCAGGGTTTCATGATGGAGTCCTTTGCGAAGGGCTGTTGAACATGTCCGTCATGGTGCCCAGGCCGACGCTACTTCGGGTCTCGGCGCGGTTTCGGTTTTTTTCGGTTTGTATCAGCACCGGCTGCGCGCACCCGCGCCAGGTACTCGATCACGTGCGCACCCAGGCGCTCGGCCACCATGCGCGCCATGTGCGGCAGCGCCCGCCCGGCGCTCACGGCCACATCCACCGTCTGCGGTTGCGCACTCTTGTCCTTGAGCGGCACGAAGCGCAACTGACCGGCCAGGATCTCCGGGCCGGCATCGAGCTCAGAGGTAAGCGCCACATGGCTGCCGCTGCGCACCAGGCTCTTGACGAGTTGCAGCGAGTTCGTCACCAGCGGCGGCCGCGCTTCCTGCAACAGCCAGTTGTGCCGCCGCTCCAGGTAGCGGCGGATGGCCAGCACCTTGCTCTGCGCGGCGAGCGGCCACACCGCCACGTCCTTGAAAGTCACCTGCGCCAGTGCCGCGAGCGGATGCCCCGGCGCCACCACGCAGCCCAGCGGCAGGTCCGCCGTGGCGACGATGTGCAGGTCGCGCCCGGGCTTGAGGTTGAACGCCACCGCCAGATCGACATCGCCCGCGCGCAGGCGTTGCACTGCTTCATCGGTACTCACGATGTCCACCTCCAGCACGATGCCGGGATGTTCCTGCGCCACCGCCCGCACGAACTCCGGCAGCAGACCGTTGACATGGCTGTCCATGGCCGCCAGCCTCAGGTGTCCCTGGCTTACGCCCTGCAGGTGCTTGATGTCGGAAAGGGTGCGGTTGAGGTCGGCCTTCCAGCGTTGTGAAAGCGCCAGCAGCAGTTCGCCGGCGGCGGTCAGGCGCATGCCCCGGGGCTGGCGCTCGAACAGGGGCAGCCCCAGGTCTTCCTCCAGCAGCAGGATGTGGCGATCGATGGCCGAGGCGGAGATCGAGACGTCGCGCGCTGCCGCCTGCACCGATCCGAACTGGGCCACCGCCGCCACATACCGGAGCGCCTTGGGATGCAGCAGCTGGTTCAGGTTGCTCATGCGTACTGAAAATGAGAATGGAACGTGACCAATTATGCGATGGACAGCAACGCAATAGCGCCCCAAACTGCGCCCATCATGAACACGCCAAACGAAGCGCCGATCCCCTGGAAAGCCTTTCTGGCACTGGGTGAGACGGCTTTCTGCGAGTTGCTGGGCCCGGTGGTGGAGCATTCGCCGTGGGTGGCACAGCGAGCCTGGGCCACACGGCCGTTTGCCGACAGGGAGCAGCTCACCCGCGCCCTGGCCGACGCCATCCTGGGCGCGAGCGAGGCGGAGCAACTGCGCCTGCTGCGCGGCCACCCCGAACTCGCCGGCCAGGAAGCCCGCGCCGGCACCATGACTGCAGACTCGCAGGGCGAACAGGGCCGCCTGGGGCTGCTCTCTGTGGATGCTGCGACCGTGCAGCGCATCGAGTCGCTCAACGAGCGCTATCGGGACCGCTTCGGCTTTCCGTTCATCGCGGCGCTGCGCCTGCACGCCTCGCTGGATTCGGTGCTGGAGAGTTTCGAAGAACGCCTTCGCCACGATGGCGCAACCGAACACCGCGAAGCCTTGCAACAGGTCTGCGAAGTCATGCGTGGGCGACTGCATCGAACCGTGTTGCCCCCAGCTCCTTTCTCTCCCACCGCCGCACTGCCCGTCTCCACCCTTTAAGCAAGCCCATCATGAAAACCCCACGTCATTTCCTGGCCATTGCTGCCCTGCTCTGCCTCACCCTGCCGCAAGCCCACGCACAGGCCTGGCCCCAGAAGCCCATCCGCATCGTCGTCACCTTCGCGCCAGGCGGCTCGTCAGACATCGTGGCGCGGCTGCTGCAGCCGGGCCTGCAGGAGAAGCTGGGCCAGACCGTGATCGTGGAGAACAAGCCCGGTGCAGGCAGCACCATCGGTGCCAACGAGGTGGCGCGCGCCGCACCGGACGGCTACACCCTGCTGCTGTCCAACACCGCGCCCATCAGCATTTCCCCGTTCATGATGGACAAGTCGCCCTACGACCCGGTGAAGAGCTTCAGTCACGTGGCCTACATCGGCTCGGTGCCCAACGTGTTCGTGGTGCACCCCTCCGTTCCCGCGAAGACCATGCCCGAGCTGGTGAAGTGGATCAATGCACAGGCCAAGCCGGTGAACTACGGCTCGGGCGGCGTGGGCTCCATCGGCCACATCGTGGGCGAGATGTTCAAACAGCAGTACAAGCTGAACATGGAGCACGTGCCCTACAAGGGCTCATCGCCCATGCACAACGACCTGTTGGGCGGCACGCTGCAGTTCGCGGTGGACACGCTCACCCAGAACGTGCCCTACATGAAGGACGGCAAACTCATCGGCATCGCCGTGACCTCGCGCACGCGTGCGGCCATGTCGCCCAACGTGCCCAGCGTGGTCGAAGCAGGCTACCCCAAACTCGTGGCTGACAACTTCCTGGGCGTTTCTGCGCCGGCCGGCACCCCCATGGACGTGGTGGAGAAGGTGAACAAGGCGGTGAACGAGGTGGTGGCACAACCTGATGTGGCCAGGCGCCTGGCCGATCTGGGTGTGGCGCCAGACGCCATGACACCCGCCCAGTTCACGAAGTTCGTCAACGAGCAGGTGTCCGACTGGGCACCCGCCGTCAAGGCTTCTGGTGCGCGGCTGAACTGACGCCATGAGCGGCGGCATCTCCATCCATTGCGTGGACGTGGCCAGCGGCCGACTGGCCGTGGGTCTTCAAGTGGAAGTGGTTCGCCTCGGGGCAGACGGGCAGCCCCAGGTTGACCTGCTGGCCCAAGGGAAGGTGGGCAGCACGGGTCTGCTGCAGCACCCTGCCCTCATGAGCGAGGCCATCACCGCAGGCGGCTACGAAGTGCGCTTTGCCGTGGGCGACTTCTACCGCAGCCAGGGCGCTTCCAACGTCGGCCCGGTGTTTCTGGAAGTGGTGCCTTACCGATTCCACATCGCCGACCCAGTGCAGCACTACCACCTGCCGTTCAAGTTCACGGCCTGGGGCTTTTCGCTGTTTCGCGGCGGCGCGTGAAAGGGCTCCCATCCAGAGACATCGAGTAACCGGCTTTGCCGGTCCTCTGATGTCGCCCTCTTGAGGGGGTGACGCCGTAGGCGGCGCGGGGGTGTTCAATACGCTTCGGTGTCGACTTCGCGGTTCGCCTGCTCGTTGTAGCGGTTGCCGCTCACGGTCTGCTGGTTGATCAGCGCCTCGAGCCTGGCCATGGTCGCGGCATCCAGCTTCACCTCCGCCGCGTCGATGTTGTCGCGCAGGTGGTCCTGACGGGCGGTACCGGGAATCGGCAGGATGTCCTCGCCCTTGTGCAGCAGCCACGCGATGGCCAGTTGCGCCGGCGTGCAGCCCACTTCGCGTGCGATGGCCTGGTAGGGCGCCAGCAGCTTGAGGTTGGCCGCGTAATGTTCAGGCGAGAAGCGCGGCATGGTGCGGCGGATGTCCTTGGCGTCGAGCGCAGTGAGGTCGAGCGGGCCGCACAGGAAACCCCGCGCCACCGGGCTGAAGGCCACGAAGCTCACGCCGAGTTCGCGGCACGCATCGAGCACCGCAATCTCGGGGTTGCGCGTCCACAGCGAATACTCGGTCTGCACCGCGGCAATCGGGTGCACCGCATGCGCCTTGCGCAGGGTACTTGCCGAGACCTCGGACAAGCCGATGCTCTGGATCTTTCCAGCGCGCACCAGATCGCTCAGGCCGCCCACGCTCTCTTCCACCGGCACCTGTTTGTCCCAGCGGTGCAGGTAGTAGAGATCGATCACATCGGTCTTCAGGCGCTTGAGTGCGGCTTCGCAGGTGGCGCGCAGCGTCTCGGGACGGCCATCGATCACGCGCACGAGCTTTCCGTCGCCGGCCACGTCCACGCCCTGCATGCCGCACTTGCTGGCCAGCGTGAACTGGCTGCGGTGTTTCGAAAGCGCATGGCCCACCGCCGTTTCGCTTGCACCGAATCCGTAAAGCGCCGCTGTATCGAAGTGGGTGATGCCAAGGTCCAGCGCCGTGAGCAGCAGGCGTTCAGCGTCCGCTGCAGGGATCGGCGCGCCATAGGCATGGCAGATGTTCATGCAGCCCAGGCCGATGGCCGAGACCTTGAAGGGGCCGAGTTGTCGTTGTTGCATCGCGCTCAACCGTTCGAGTTCAGTTGTTGTTCCAGCTTGTTCAACACTTCATAACAGGCCAGCACCTGGGCCAAGCTGGAATTGGGCTCGCGGCCCTCCTTGATGGCGGCGAAGAACTCCCGGTCCTGCAGCTCGATGCCGTTCATGCTCACCGCCACTTTGGACACGTCGATCTTTTCTTCCTTGCCGTTGAACAGGTCGTCGTAGCGCGCGATGTAGGTCGCGGTGTCGCCGATGTAGCGGAAGAAAGTGCCCAGCGGGCCGTCGTTGTTGAAGCTCAGGCTGAGCGTGCAGATGGCGCCGCTGGCGGCCTTGAGCTGGATGCTCATGTCCATGGCGATGCCCAACGTCGGATGAATCGGCCCTTGAATGGCATTGGCCTGCACGATCGGGCTGCCGCACTGGTAAGCGAACAGGTCCACGGTGTGAGCGGCGTGGTGCCACAGCAGGTGGTCGGTCCAGCTGCGGGCCTGCCCGAGGGCATTGGTGTTGGTGCGGCGGAAGAAGTAGGTCTGCACATCCATCTGCTGGATGTTGAACTTGCCGGCCGCGATTTCCTTGTTGACGTACTGGTGGCTGGGGTTGAAGCGGCGCGTGTGGCCGCACATGGCCACGAGCCCGGTTTTCTTCTGCAATGCCACCACGTCCTGCGCCCCCTTGAGGCTGTCGGCCAGCGGGATTTCCACCTGCACGTGCTTGCCGGCGTTGAGGCAGGCAATGGTCTGTTCGGCGTGCATCTGCGTGGGCGTGCACAGGATCACGGCGTCCAGCTCCTTGAGCGCCAGGCTGTCGGCCAGGTCGGTGGTGACGTGGCCGATACCGTATTTCGCGGCCACTTCCTTCGTCTTGTCGAGCTCGCGCCCGATGACCGAGATGACCTCGACACCGTCGATGTTCTTGATGCCGTCGAGGTGCTTCACGCCAAAGGCGCCCGCGCCCGCGAGGGCGACTTTGATGGTTTTGCTCATATCGGTTCTCCGGTAATGTCCGTTCGCCCTGAGCCTGTCGAAGGGCTCGCCACGGTGTTGGCAAGGCTTCGACAGGCTCAGCCCGAACGGGGGATTAAACGTTCTCGAGGATCAGGTGGCCCACGGCGGTGTTGCTCGCGGGCACATGGTAGAAGCGGTGCGCCACCCTGGGCGGCTTGCCACCGGCCACATCGGCCATGGCGCCGCGCGCGATCAGCCACATCACCAGTTCGATGCCTTCGCTGCCCGCTTCACGCACGTAGTCGATGTGTGGAATTCGTGCAGCGGCGTCCGGATCGTTGACGAGCTGGTCGAGAAACGCGTTGTCGAAGGTCTTGTTGATGAGGCCCGCGCGCGGTCCCTGCAGCTGGTGGCTCATGCCACCGGTGCCCCAGATCTGAACGTTGAGGTCTTCGTCATAGCTCTCCACCGCCTTGCGGATCGCCTTGCCCAGGTTGTAGCAGCGCTGACCGCTGGGCACGGGGTACTGCACCACGTTGACCGCGAACGGGATCACCGGGCAGGGCCAGGCCTCTGGCTGGCCGAACATCAGGGACAAGGGAACCGTCAGGCCATGGTCCACGTCCATCTTGTTGACGATCGTGAGGTCGAAGTCCTGCTGGATGACGGACTGCGCGATGTGCGAAGCCAGGTCCGGGTGACCGATCACCTTGGGCACCGGGCGCGGACCCCAGCCCTCGTCGGCAGGCTGGAACTCGGCCGCCGTACCGATGGCGAAGGTGGGGATCATGTCCAGGCTGAATGCCGTGGCGTGGTCGTTGTAGACCAGAAAGATCACGTCGGGTGTGTTGTCCTTCATCCAGTGCTTGGAGAAGTCGTACCCGCCGAACACGGGTTGCCAGTAGGGCTCCTGCGTTTTTCCGAGGTCGAGTGCGGCGCCGATGGCGGGCACATGTGAGGTGTAGACGGATGCGGAGATGCGTGCCATGTTCAGTTCACTTTCTTGCCTTGTGGCTGGCGGTGGGCCTGGGCGTCGCCGCCCTCGCCCACCACGCGGTTGCCTTCGGCCGAGCGGCCGCCGGCGATCATCATGTTGCGGTATTCGTCTTCGGTCATGCCGGTCATGGAGCCCGCCATCTGCTGGAAGCTCTTGCCGTCGGTGGCGCCGATCTTGGCGAGAAAGTAGATGTTGCCGCCCAGACGGATGCACCAGTTCAGGTCGCGCGCGAGCACGGCCTCCTTCTGCTCCTCGGTCATGGCCCACTGGTCGAGGTAGGCGCGCTCGTCGGCCTTGAATTTTTCGCGGTTCTCGGCCTTCATGAGGCTCATGCAGAACTGGTTGAGCCAGTAGCCCTTGCGGCTTTGTTCGGCGTCGAAGATGGTCGTGCCGGGCACGTCCAGGTAGGGTTTGTCCAGTGCCATGTCAGACCTCCTCAGGCCAGTAGAGCTTCATCGGGTTGGTCACCAGCAACTTCTTCTGCTGTTCCGGTGTCTTCGCGATGTGCGGAATGAAATCGACCAGCAGGCCATCGTCGGGCATGTGATCCTTGAGATTGGGGTGCGGCCAGTCGGTGCCCCAGAGCACGCGGTCGGGAAATTCCTCGACCACCTTGCGCGCGAAAGGAATGACGTCGGCGTAGGCGTTCTGCTCGCCATCCAGCGCCTTTGGGCCGGTGACTGACAGGCGCTCCGGGCAGCTCACCTTGCTCCACACGTTGGGGTGCCGGCGCATGAAATTCAAGAACAGCTCGAATTCAGGACCATCCACCGGCTTGCTCACGTCGGGCCGGCCCATGTGGTCCACCACCACGGTGGTGGGCAGCGCGGTGAAGAAGTCCCACAGCTCGGGCAGGTCCACCGCCTCGAAATAGATCACCACGTGCCAGCCCAGCTTCTGGATGCGGGCGGCGATCTCCATGAGTTCTTCCTTGGGCGTGAAGTCCACCAGGCGCTTGACGAAGTTGAAGCGTACGCCGCGCACGCCGGCGCCGTGCAGGGACTGCAGTTCCTCATCCGTCACGCTGCGCTTGACCGTCGCCACGCCACGCGCCTTGCCGTTGGAATGCACCAGCGCATCGACCAGCGCGCGATTGTCGGCGCCGTGGCAGGTGGCCTGGACCACCACGTTGCGCGCGAAACCGAGATGGTCGCGCAGGGCGAAGAGCTGCTGTTTGCTGGCGTCGCAGGGGGTGTACTTGCGTTCGGGTGCATAGGGAAATTCGGCGCCGGGGCCGAACACGTGGCAATGCGCGTCCACGCTGCCGAGGGGCACCTGGAAGCGGGGTTTGCTCGGGCCGGTGTACCAGTCGAGCCAGCCAGGTGTCTTGGTGAAATCACCCGATGTGGGTTTGCTCATGGGGGCTTTCAGTCGATGTATTTCAAGCCGGCGGCGGCCAGCGGCTCGCGCATCTTGTACATGTCCAGCCCCAGCACGCCGCTGGCCAGCTTCGCACGCTTCTCACCCTCGAAGCTCTCGCGCTTCTGCGCCGCCTCCAGCGTGGCGGCGGCGCGTGCAGCGGGCACGCACACCACGCCATCGTCGTCGGCCACGATCACGTCGCCCGGTGTCACCAGCATGCCGGCGCACACGATGGGAATGTTCACCGAGCCCAGCGTGGCTTTGATGGTGCCCTTGCTCGAGATGGCTTTGCTCCACACCGGGAAGTTCATCTTCTGCAGTTCTTTCACGTCCCTCACGCCTCCATCGATCACCAGCGCGCGCGCACCGCGCGCCTGGAACGAGGTGGCGAGCAGGTCGCCAAAGAAACCGTCGGTGCACTCGGCGGTGACGGTCGCCACCACGATGTCGCCTGGCTGGATCTGTTCAGCGGCGACATGCATCATCCAGTTGTCGCCAGGCTGCAGCAACACCGTGACGGCCGTGCCGCTCACCTGAACGCCGGGGTATATGGGGCGCATGTAGGGCTTGAGGAGGCCCACACGGCCCATGGCCTCGTGCACCGTGGCCGAGCCGAGTGCGGCCAGGCCGTCGGCCGCTGCGCGGTCGGCACGGGTGATGTTTCGATAGACAACGCCGAGTTCGTACATCTCACATGCCCTTTGACTTGAGGCGCGCATCGAGGCGCGGGAAGACGCGGCGCACATTGCCTTCGTAGATCTGGTGCCGGTCTTCCGCACTCAGGATTTTCGAGGCCTCGATGTAGCGCTTGGTATCGTCGTAGTAGTGACCCGTGGTCGGATCGATGCCACGCACCGCGCCGATCATTTCGCTGGCGAACAGCACGTTCTTCACCGGAATCACGGTGTTGAGCAGGTCGATGCCTGGCTGGTGGTACACGCAGGTGTCGAAGAAGATGTTGTTCATCACATGGTCGTCGAGCAGCGGCTTCTTCATCTCCTGAGCCAGGCCACGAAAGCGGCCCCAGTGGTAGGGCACAGCGCCACCGCCATGGGGAATGAGGAACTTCAGCGTGGGGAAGTCCTTGAACAGATCGCCCTGGATGCATTGCATGAAGGCGGTGGTGTCGGCGTTCAGGTAGTGCGCGCCGGTGGTGTGAAAGCAGGCGTTGCAGCTGGTGCTCACGTGAATCATCGCGGGCAGGTCGTGCTCCACCATCTTCTCGTAGATGGGGTACCAGTGCCGGTCCGTCAGCGGCGGGCTGTTCCAGTGACCGCCGGAAGGATCGGGGTTGAGGTTGATGCCGACCGCGCCGTATTCGTTGACGCACTTCTCCAGTTCGGGAATGCAGGTCTTCGGGTCGACGCCGGGCGACTGCGGCAGCATGGCCACGGGCACGAAGTGATCCGGGAACAGGGTGGAGACGCGGTAGCACAGCTCATTGCAGATGGCGGCCCAGGTGCTCGACACATTGAAGTCGCCGATGTGGTGCGCCATGAAGCTGGCGCGCGGCGAGAACAGCGTGAGGTCGCTGCCGCGTTCCTTCATCAGCCGGAGCTGGTTGGCTTCGATCGATTCGCGCAGCTCGTCGTCGCTGATCCTGAGGTCCGCGACCTTCGGCATGCTGGCCGGGTCCTTGATGCCGGCGATCTGCTGGTTGCGCCAGTTCTCCAGCGCCTTGGGCGCCGTGGTGTAGTGGCCGTGGCAATCGATGATGAGGCTCATGCGTGTTCCTGTTTCTTTGTGGGGTCAGCGCGCGGGTTCCATGCCCTGGCGGCGCTTGGCGTCGTCGGCTGCTGGCGAAATCATGAAGTCGAGCAGTGCGCGCACTTCCCTGGCGCGCGCCGTACCCACGGGTATGCCGGCAGAGAACGTCGTGACGATCTGAATGGCCGGTGGCAGCGGACCTGCTACCGCAATGCCATCGACATGCAGCAACTCGCTGAGTTGCTGAAAGCCCAGCTCCACCTCGCCACGCGCCACCAGCTTGCCCACCGGCACGCCGGGCGGCGCCTGCACCATGCGGCTGGCGAGCTGGTCGGCAATGCCCCAGCGTTCGAACAACCGGCCCAAGGCCACACCGCTCGGACCGGTGGAGCAGCTCACGCTGCGCGCGGCCAGCACGGCCGCACGCACCGATTCTTCCGTGGACAGGTCGGGCAAGGGCACGCCCGCGCGCACCGCCACAGCCACGCCCGATCGGACCAGATCGACCCGGCTGCCCGCTTGCAGGTGCCCGGCCGCAATCAGCTTGTCGATGGCGTCCGATGCCAGCACGACCAGATCAAAGGATTCGCCGGCCTGCACGCGCCGGGCAGCGTCCACCCCACCCACCGATTCAATCTGGATGGGACTCGCCGCGCTCGCGCCGTAGGCGGCCACGAGCTCGGCCAGCACCTGGCGGGTGGCCATGGAGGAAATGCCCTGGATGGGTGAAGACATGTGGCTGAAGCGGTATGAAGACCGGCCATTGTGAACCCGCGCCGCTCCCGAAAAAAGTCATTGTCCGGCTAGCAGCTAGAACAAAAAAACATAACTATGATCCAGCGACAAGGCAAAACAGAATCCCATGGACCTCAAGCAACTCGAGTACTTTGTGCGCGTCGCCGAACTGGGCAGCTTCACGCGGGCCGCCATGGCGCTGCACGTGGCGCAACCCGCCCTGTCACGGCAAGTGCGCCTGCTCGAAGTGGAGTTGCGCCAGAACCTGCTGGTGCGCAACGGCCGGGGCGCCGTGCCCACCGAGGCGGGCAAGCTGCTGCTGGATCATGGGCGCGGCATCCTGCACCAGGTGGAACGCGCGCGCGAGGAACTGGGCCGGGTGCGCGGCGCGCTGGCGGGGCGTGTGGCCATCGGCCTGCCGCCCACCCTGGCGCGGGTGCTGG
>Ga0070754_10001768_pt1 | contig 16728 bp, 19 predicted proteins | sample VirMetDEL_Sep_01_FD_75181 | JGI IMG/M metagenome (GOLD analysis project Ga0070754, IMG submission 75181) | Aqueous microbial communities from the Delaware River and Bay under freshwater to marine salinity gradient to study organic matter... | ecosystem: Environmental > Aquatic > Marine >... | reverse complement strand
GATGATCGGCCCCACCGTCATCTCTCGATTGAGGAGCTGCGCGCCTGCCAGTGTCAGGTCAGCATGCGCCACAGGCTGCAGCGCCCTCGGTGGATCGTATGGGATGCGACGCAGCACGCTGGTCAGGCTGTGCATCGTGACACTGCAGCGTGTGCCATCAGTCACAGCCACCGAGTCCACCACACCACGCCACAGCGTCTCCGAGTCCACACCCATCTCTGCGATCATGCCATGCGGCCCGGGGTAGGAATCCCAGACCGCAGCAGCGAACACACCCCCTGCGCTGATCGGGCGCGCCACTGTCTCCAGCTGCCCACGTCCCACTGTCAGCGTGGTGGCACTGGTGACTGCAGAGACCTTGAGGCACTCCGCTGTGGATGCCAGCCACAGCAGAGAGCCTGCAGAGATGCCGCTGGTGTCTGTCACTGTGAGCGTGGTGTCTGCTGCGCTGTGATACGCAGCCACGCGCACTGTGGAGCCACCAGACTGCGCAGGTGTGCCCTGCCCCCTGACCAGCATCTCGGACGCGATAGAGGCACCCACAGGAGCGATCAGCAGATCCACTGTCACAGCGGCATCACTGCCCACGGTAGCCAGAGGGTCCAGCCGCTGGCCCATCGAGGTTGGCACTGTCAGCAGATAGGGCAGGGCTGTGCCATACGTCACCCCAGACGGTGGCGTGCTGCCTGTGTGGTACAGATACACACCAGAGCTGTCTCCGAGTCCCAGCACCTTGAGCCATGCGCTAGCCATGCAGCTGCCTCACTGGTCGATGTAGGGCAGCACCACGCGCACGCGCCTGCCTCCCACGCTCTCCGAGGTGGCCAGATCATCCGTGGCCAGCCCATCATCCCACACCAGCGCCACCGCTGTGTAGTCACCTGCAGCCCGGTACAGCCGCAGAGACTTCCCAGCCACTGCAGCATCGATCAGCCGATCCAGCGTGCCATAGGTGTCTCCGGTGTCTGTGCCTGCCTGCGCTGCATACAGCGCCTCCGCTGCGCGCTCCTGCGTGATGTGCCGACGATCCACAGCCAGATGGCTCACAGTGCGTCCATCTGCAGTGCCGAGGCTGGTCACTGTGTAGGCACTCGGACTGGTAGGGCTGCGCACCTGTCTGGCCACTCTGGCAACAACGACCTCCTCAAACGCTGCGTCTCGATTCGGTGCCCAGATGCCATCGTTGTATCCGGTGCTGGTTAGGCTGCTGATCGATCCGCTGGGTGTGTAGCTGCCTGTCACTGTGATGGTCCCACCACTCGGTGTGCCATGCAGTCCCAGCGCGCGCATCAGTGCCTCTGGCCCCTTGATCTCGGGTGCGCTGGTCTGTGCCACAGGCGCTGTCAGTGTCAGCGTATAGCGTGGCTCTGTGTAGGTGGTGCCAGTCACCCACGCAGCAGACGCAGAGCTCAGCCCGCTGTGCGTCGCAACCTGCTGCGCTACATAGTGCGCCAGATCGCCAGCTGTCGCATCGCTGGCAGAGTCAGGACCGAAGCCCCACAGACCAGAGCCAGACAGTGTGATCGTCTCCTGCACTCCACTGATCGTGACATCGATGTCACCTGCAGCCTGCACCTGCCACGTGTGCGCTGGATATTTCGGATCGCTGATGCTCATCGCCTGCCCTCCAGATTGATCAGACCGCGCCGGATCCCATCCTCGACAGCTGCGCCGATCGCTCTGGTGGAGTCTACACCAGCCCCGAGTCCGTTTGTCTGTGCCACGCTCACACTGATGTTCTGCACGGTGCGCGTGGTACTGACAGCGCCAGCAGCGCCAGCAGCTGATGCACTGCCACCACCTCCCAGCTGGCTGAGGCTGCGCTGCATGACACCCACCGCAGCACCGAGCGCAACAGATGCGCCGATCCTACCCACCGCACCGAGTGCTGCAGCCTCTCCGATATAGCGCAGGATCAGGGCGCGCAGCTGGTCCGTGGCTGCCTTGATCGTGGCCTGCGTGATGCTGTCTGTACCATCTCCGACTGCAGCGCCCAGATCATAGTAGCTGGCAGCCAGAGACTCATTGGCTCTGCGGATCTGCTCTGCTGCTGCTGCCTCGATGCGCGCGCGCTCCTCTGCCTCTGCGCGCTGGCGATCCAGCTTCTGCGCGCTTTCTGCTTTCGCTACCTGCTGCGCCTCAAGATCTGCAGCGATCTGGTCTCGGATGGCCTGCGCTTGCTTCTCTGCGCCAGCCAGAAACGCAGCCTGCCTCGCTGCTGCCTTCGCTGCCTCTCGATCTGCTGCGCCGGTAGCGCCATCGACTGCGCGCCGGTATGCCTCTGCGTTGATGGCTCCTGTGCGGTACTGCTCTGCCAGATCGGACAGCGTTTCCGCCAGTCGGTTCATCTCCTCCCGCTGTGCAGTGCGCGCTGTCAGATCCTCCAGATCCCTGCTGAGTCCATCGCTGATGGCCTGGCTGGTGTCGTCGATGCTCTCGCGCATGCGCTGGATGTCCGCACGGAACCTGCCCACCCCTGCGCTCATGCCATCGATGCGCGACAGCACACCATCGAGCTGGTCTGCCAGTCCGTCTCTGCCCAGCCCGCGTGCCACGCGCGCAGATGTTTCGATCACAGACTCCAGACCCTGCAGCAGGTCTCGGATCGCTGTGGTGGCAGCCTCGACAGTCAGCAGCACACCATCGACCACAGCCAGACCAAACTGCGTGACACCCATCGCTGCAGCTGTGATCGCAAACTTGATGCCATCCAGAGTGTTAGCAAACACCACACCGACGCGGATTGAGGCTGCCAGAGCATCGATCATCAGTGCGATGCCACTGCGCACCATGTTGCCAATGGCCTCCTCATTGTCACCCACTGCAGCTGTCAGTTCCTGCGCGACTGCCTGCAGTGCACCGAACGTCTCCTCAGCGCGCTCTCCTCCCACGATGGCGCGCCCGATCGCTGCAGCCAGCTCGCTGAATCGGTGTGAGGTGCCCTCTATAAGCTGCGCAGCGTCTGCGCTCTGCTCTCCGTATGCCTGCACGCTTCTACGTGCCAGCTCAAACGCACGCCGAACGCTCTCCGCTGCTGCGCCGAACCCGAACACAGCAGCCCCGAATCTGGTCATGGTGGCAAGCTGTCCACCGATGCTGCGCCCGAACCTGTCCACCGTGCCTTCAAGCGCGCGGTCTGTGCGCTGCGCCTGTCGTGTGACCTGCTGCAGCTCATCTCCCAGCCTGTCCACAGTCTGGCGCAGCTCCTCGATGGCACGCTGCGCGCCCTCGCTGTTTCCGTCCAGATCGATCAGTGCGCTCATATGTCACCCCGCTGCGCACGCTGGATCAGCTCTCGCGCTTTTGTCTGCTGCTGCTGCATGGTGTGCCTCTGCCTGTCTGCCACATCCAGCGCACCGTCTAGTGCGTCCAGCAGTAGCATGGTCCCGTGCGGTATGTCGCGTCGTGGCCTGCCTGGATCGGCTCGATGCCTGCGCTCATCCAGCAAGCGCCAGAACCACAGAGGCACGCGCAGCACCTCGCACGATGGCGCTGGCAGGCTCTCCGCTGCAGGCGTGGGACCGTCCCTGCGTGGCTTCGGACAGCCTCTGCTGTCTCGCTCTGCATCATCGCACAGGTGGCACTGGTGCCCATCCTGTGTGACCAGTGCAGCCCAGCGTGTCAGCTCTCGGGCTTTCCCTCGGTGCGCTGCCCTCCTGTGAGCACAGCCATTGCGAGAGCCACCAGCTCATCGATGGAGATGCTGGCCAGCAGGTCATCCAGCCAGCCATCCTCTGGCACGTCATAGGAGACACCATCACGCTCGAAGCTGTCGAGGCTGATCACCTCCGAGCGCAGCAGCGAGACACACAGATCAACGCTGGCACGGGGTGCGCCACCTCGCTCTGCGTCATCCTCCTGCGCTGTCACCAGCTGATCGTGCCAGTCCATTGCGCGCAGGTTGAACACCACGCGCGCAGTGAGCTGTGCCTGCATCGTGCCCTGCTGGACTCGCACGATGTGCGTGGGACGCATCAGACACCCCACTGCAGCTGGTACTGGTCATTCCCTGCAGAGGTAGGCAGCCCGATGCACTGCAGCTGCAGCGCGCGTGCACCGTTGCTCTCTGCGCCATCGATGGACAGGATGCGACCAGCAGCCAGCCCGATCCCGAATTGCGACGCACCAGAGCCAAACGACACACCCACGGTGCACGCAGTGCCTGCCAACATGGCGTCATAGAAGGCGCGCCCGGTCTCGTCGAGCTTGCTGACAGTGACCACCAGCGCAGCATAGCCAGTGTGATGCACTAGGCTCAGCCCGTAGCCCTGCGCCTCGGTGGCATCCTCCTGCTCTGTGATCTCCTGTCCGCTCGCGAACTCGAATCCAGACAGGTTGACGCCACCCGAGCCACCGGGGCCACTGATCGTCAGGGTGCCACCTTTCGGAACCACCGGGCTCTCCGTGACAAATTGCACCGCTCCGATGGACAGCCCTGCGCTGGATAGGGTCTGCACCGTGTCTGTCAGCGTGTCGCGTGCCTGCCCGTGGATCGTGCAGGACACCTCGACAAACGCACCACCCTGCCACCGGATGGCATCCAGAGCCACCGTGCAGCCCTTGAGTGTGTATGCATCGCCGTCAGTCTCCAGCAGTGTCAGCGACAGGGGCGCAATGTCTGCGCCTGCGTTGAATGTAGAGGTAGGGACAGCAGTGATCGGACCTGCGCCCGTCGCATCGCTGACCGTCATGGCAGAGGCGCGCAGCACATCAAACAGCGGGTGGCTGGTGTCGTCGGTTGTGTCAGGAGCGATCGGGAGCTTGATCGTCAAGCTAACCTCTCCGCCCGTTGCACCGATGATCGGCACGCTGCCACTACCGTATGGAGTCACGTCATCGAGCTGTTCAGCAGGTCCACCGCGCCAGCTCCAGCCCGCGTCGATATAGCGGATCGCATTGTCGCTGGTCTGGTTTGGCGCAACGTAGGTGCCCGGTGTGATCTCGGGGATCAGATACAGGGCACCACGTTTCAGTGGCAGGTATTGTGTCGCTCCCATCTAGCTCTCCGGTGTCTCCTGCAGGGTTTGCCAGTACACACGCACACGCGCCTCCGAGAGGCGCAGCACCCAGCCTGCATTGTCTGGATCCTCCCACGTGCTGGGCTGTGCGTCTGTGCTCTCGATGTCGCACCGTCCGATCCCAACATATGTGCCACCCACCTGCTGCGCTGGCAAATACCGCGCTAGACAGGCAGCCGCTGCGTGTGCATAGTCGATGATGGCCAGATATGCCTCCTCGGGTGTCACGCTGGACACAGCACTGGCACTCATGCCGACCACCAGCCGCACAGCTGTCTCCACCTCGTAGGTGTCGTTAGCCATCGCACGCCACGTGCTGCCACCATCAAGCATCAGCCCGATCGCTGGGTAGCCATGATTAGGCGTTGCGTTATCTCCGATGAACACATCCGAACTGGCAGGCGCTGGATAGGTGCGCCCCCGTGCTGTGCCGAGCGCGGACAGGTACGCACCCAGCTGCGCGCGCAGCGTGCTCTGGCACGCCTGCAGCAGCGTGGCCTCTGTGTGTGTGAGGGACGGTGTGCCCAGTGCCATGCCTACCTCCGAAACCGCATGCCAGCCAGCTGATCACCTCGCACACCGAACGCAGCAGAGAAGCCCTGCGCATAGCGCACAGCGTCTGCCTCCAGCAGCTGCCTGCCATAGGGTCCGAGGTTCACGATCGGCCTGCGTGGGATGGCGTGACCACCGAAGAAACTAAGGGCGCGCCCTGCGCCCTCCTGATGTTTGCGTGCATACCACAGGCTGGATCCGACAGTCAGCCCGGTGCGTGTGCGTCGCTCATAGTATCCGCGCGCGTTTGTCCGTGTCAGCGATCGATACAAGCGATCCTCACCAGGCACCCACCGCAGCACATCGCGTGGCGTCATCCTGCGCTGGAATATGCCTTGCTTCTGCCACAGGTACCATGTGCGCTCACCTGTCTGCGTGTAGAACGGCCAGACGACACCCGAGCTGCGCCCCTGCGTGGCAAACATCTGCCTTCTGCTGCGCCTCCAGCTGCGCGCCCACATCTGCAGCAGCGGAGGTGTGCGCCCACCGTCTGGACTCTGATCGTACCGCTGCACATTGCTGATGCTGACAGCCAGCAGATCGGACAGGCTCTGCAGGTTGTCTCGAATGGCTACCAGCCTGCCCTGCGCGCTCACAGCTGCCCGCGTGCGCCATTCAGAAACGCAGCGTCATCGGTCGCGCTGGTGTCCTGTGCGGTGCGTGCGCTGTAGTCAGCCAGCCCCGGTGCGCCTGTCGAAACTGTGCGCGCATCTCCGAGGCTGGCAGCCCATCGGCGCGCCTCATCCAGCAGGCTATCCGATCGCGTCTGGTAGCGGTCTGCCAGATCCGTGGGCCTGCCGTTGCGCGAGCTGATAGCCAGCGAAGCAACACGCAGAACCACATAATCCGATCCGAGAGCATATCCCTCCGAGTCCGTGTCAGCGTGCAGGCTGGCAGGGTCTACGCCTGCAGCTCGCACGGTGGCATCGTATCGGAGCGCAGCCCGTGCGATCCATGCATCCACCTGCGCAGAGGTGGGCACAGTCGAGGCACTGAAAGCCAGCCCCTGTGCGTAGCTGGCCACTGCATCTGCGTCGATGCCATAGTCAGATGCCATGCGCTACTCCGTGCGCGTGCGCTTCACTCGCTTGCGTGTGGTTGCGCCTGTGCGCTTGCGTGTGGCTCGCGCTGGCTTCGCTGGTGTCTCCGGTGCGCTCTCGCGCTCCTGTGGCTCTGGCTCGCTCTCGGGAGCTGCAGAGGCACAGGGGCGCGCCGCATCCAGCGCAACCACCCACCCACGCTCAAGCGCACCATGCAGTGCGTCGAACGGTGGCAGGGTGGCAGGGTCTGCCTCGATGACATCTGCACCGCTGTAGACTGTGCCATCCACAGCGAGCGCATACCCATCACGCTGGATACGGTAACGAGCCATCAGGAGCTCACACCAGTCCAGAGCACAGCGGCATCGTTGCCAGCGTTGTACTGCGGCATCTCGACCTGCCAGTAGCCATCAGCGTAGATGCTATATCCACCGCCACCAAGGCGCGCATCTTCCCGCGTGCGCACGTCGATGACCTTGCCAGTGCCATCGTCAGGCATGAGCGTGGCCAGACCATATTTGCGAGCGCCGGACGGTGGGACGATGAAGCCCATCGAGTCCGTGGCGCTGGCAGTGATGGTGCCAGAGGCAGCCTTGTACCGACCACTCAACACCACAAACTTCGCCTGTGGTGACAGGTACAGCTTGAAGAACTGATCCAGCATGTCCACCGTGGGCAGGATGTCGTTGCTGGCAGCGTAGGTGGCAGCCTTCTGGACCTGATCCAGATTCTGCAGGAGAGGCACCACATCACGCGATGCCCATACAATGATCTCCTCTCCGTAGTCCCACGACTGCGCATCCAGCAGCTTGCCCGCCATCGTATCCAGCAGGCTGACCAGATTCGTGCTGGTCGTCGAGAGATTGCCGGGATCGTAGGCATAGCCTGTGGCGTAATTGCCAGCAGTCGTGCACGCACCCACCACAGCCTCATAGTGCATGCTGGCAGCCTTGCGCTGGATACGATCCAGCACGAAGTCCTCGATGGAGAACCCAGCAGAGGCAGCGAATTTCGCAGCCTCGTTTGCGCTCACATCGTAGGAATCGATCAGCCGTCGCTCAATCTCGAACGACAGCGACGACAGCGACGGGCGCGCAGCAGGATACTCGGTAGCGTAATTGTCTACCGGAGTGTTGGCAGCCGGATCCACTGACAGGTCGAGACCTGCCCACGTGGTATCGATCGGGTATTCGCCCTTGTGCCCGTTCACGTTTTTGATGGGTGCCAGCGTGGTGGCAAGCTGCCACTGGCTGACCTGTGCGATCCGTTCACCGAACAGACCCTCGACCTGCACATTGTCCAGCGGACTGGCAGGCACGGTACCGTATGCGTTTACAGCAGTCATTTTGTGTGCCTCCCGTTACTTGGCGACAGTGATGCGGGTGGGTCGGAACGACCCGAGGAACGTGGCACCCGAGGATGCGCCCTCGTGAGCGATCCCGAGGATAACCACCTCATCCGTGTCAGCGTAATCCGTCGCTGCATACTCGATGACAGCGCCAGCGCCCGTGTCCTGCGCGACAAGCGCAGCACCCTGCGTGATGGTGCCACCAGCAGTGTACACCACACCCTGCGGATTCTCTCCGAGGATGCCATGCGTGTTTGCTCCGCTGGCGATCTGGGCACTGGTCACACCGATCGCTGCCAACGTCGCGGTAGCGGGCTGGCTGGTCGCTGCATCAGCGAGACCGATCGAAGTGCCACCGCTGACAACCACGCGAGCAGACGGAAGCAGCGTGGCAGCGGGCAGGGTCGTTTGGATATAGTTGCGAGCCATGACGATCAGCCTCCTGCGCGCATGCCGCGCGCCTCGTTGAGTGCATCAGAGAACAGCACCGGAGAGCCTGCAGCAGCACGCTCCTGCTGGATGCGTCGCGCAAGCTCGCCATCGGTCAGGCCAGCCACGTCCAGATCGGACAGGGCAGCAGACGCGGGACCAGTCACACGCGCGACTTTCGGCGCAGACCGTTTCGGCAGCAGCGCAACGAACGCATCGAAGCGCCCAGCGTCTGCGATGCGCAGATCGGTCAGCAGCTCCGCAGCCTCGGTGCCCACCTCGCGCTCGCTCATGACAGTGCGCACAGCCTCGGTGGCATCTCGACGCACCAGCTCATCCGACAGGCGCTGCACCTCTGCGCGCAGCTCGCTCATGGCAGCCTCGCGCTCATCAGTGGGCGCATCCTGCATGGCCTCATCCGGCGCAGCCTCTGCGGTCTGCATCGCAGACTCGATGCGATCCATCCGCTCTGCTAGCTGGCGCACCATCTCTGCCAGCTCTCCGAGCGCATCAGCTGCACCCATCTCGGGGGCCTCCTGCGCCTGCATCTCCTGATCCGTCATCGTTTGCCTCTCTGGCTCCGAGTATGGCACGCCCTCCGAGAGGCGCGCCGCATAGTTGTTTGCATCCTGCAGCGTTTGCAAATCGTGCACAGGCACCTGCCTGCGCTTCTGTCGCGGGTCTCGCACAAACGAGTGGTGGACCAGCACGATCGGCCACGTGGTGCCCTCTGCATCCTCATAGTCTGCGCGCAGAGCTGGCGACGTATACGGCAGCTGTCCAGCATCCAGCATCTCGCGCGTCTCTGCGTCTGGCTCCAGCACGAAGAACACAGCTTCAGGCGCACCACGCAGGTCCACACCCACGCCTGCTGCCTCCTGCTGCGTCATCGTAAAGAGTCCGACCACATGCCCACGCGCAGGCACAGGCTGGCCAGGCTCACGATCCAGGTGGTCGTGTTCAAACACGATCGGCGGTCTGTATTGCGCGAGCCATGCGCGCAGGCTCTGCACCGCATCCTCCCAGCGCCAGCGCAGCGCAGCTGGCTCTGTGGTGTCTGCATCCAGATCCCACACCGGACCCTGTGCACGTGTGACCACCTGCCCACGTGGCAGCGCCCACACCACACGCTGCTCACCATCTCCCAGCTGTACCGCTAGCACATCCACACGCGCCCCCTGTCAGTCCTGTGTGCCCCACACCAGCACCCAACGGCACCGGCACGTGTTCCCATATTTGCTGCCAGTGCACTCTGGATCGGGCAGCGGGTGCTGCTCCAGATATGCATCGAACGGAGCTTGATCCTCAGGGAATCTGAACGTGCGCCCATCCTCCTCGACACACACAGCGCACACGTTGCCATCCCGCATGCTGCTGCGTGTGGCTGCGATGATGACGCGCCCCGGATCCGCACCCTCTGCGCCCTCTACCAGCGCACCCACGCTCTCTACCTGATCAGCAGGTCCGCGTGCCTCCCGAGCCAGACCGCGCAGCGTCTGTCCCGGATCGAAGGTGTCGCGCGCTAGATTGCCACCCAGCGACCAGCTGCGCTCCACAGGTGCCTGCACCCTGCTGGCTATGGTGTCCGCTGCTATGTCCACCTGCGCCACAGCCCTGCCTAGCGTGCGCTGTGCCCACGCGCGCAGACTCTCCAACGCCAGCCCCTCTCTGGTGGTGCGCCTGCCCTCCTGCCTGTCACGCTCCTGCGCGCGCTGGTCTGCCACCTCGGACTTTACTCGCTCCACGTAGGCAGTGATCGCTGCGCTGTACTGCGCTTTATAGTCATCGAAGATCCGAGCCTGCACGCTGGGATCGTATCCCTCGCGCAGTGCATCCCACACAGCAGCCCGGTGCGCCTGCACGATCGGATCCAGCGACGCAGCCAGCTCCGCATCCAGCAGCCTGCGCGCCTCGCTGTCTGTCTGCCATGCCACCAGAGCCTCAGGCTGGATCGTCTCGCCATCCAGCTCGATGGTCAGTGCTGGCCGATAGTGCGACACAGCCAGCCCATCAGCGCCCGTGATGCTGTAGGACTCTGCGCCATCGGACAGGGCTGCGCGCTCCAGCTGTGCGACCTTGCGCTGTGCCCATCGCTGGCCAGCGTCTCCACCCCATCCGTGCCACGCTTGCCACCCCTTGCCCTGCTGGTCCCACGTGCTGCCCTGCTTGTCCACCTCATGCCGAGAGAAATATGCATGCATGCGGCGCACGGTGTCAGGTGACAGGGTGCGACGGTTGATCAGGTCTCGCGCTCTAGCCAGCCCCACATCGGTCATGCCTCGCTGGCTGGCTGGCTTGCCCTCGCGCACATCCAGCGCACGCTGCGCAGCCTCTGCCATCTCGCGCGTGGGTGTCAGGTCTGGCGCATCGTTGAGGCTGGCACAGCCACCACAGCCACAGCCTGCATGCTCGCTGAATGGCTGCAGCTGAAACGCAGCAGACTGCTGGGCAGCCTCCAGCGCGCGCCCGCTCTCTGCCTCCTCTGCGGTGCCTGCCTCTGGTTCTGCCTGCGCTGCGGTCTGGCCCACCTGCGCGCGCACCATCCGCTCTGCGTTGTCTCTGTCGTTGCCTGCTGCGATCAGCAGCTCCACCGCTGCCTCGGGTGCGATGCGAGGCGCAGCAGGATCGGTGCTGGTCAGGCTCTGCAGGATGCTCTGCGATGCCTGCAGCTGTCCGACCAGCAGGGCAGTGCGATCCTCTGTAGGCTCTGCACCGATGCCTGCAGCCTCGCTGGACAGCAGCCCGCCACGCTCGCGCAGCCATGCCTCATCCGCAGCAGTCCAGCTCAGCGCTTGGGACTGCAGACCGCGCGTAACAAAATCGAGCACATCGCCTGTGTCTGCGCTCTCTGCACCCACTGGCTCAGCGGTGCGGATTCTGCCTGTGTAACCTGTCTGCGATGCCACCCACGCAGCCACGCGCTGCCACGCTCGATTGACATCACGGGACCAGCGCGTGTGGCGTGCCTCGCCGTCCTCTGCGCCCAGCGTGTCAGCCACTGCGCGCGAGCCAGATCCGAAGATTCCCAGCGCGCTGTTTCTGCTGTCAAACACATAGTCCACAGCCTGATCCAGCTCGCTCCGCAGCTTGGAATAGTCAGGCATGGTCCCGCCTGGATATGCAATCGACGCGGACGCACCGTGCGGCATCGTGAACGAGTCCACGCGCCCATCATCGAAAGCCTGCACCAGCCCATCGATGCGCGCCCTGCCTGCTGCATCCAGCAGCTCCGGCTCCGTGACAACCAAGCGCCCACGCGCTGCACGGTTTGCGGATGCGTTGCTGACCAGCGACTCACGCCACGCATGGAACAAACCCACCAGCGGGCGCAGCTCAGCCCGTCCGAAATATTCGCCAGGCCCACCTCCGTGGCTGATGTGGATCAGCTCCTCTGCATCGATGTCTGCAGCCGATCCCGATCCGAGGTAGCGCAGCGCCTGCAGCCGGTGTGTCTGCCTGTCTGCCAGCCACTGATAGCACGCAGACCGCGCGAGAGGAGCCAGCGCCAGCACCGCACCAGACAGGTCCACACCTGCGCCATCCGGCGCACCAGTGCGCAACCAGTATGGCTCCCACACACCGAAGCCATACCAGCACACATCGTGCACCTGTGACAGCAGGGCACCGATGCCAAACGAGTAGTCATCCGCACCCTCGATGGCCACGCGCCCACCCAGCAGCATGGACTCCAGGGCATCGTTCCACCGTGCCTCATCCGGTGTTTCGTCACCATCGATCTGCGTCTCGCTGTAGCCACAGGGCACGGTTGCCACCTGCAGCTGCTCCACAAAAGCGCGCCCCTTTGCGAGGTTGGCAGCGACTCGATACCACTGCTGCGAAAGCTCATCGAACACACCAGGCGCACCGCTGCTGCCTGTTTTCTCTCGCTGATACAGCAGCGAATTTGCCTCATACCGAGGCACCCCGCTGGTCCATCCCTGGATGGCAGGCTGTCGGATCACGATCATGCGGTCGGACATCAGAAGCTCCCAGATCCCAAGCGTGTGGATCGTGTGCCTAGTGCAGCGCGCTCTCTGCGCAGGCGCTGCGCAGTGTGTGTGCTTTCGTGATGGGGTGCAAACGAGGCAGCCTGCGCACCGAGTGCCAGATCAGTCAGCGCCCACACCAGAGCATCCAGCCTGTCAGGAGATGCCAGACCGGGCACCCAGCTGGTCAGCTGATCCTCTAGCTGCGCCAGTGCTGCATTGCCTACATGGCACACCCTGCCCTGTTCATAGAGGGACGCCACAGGCTCCGCGCGCACTGCCTTGCCTCTCGATGCGCGCACCCCTCGATATGCCACAGACCGATCCACAGTCCGCAGCACGGACTCCACCAGATCGCCACCCTGGTTTACCTCTGCCACGATCCTGCTGGCGCTGTGCTGGTGGTACGCATCGACAGCCACACGCGCCCACTCTGTGGCAGGCATCCTGCCAGACAGATCCTGCAGCACGTAGCAGCGATCATCGGACCCGAGTGCAGCCACCACGATCCCTGTCTCGTCGCTCTCCTCTGTGGCTGTGACTGCTGGATCGATGGCTACCACGATGCGCACCAGCTGAACGTCTGCAGGCACCTGCTGCAGCCTGTGTGCGTCGATGGTGTCGAGAGTCCACAGCGCACCCTCAACATCCTCCAGCACCTCTGCGTGCAGCTCCTGCCTGCCCAGCCTAGTGCCCTCGTACCTGCGCCGCAGCTCCTGCACGACACCTGCAGCGAGGTTGCGCTGGTTGTCTAGCGTGCTGCCACGTGTGACCACAGCATCAGGATCCAGCAGCATGGTGCGCACCCTCGGGGATGGTCTCGGCGTGCTGGTCAGGATGGCGCGTGGCTCTCCGAGGCGCAGCCCGAAAGCGAGCTGGTCCAGTGCATGGAACGCACCCACCTGCCTCCACAGCGCCCACTCGTCACCCCACGCGAAATGATGCTGTGGCCCTGCCAGCTGGTCCGGTTTATCTGCGCTATAGCACGCAGCCTGTGAGCCATTACACCAGCGCACGATCTTGGTGCCAGGCGACCAGTCGCACGGATTCCACGGCTTTGCTGTGGCCACCAGTCCGCTCTCACCCTCGACCATGACACCCCGCACATCTGCCCACGTCCTGCCCACCAGAGCGATGCGGCATCCGGGGTGCGCCTCTGCCTGCGCGTGCACCCACTCTGCGCCCGTGCGTGTCTTGCCGTAGCCTCTGCCAGCGAGCACCACCCACCAGCGCCATGCGCCTGCAGGTGGCAGCTGGGACGGGCGCGCCCACGTGCGCCAGTCATGCAGCACACGCAGAGCCTGATCAGGTGTCAGGCTCTGGATCGCCTGTGTCCGCTCCTGCTCTGGCAGCGATGCCAGCGAGTCTGCCAGCGAGGATGTCTCTCGGGTCTGCTGCACTGATCTGCACCTCCGTGCGCTCTGGCTCATCCAGCCCGAGGTAGCGCGCTCGCCTGTCCATGATGCGCAGCATGGTGGTCACAGCCCGATCCTCTCCTGCCTCCACCTTTGGCATGATGGCAGCCAGTGCCACATCCAGCCGCTGCAGCTCCATGCGTCGCACGTCTGCTGCGCGCTCCTGCAGGTCTGACTCCAGCCGCTGCATACCACGCAGCACAGCGGCATAGGCTGTGCTCAGGCTGCACCCGATTGCGCGCGCAATCGCTGGATATGACAGCCCCTGCTGGCGCAGTGTGAGCGCCTGCTGGTCTCGCTGCATGGCTGCTGCGCGTGCCTTGCTCAGCTTCTGATCCTGTGGTCGAGGCATAAAGATCCGTGGGTGCCTATGCTTTCGATCCTACCCACCGCACCCGAGAGCCGCAAGCGCACGCAAACCCGCACAGCGCCTGCACTTCTGGCCATTCTGCCACTGCGTCAAAATATATCTTGACACACCTGCAGGCTGTGATACCTTTCTCACATCACAGGGCAGCAACCACGCACCGCCCGCAACCACCACGGAGATACAGATGAAGGTTAGTGGCCTCCTCAGCTCCCTCAACCACCTCTACTCGGGGTGTCCTGAGGATCCTCGCTGCTTTCATGCAGCAACTCTTTCGGCGCTTCTGCGCCGCGGATGGGTGACCATCCGTCCTGATTACCTTGATCGCACCTGCGTCTGGCTGACCGGCGCAGGCGAAGCGAAAGCCAGAGCGATCTGGGGGTAGCTCCCCCGGCGCTCTGCGCCTCTCCACCTCCAGCCCCGTACCGCGCCAGCGGACGGGGTTTGAGAGGTAGGCACTCCAGCCGCAACCACCACGGAGAGAACTATGGTCCGACCATCCGACATCCTGATCGCTCTGCTGATGGGCGCACTGTGCGCTGCAGTGGGTGACTGCATGGCACAGCTGCCCGATCCAGACCGCGCGCTGTATGCCTGCCTCTGCGCCTGTCTCGGTTTCGGCGTCTCGCTGGGATGCCTCGCTTGGGAGCGGTTTACGTCCTAGCGTGCAGCACCAGCCATCGAGCTGCATCCTGCGCCTCTGCCACCCTCGCACGCAGGTCCGTGCAGTCTGGCCACACCATGCGCGCAGCTCTGCGCTCTGGCTCTGCGATGCCATCCGCATCGAGGATTGCCACGCGCTCCAGCCAGCTCTCCACCTCTGCGTCTGGCAGCTCTCTGCGCTGCTGGCGCAGCCACGCGATCATCCGATCCAGCGGAGACCAGTGGCACAGCGCGAGCTGTCGCACCGTAAATCGCTCGATGCCTCTGCGTGTGTCGTGCGTCTCGCTCTCCTCAGAGTGCGCGCGTGCCCTGTCTCCTGATACGCACAGCGCCTGCCCTGTGATCTGGCTGATGCAGATCCATGCGTCTGCGCTGCTGTCATGTTGCCACGCGCGCGCGCTGCAGAGGTACATTGGATCGAACCACTGGCGCAGCCTGCGCGACTTGACCTGCACGCGCAGCCCCTCGACCAGCAGATCGGTGGTGCCTGCGTAGTCACCCCGCAGAGCCTCGGACACATCAGCGCGCACAGACTGATCGGGCACGTGCACGCGCAGCCCGTGCGAGCGCAGACGGTCAGCCACCACGCGCTCCCACTGGTGTCCCTCTGCGATCAGCTCTCTGGCCAGCGTGTCATTGTCAGACCATGCCACACGCTCTGTGCGCCCCTGTGCGCCTCTCTGTGGCTGCTCTGCTGCCATCGGGTGCCCTTGCCTCTCGGATGCGTCTGCGTGCGTCTGGCGCGCTCTGGCAGCTATTCCAGCAGCGATGCCTGCACAGGGACGGGCGCAGGCTGCAGCAGGCTATCCTGCATCGTACATCTCGCAGCTGTCATCCCATCGAACAAGCGCACCGAGCTGCGCACATCGTGCCCACTCCGAGCGTGCCAGCTGCCTGCCCATCCACTCACAGGTGGCGCATCTAGCCAGCGACACCTCCGACAGTGGCAGCACCGTGGCTCGCACGTTGCCATCTCTGGCATCCTCTGCAGGGACTGCCAGCACATAGCGCGCGCCATCTCTGCGCTGGTCCCTGCTGCATGTGTACCAGCAGCGCCCACGCGACCAGATGTGCACCCCGCGTCTCATGGTGACAGCGCCCGAGAGATCAGTTGGTGTGTGATGTCCGGGTCCAGCTCCGCGTCTGTCACTGGTCCGAGTCTCTCGTCGAGTGTGAGTTTGTCGGTCATCCTACAACCCCGCTTGCGTCTTCGGCGGCGGCGAAATCGGCGGCGGCGAGCCAAGCGAGCGTGTCGCGGCGCGTCCCGTCTCGCAAGAACGCGAGCAGGCCGGTCGGTACGTGCGTAACCGCCCATGAGGCCGGGTGCGCTTTGCGGACGTGCCAGCGTCCCGAGGGCGAGACGCCGCCGTCGACCTCGATCGGCTCGCGGTGTCGTTGGTTGATTCGGATCCGCTTACGTGTCCAGGTCATACGATCGCCCCGCGTCGGCGCAGATCGTCGGCGTCGTGACCGCCTAGGTCCGCGTCGGTCAGGTCTGCGTAGCGCAGGTCCGCGCAGCGCAGGTCCGCGTCGGTCAGGTCTGCGTAGCGCAGGTCCGCGTAGCGCAGGTCCGCGCGGGTCAGGTCTGCGCAGCGCAGGTCCGCGTCGGTCAGGTCCGCGCGGGTCAGGTCTGCGCAGCGCAGGTCCGCGCGGGTCAGGTCTGCGCCGCCTAGGTCCGCGCGGGTCAGGTCCGCGTCGGTCAGGTCCGCGTCGGTCAGGTCCGCGTCGGTCAGGTCTGCGCCGCCTAGGTTCGCGTCGGTCAGGTCTGCGCCGCCTAGGTTCGCGTCGGTCAGGTCTGCGTAGCGCAGGTCCACGCCGCCTAGGTCCGCGCGGGTCAGGTCCCAACGATTCATCGACCAAAGCGGAATCAATCCAACATGTACTGCCCATCCCAGATATCGGCGCAACGG
>Ga0070754_10001767_pt1 | contig 16729 bp, 11 predicted proteins | sample VirMetDEL_Sep_01_FD_75181 | JGI IMG/M metagenome (GOLD analysis project Ga0070754, IMG submission 75181) | Aqueous microbial communities from the Delaware River and Bay under freshwater to marine salinity gradient to study organic matter... | ecosystem: Environmental > Aquatic > Marine >... | reverse complement strand
TGAGTGTGGCACTACATTTTGATGGCGGTAGGTGGCGGCAACTAATTGGCGGCGAAGATATGAATGCTGTTTTACACTGGATGCCACTACCACCACCGGAGCAAGACAAATGATAGAACACTCCCCAAGCGCTTGGTGCGTATGCTGCCACCAAGAATACGAAAAACACGAACTAATCAAGGGTATCTGTGGAAACTGTCGATTTACTATTGGTGCCATTTCTAGCGTTTTTATTCTTTAGCCTTGGCGTGATTGTCGGGATAACCATTTCTGATTTTTTTGACGATATTGAATAGGAGTAACCTAGTATGGCAATGACCCCGGAAGCAAAAGTTAAGAAGAAAGTAACAAACATACTCAAAGAACTAAACACTTACTACTTCTACCCTGTAACGGGCGGTTACGGTAAAAGCGGAGTGCCAGACATAATTGGTTGCTACGAGGGTAAGTTTTTTGGGATTGAATGTAAGGCTGGGAAAAACAAACCCACGCCACTACAAGAAAAGAACTTAGCAGATATTAAAGCTGCTGGCGGTATCGCGCTGGTCGTTAATGAGGACAACATAGAGGATGTGCGTTATGCACTGACTGGCTGTTGTGACGACCCACGACAACTCACTTTAAACTTTAACTAGCGTTAGGAGAACGGCAATGACTAAAACAGTCAGTAATACTAAGCAAGTGGGCGGCAACCACTATAAAGATATGCCTATACAACCGTGGGAAGTAATGGAGTCCGTACTTACACGTGATGAATTTATAGGGTTCTTAAAAGGAAACATCATTAAGTACGCACTGCGTCAGGGTAAGAAGGACAGTGACGATGTTGGTAAAGCGAAACATTATGTGGAAAAACTGCGGGAGGTAACGGGCTAATGGACTTAATAACAGTAGACTTTGAAACGTATTACAGCAAAGAGTTTTCTTTATCCAAGATAACTACCGAAGAATACATAAGAGACCCACGCTTTGAAGTGATCGGTGTCGGTGTTAAGGTCAACAACGAACCCACTGAATGGGCAAGCGGCACCCATGAACAACTTAAAGAATACCTACATTCATTTGATTGGGCGAACTCTATGGTACTCGCTCACAACACTATGTTTGATGGTGCTATTCTCGCTTGGCATTTTGATGTTCACCCTCGCGTGTTTACCGATACTTTGTGTATTGCCCGTGCTTTGCATGGGGTGGAAGTTGGCGGTAGTTTGCGGTCACTTACTGAGAGATACCGTATTGGAGCTAAAGGCACGGAAGTTATAAACGCTTTCGGTAAACGCCGATTGGACTTCACTGCGGAAGAACTAGATCGTTACGGTGATTACTGCGTTAATGACGTTGAGTTAACGTATAAGCTGTTTCACATATTCCTGAAAACAGGTTTTCCTAAGACTGAACTAAGGCTGATCGACCTCACCCTGCGTATGTTCATCGACGCGGTGTTGGAGTTAGATATTGGACTCTTGGAGCAGCACCTTGAAGATACGCGGGAACGTAAAGACCAACTGTTAGAAGCTGCGGGGGTGTCAAAAGACGATCTAATGTCGAACCCGAAGTTTGCAGAAGTGTTAAATAGCTTGGGCGTGGTGCCACCAACTAAGGTAAGCCCAACTACAGGTAAGGAAACGTGGGCGTTTGCTAAGTCTGACGAATCGTTTAAAGCACTGGAAGATCACGAAGATGACAGAGTGCAGGCGGTGGTTGCGGCAAGACTAGGTACAAAAAGCACGCTTGAAGAAACACGCACTCAACGGTTTATTGATATAGGTAAGCGGGGAACCCTGCCCGTACCTGTGCGTTACTACGCCGCACATACTGGACGGTGGGGTGGTGACGACAAGATCAACCTTCAAAATTTACCGAGCCGTGGCCCCAACGGTAAGAAGTTAAAACGTAGCATATTGGCCCCTGACGGATACACCCTCATTGATGCGGATAGCGCACAGATCGAGGCTCGTGTCCTTGCGTGGCTGGCCGAGCAGGATGACTTAACACAAGCATTCACTAACGGTGAAGATGTTTACAAGAAGATGGCGTCCCGTATATACGGTATACCGGAAGAAGAAGTCACCAAAGAGCAACGGTTCGTGGGTAAGACCACTATCCTCGGTGCAGGGTACGGTATGGGTGCGCTCAAGTTCCAAGGTCAGCTAAAGACGTTTGGGCAAGATGTAACACTGGACGAAGCACGACGGATAATAAGTATATACCGCGAGACTAACTGGAAGATCAATCAGCTATGGCGCGATTGTCAGAACATGATCCGCAACATGGTGAATGGTGATAGTTACCAGATCGGTAAGCAGGGTGTCCTACAGGTGGTCGGTTCAGAACAAGGCATTAAATTACCTTCTGGTCTACTTATACGCTATGACGACTTATCAGCAGAGAATACCGAAAACGGTTTGGAGTATAGCTATAAGACAAGGCGTGGACGCACTCGACTATACGGTGGGAAGGTAACGGAGAACGTATGCCAAGGGATAGCACGTTGTATAATTGGAGAGCAGATGCTACAAATAGCTAAGAAATATCGTGTCGTGCTAACTGTACATGACTCTATTGTTATCTGTGTGCGAGACGAAGAAGTTTCTGAGGCCCAAGCCTATATTGAGAAATGTATGCGCTGGACTCCCGATTGGGCCGAAGGTCTGCCTATCAACTGTGAATCTGGCACTGGTAAATCATACGGAGATTGTGAATGAGTATTAAGCCGTGGTCGTTCAGTAAGATAAAGGCGTTTGAACAATGCCCTAAGCAATTCTACCACGAGAAAATACTCAAAGAGTTCCCTGTCGCTGAGACGGAAGCGATGCGTTACGGCACCGAGTTTCACTTAGCGGCAGAGGAGTACATACGTGATGGTAAACCACTCCCTAACAAGTTTTCTTTCGCACAAACTATGCTTGATTCTCTAAACGCAAAACAGGGAACTAAGCTATGCGAAAAGGAAATGGGTTTAACCGAGAACCTAGAACCATGCGGTTTTTCTGATGATGCCGTATGGTTCCGTGGGATAGCTGACTTGTTGATTATTGACTCACCAACAAGTACAGCGTGGGTTATAGACTATAAGACTGGTAAATCGTCACGGTACGCCGACAAAGGACAGCTTGAACTTATGGCGCTAACCGTATTCGCACACTACCCTGAAATAACAAAGATACGAGCAGGGCTACTGTTCGTTATCAGTAAAGACCTTATCAAAGATAAGTACACCGATTTCGATAAAGCGAAGTTGTGGGAGAAGTGGCTTGGTAAATACAACGCCATGAAAACCGCCGCTGAAACTAATGTATGGAATCCTAAACCAAGCGGATTGTGCAAACGCCACTGCCCAGTCACTGTTTGCGTTCACAACGGAGGCCACTAATGCCGTACAAAAATAAACCCCGCCCATATAAGAAAGAGTACCAGCAACAGAAAGAACGAGGCGAGCACACTGACCGTATGGAACGTCAACGTGCCCGTCGAAAGATGGATAGTACAGGTAAAGATGCTAATAAGAACGGTAAAGCCGATAAGCGTGAGGGCAAGGACATCGCACACAAAAAACCGTTATCTCGTGGGGGCACCAACAAAGATGGTTACACCGTGCAAAGCCGTAGTAAGAACCGTGCAGCCGGTGGAGCATTAAGTAAAGGTAAGAAAAAAAGTTAGTGTTGCACTAACAAAACCGCGTCACTAATAAAAATGTGGCGCTGCGCTGGAGAACGACATGAAAATCCTTAACAACAAGGCGGTCTTGTTACGCCTTCGTAACCCCAATAAAGTTACGGCCACTGTAACTAAAAGCAAAGAACTACCTGATAACAACGTAGTTGTTAACTGGGGTGTAGACGAAGTACATACCCTGAAAAAGCTGAATATTAACGTACCATCCCCTATAAACGGATGTTACGACTGGCCCGGACAGTACAAACCATACGCCCACCAACGCACCACTGCGGCATTCCTGACAATGAACAAGCGTGCGTTCTGTTTCAACGAGCAGGGCACAGGTAAGACCGCATCTGCTATCTGGGCATCTGACTTTTTGATGAAGCAAGGTAAGGTCAACCGCGTGTTGATTATATGCCCTCTATCTATCATGGATAGTGCGTGGCGTAATGACCTGTTTTCTTTTGCCATGCACCGAACCGTCGATGTGGCATACGGCGCGAAAGAGAAACGCCGCAAAATAATCCAGCAGGGTTCTGACTATGTGATTATAAATTATGATGGGGTGGATATAGTTGCCGACGAGATTATCCAAGGCGGTTTTGACTGCATTATTGTAGACGAAGCAACACACTATAAGAACGCACAGACCAAGCGATGGAAGACACTGAATAAGTTGTTAACAGATCGAACGTGGCTATGGATGATGACAGGTACACCTGCGGCACAATCACCACTCGACGCTTATGGTATAGCTAAACTGGTAAACCCCACTGCCGTACCAAGATTTTTTGGGTCATGGCGCGATCAAGTCATGCACAAAATTACTCAATTTAAGTGGGTGCCTAAAGACACGGCTACCGAATCTGTCTATGCCGCACTCCAACCCGCTATCCGATTCACCAAAGCCGAATGTCTTGACCTGCCCGAAATGGTCTACACTAAACGTGAAGTGGAGCTAACCCGCCAGCAAGCTAAGTATTACAAAGAGCTTAAAGATAAACTTGTTTTACAGGCGGCGGGGGAAGAAGTTACCGCTGCAAACGCAGCAATCAACATGAGTAAACTCCTACAAATAGCCTCCGGTGCAGTGTACACCGATGGCGGGGAAAGTTTGGAGTTTGACATCAAGCACCGCTACAAAGTGCTACGCGAAGTAATCGACGAGAGCAGCAAGAAGGTTCTTGTGTTTGTCCCGTTCAAGCACACTATAGATATTCTTACTGAGAAGTTACGCGCCGATGGCATTACCACAGAAATCATACGTGGAGACGTACCCGCACCGAAACGAACAGAAATTTTCAGACAGTTTCAGACTACCCCCAACCCTCACGTGCTCGTTATACAACCCCAATCTGCGGCGCATGGAGTAACCCTAACCGCTGCAAACACAGTCGTATGGTGGGGTCCTACCAGTTCACTAGAGACTTACGCGCAAGCCAACGCTCGGGTACATAGGTCAGGACAAGATCACAAGTGTACCGTAGTACAACTACAAGGGTCGCCAGTAGAAAAGCGTGTTTACTCACTATTAGATAACAGAATAGACGTTCACACAAAAATAATCGACTTATATAAAGAATTACTTGACTAAGCTACTGTACGCTAGTAAAGTCAACATCTCGACACTTTGTAGTAGCACTAGGAGAACTAAAATGAGTGAGGAATCAGGTTTAGCTGAAAAGCTAACACGAGTCTATTTAAAGATACGCGCCAAAAAAGCCCAGCTTGCCGCTGAGTTCAAGAAGCAGGATGACGACCTAACTAGCCAATTAGATAAGGTAAAAACCGCGCTTCTCGACTACTGTAAAGAGCAGGGTGTGGACAGCGTAAAGACTTCAGAAGGTCTTTTCTACCGTTCCGTTAAAACACGTTATTGGACAAGCGATTGGGAAGCTATGCACCGCTTTGTCATGGAACATAACGTACCCGAGTTCCTTGAGAAACGCCTTAACCAAACGAATGTAAAAACCTTCCTTGAAGAAAACCCAGACCTAGTACCACAAGGTCTGAACGTGGACTCGGAATACGTAATCTCTGTGAGGAAAAAATGATGTCCAGACCGTTTGTACCAATCGAAGAACTTGCCAAGCACTTCTCGGTGTCCATCTCTACTATCCGTGCGTGGGTGCGCCAAGGGCATATCCCCAAGGATACTTACATCAAAGTGGGTAACACGTATCGTTTCTCTATTGAGGACGTAGCAGCAGCCCTCACCAACAAGGACGAGGATAAACCCGATACTACAGTAACCGTTGCCCCTGTGGAGGCAGTAGCAGAAGTATCTTTTACTGAGTCTGATATTGAACCCGATTACAACCTAGACGACGATATTTAAGGAGAACACCATGTCCGATATTACCTTGTTTAAAGACAATGCGTTAATGAATAGCGACCTGTTTAAATCATTGCAGGGTGTTAACGATAACCTGCTTAGCGGTGCGGGTGGCGAACAACGCCGCCGTATCAGTCTGAACGGTGGTAAGTTCCGAGAGTTTGCTAACGGTGAGCAAGTCTCTGTGTCCAAAGAAGATAACCTGAACATGGTTATCGTCAACGCTGCGCCAATCTCCCGTACTTACTACGAAGGTGTATATGATCCGCAAAACCCTACCCCTCCCAAGTGCTGGTCTGCCGATACCACTGCACCGGCACCGGATGTACCCGCAGAAAACCGCCAAGCTGCACGTTGTATGGACTGCCCCCAAAACATTAAGGGGTCAGGACAAGGTGAAAGCCGCGCCTGTCGTTTTGCCCAGCGTATCGCTGTTGCCCTTGAAGGTAAACTTGATACGGTATACCAACTACAGTTACCTGCAACGTCAGTTTTTGGTGAAGCTAAAGACGGTAAGATGACAATGCAAGCGTACGCTAGGTTCCTTAGCGCACACAATACACCGGCTGTGGCAATCGTTACCAACATGCGGTTCGATGAAAATAGCAGTACTCCAAAGCTGTTCTTTAAGGCTGTTCGCCCGTTAGACGAGCAAGAGCTACAGACTGTGGTGGAGCTTAAAGATCACCCCGATACCCTTAAAGCTATCACCCTAACCGTTGCACAGACCGACAAGGTTGAACAATCTGCCCCTAAAGCTGCACCAAAGAAAGAAGAACCCAAGTCTATCTTTGAAAGTGAAGCCCCCGCCGAAGAACCCGTTGAGGAACCAACTAAGGTTGTGCGTAAGTCTGCACCTGCGCCTAGTGTTGAAGATAGCGACCTTAGCTCTATCATCGACAACTGGGACGACTAACCACTCATAATAAAAATAACGTAATACACCACGGCGGGGGCAACCCTGCCGTTACGGTTTAACAATGGGTGGCTAAATGGAAACCAAAACATTTCTATCAAAGGCGCTGAGTGGTGAGGGCTACTACTGTGTTTTTGCGGCAAGGTCGGAAGACCAACGTAAGATACAGAAGTTTAATGACTCGTTAGACGCCGTTGTTGATGCTACCCACAATTTTGATCGAGAAGGATTCGACGTTTACTATGGACTCGCTACATTCGACGAAGCAGGTTCACGTAAAGTAGATAATATAAAACACCTTAACTCGTTTTTTCTTGATCTTGACTGTGGACCTAGCAAAGACTTCCTGTCTCAAGAGCAGGCCATTAAAGCCCTTCAACAATTCTGCAAGAGGAACAACCTACCAAAACCGACCATGCTAAGCTCTGGGCGTGGCGTGCATGTGTATTGGTTCTTACACGAGCCAGTATGTTATGCAGATTGGTTCCCTGTAGCGGAACGCCTAAAGCGTCTGTGTGCGCGTAGTAATTTTGCTGCCGATCCTGCTGTAACATCGGACGGGGCACGTGTGTTAAGAGTTCCCCACACACATAACTATAAAACCAATCCGCCTTCTGAGGTTACGTTCTTCGGGTTAACTCCAAAGTTCACTGTGGTGTCATTCGACCGTTTTGCCGAGTTAGTTGGGGACGAGCCGATACCAGTTCCCACAAAACATATCCCTATGGAATTGAGCGCGACCATGCAGAACTTGATGGGTAATCAAGAGAGCGTGTTCAAGGACATTCTGGTTAAAACGCAACGGGGTGAAGGTTGTCCACAACTCGCGCATGTGGTGAAGAACCGCGCCGAAATGGACGAACCAATGTGGCGTGCAGGACTATCTATAGCGAAGTTTTGTACTGACGGTGCTAAAGCTATACACCTTATATCGGAAGGGCATCCCGACTACTCTCCGCACGATACACAAAGAAAAGTAGACAATATAAAAGGGCCGTACACTTGCGCTAGGTTTGATGAATACCGGCCTGATGTATGTGTTAGCTGCCCACACTGGGGGAAGATTAAGTCTCCTATTGTTTTGGGGAAGCGCCTAAAAGAGTCAGAGACTAACGAAGATGGGGACTATGTTGTATCTCCAACTACGAACGCACCTGCCCAATCAACACAAGTTTACACAATCCCGAAGTACCCGCCCCCGTATGTGAGAGGCGCGAATGGTGGCGTGTATATCCGCGTTAGAAACGAGGAAGGAGAACCAGAAGATAAATGTCTTTACCATAACGACTTATACGTTGTGAAACGTATACGCGACCCTGAGCTTGGCGAGTCTATCGTTATGCGTCTCCACCTACCTAAAGACGGAGTTAGAGAGTTCACGCTACCTATGAGTGCAGTTACGTCAAAAGATGAATTTCGCAAGTCCTTATCAGTACAAGGGGTTGCCGTTATGAAGATGGACGAACTTATGGCATATACAACAAATTGGGTAAACGAGTTACAAGCAAGCAGTACGGCAGATGAAGCCCACCGACAGTTCGGCTGGGCCAACGATAAAATGGATGCCTTCATTGTTGGCAACCAAAAAATTACCGCAACCGGCATAGAGTTCAATCCCCCTTCCAATGCAACCGTGGGATTATTCCCCCACTTTGAACCGAAAGGTACGTTTGAGGCGTGGCGTGAGAACCTACAACTATGGAACGATGATAAGTTCTTACTACAACAATTCGCGTTTGGTATGGGTTTCGGTAGTCCACTTATGGAATTTTTGAATACCAACTGCGGCACCGTTGCGTTTATTAACAAAGAATCAGGTGTCGGTAAGACCGCCTTGATGTACGCAGCGTCCGGTATATGGGGCTACCCGAAGAAACTTGTTATAGATAAAGACGATACCGTTAACTTCAAAATGAACCGTGCGGAAGTCATGCACAGTCTGGTTACGGGACTTGACGAGATTACCAACCTGAACCCTAAACAGATGTCTGAGCTAGTCTACCAAGGCACTAGCGGTAGGCAGCGGGGGCGTATGTCGGCAAGTGCCAACGTCGAGCGGTATCAAGGGCGGGAGTGGAGTTTGCTCATGATGTACACCGCCAATACGTCCGTTATCGAAACTATTAGCCGTGCGAAAGCAATGCCGAAAGCGGAAGCACAACGTATTCTTGAATGCCGCGTAGATCGCATATTCGATAAGGTGGCAGACAAGGAAATTACGGATAGGTTTGAGCATAGCTTACTAAACAACTACGGCCATGCCGGGGTCCCCTTCATACAATACGTGTTAAGAAACTTAGAAGCGTGTCGAAAGCTAGTGCTAGACGTACAAAAGCGCGTGGATAAAGCCGCCCAACTAACTAACGAAAACCGTTTCTGGTCTGCGACAATCGCAGCCACCATATCAGGGTTGCTGATCGCCAAAAAAGCAGGACTGCATGACTTCGACGTACAGAAAGTTTTTAAGTGGGCGACGAATGATCTAATTACGCAAAACAAAAACAACATGGCTGAGATGGGTGGCTCTGTATTTGATGTAATGGATGACTTCTTTACAGAAAACATAAGCTACATACTACAAATAAAAAGCACCATGGATAACAGGGGTAACAACGAAAATGGGCTAGATGACCACTTGATACCCGAACAGGTAGCGCGGGGGCGTCTGGTAGCTAGGTATGAAACAGATACAAAACTATTTTTTCTTAAACCGAAACCGTTAAAAGAATGGTGCGGGGAACTACAGATAAACTACTCACATTTAGTGAGTGAGATAATGAAAAAGTGCAACGGGAAACGGGGTAAAGTGCGACTAACAAAAGGCACAAAGTTACAGTTACCTCCCTCTGATGTAATTATTATGAAGTTTGATGCGAACCCAGATGATGAAGCGAGTGTGGAAAACTTATGATTTGCACCCTGACGGGGTTCAGATCGAAGTGAATTGGGACAGTATGGTTATCGGTTCTTCCATATTTGTCCCTTGCATTAACACTGAAGAAGCTGTCAAACAAGTGCAGGCTATCTTTGCGGAACGATCTTGGCAGTATGAAAGTCGTGTTCGTATAGAAGATGATAGATTGGGGGTACGCATTTGGCGTACGGTGTGATAAAGTTTTACCGACGAGTCCAGTCAACCCTCACCGACTAGCTTGTCGTTCTCCAAACCCCCTATTCGTAGGGGGTTTTTTATTTGTAGTCCTATAGTTTCGGTGGCGTGAACCCGTTGCGTATACCATATAAATGGTCTTCAACGGCTCTACGCATTCCGGGTGATATACTTACACCGTTATACATATTCTCAGAAGTTTCTACGTGTTGGTTAAGTGACTTTATAATCGACTTGTTACTCAACTCGAAGCTAGGATGCTTGGCGTTGAACTCCATAATCTCTTTCTCTAACTGTAGAATCTCTCCAAAGTCACCTTTACGTGCCGCAATATAGTACTTCTTAGTAAGATTAGAACGCTTTTCCGCTATAGCGTTATCAATGCGTTTTATGCGTTGTTTATCTTCTTGGATACGGACATATTCTGCGGGGGCGAAACCGAAGAACTGTGCGAACAACTCCCCGCTAGTCATATCGTCGTATATTGGGTCTACGCGACGAGTGTAAATACCACCGTCTTGTTGGTACCGACTAAGTACTTTATATGCGTTAGATACACCTACAGGCAGCATACTTTCTACCCCTCGTTGGAACTCACCGTCGATTACGTCCTGCACGCCCCGCCCGAATCGCTTAGCTATGCTCAGTGCAGGGCCACCGAGATAGTACCCAATAAATTCTTCTGCGGAAGGATTAGTGTTGTAACGGTTTTCTTGTAACAACAAGCCAGTTAGACGTATACGTGATGCTACGTCAACACCTACTCCCAACTCGTCCAGAACTTGGTTGAACGCACCTTTATACCAACCTTCACCGACATGGTTGCGAACGATAGTGTTGAAATCATCGTCTTCATCGTCAAGCAAGGCCAAGTCAGCGAACATTTGTACTGCACCATATATTGGTATGCCGTGAATACCTGAGAAGAACAAAGACGAACCGAGGATACCTACCATCTGTTTTAGGGCTATCGACCGTAACTTCTTACCCTCTGCATCATTAGCAAACGCATTATCTTTAAACATTTTTCCTGTTTTTAGCATGGTGTAGTACATACGGAGGCCGTAGGTCTTATACATCATAGCTACACGCCATATGTTTTCTTGGGCTATACGTGGTGCAGTCTCAAGAGTCGAGCCGCCGTTATACTCCTGTGTATCATAAAGGGCTTCTTTTGCCGCCATGTTTTGTCGTTCTGCTAACGACATATTGGGTTTTTCTGCATTGATACGGTTAAGAGCCAGATTATACGCAGCGACCATTGTTACTTGGCGGTTGAAGCGTTCCGACTGGTTAAACAACATTGCTGACACGCCTGTAGCGTAATCCAATGCAGCGGCAACTTTCTTGGCCATAGTATCAGTACGCCGCGCACGTCCTCCTTCAGCTAAGCCGAGTGCGTCAAATATAAATGAACGGTTCAGGTGCCCACGCTCTGATGCCATACGCACCAGTGGAGCAAGGCGCTCTAACTCCTTTATACGACTTTCTGGTAACTCCATATCTTTCTTAACAGTAAAGTCACCGTTAGGCGTAATGTCATAGTACCCGTCGAGTCCGTAGGCCAGTGATATTTTGTCGAGTTTGGTTTCACCTGTACCACGCGCACCTGTGACAATAGACGAAGCGTTCATTATCTCGTCGTACGATTGTTTATAACCATACCTAGCGCCTAGCATGGGGAACACAAACATAGGCATCTGAGCCAACTGCACCATGGCTGACGATACGTTACCGCCGAGTGTCATTAGAAACGCGCTTTGGTTAGCCGTGCGTACATACTTCTCAACAGATTTATTTTCCGCACCGTACTTAGCGAAGTTCATACGAACCCTCATTTCATCACGTAGGGTGCTAAACACAAAGTTGTCAGTTTTAGGTGGCTGTAACGCGTTTAGGTCTACTTCAAGAGATTGAAGAAGCGCGGTGTACTTTAGCTTCTCGATCTGACGCCCAAGGTCGAACGCTTTGCTTTTCATAGCGTATATCGCGTCAGTCATGTACCCCGGCGTACCTTTACGTCTTTGCAGGGATTTAGCAAACGAATTTTCTGGCAACGAATCAATAAACAAACGCATTATTTCAGTTTGCGCGTCCTTGCTTGCACCGTCAGCTTGCAGCGTCTTCAGGACCTGTCCTACAAACGAGCTAGACGGTGCATTGTTAAAGTCTGTTGTTTTAAAGTCCCCGTCCATAGCCCTAATGCTGTTTGTATCTACATCAGGGTCTTTTTTCAGCGCCTCTACAACTCGGTCACGCTGGCGTTTACTATCAAACATCTGGAACACATAACTGTCACGTTCTGATTTAACACGGTTGGGTTTGTAGCTGAACTCTAGTTTGTACCGCCCCTCACGCAATAGGGGGAAGTACACCGAAAGTCTGTTTTTATCGAACAGTTTGTTAAATACTTCTTTCTTCAACTTGGCAGCAGCGTCTGATTTTTCCCCGAGTGCTTGGTCAATACGTCCATTGATAACGTCTTTTAACTGCGTATATAAGTCACTATAGGTTTTTTGCATGGTGCGATACGCTTTTTGGCCTTCCGCACCGAGCGCGTTCCAGTCACTTCGTTGGGCAGCCCACACTTTGGCTAAGTCGTTACCACTTTCGTCAGTTTTTCCTTCGTAGTCGCTGCGTAGTTTAGTCGGGTCTACTTGGTATATGGTGGCACCGTAGTTCTCGTTGTAAATCAAGTTGTCTAGGTGCTCTTGCCCTTTCTTACCTGCTTTTGCTCTCCACTTATCAACCACAACTACACGTTCACGTACAAAGTCGTCACTACGCGCCATAGACCCACGTTGCCGTTCCAGTAGTTCATGTAGGTTCGTGGCGATCTTACCGAGATTAGTGTCTACTTTAGCGGCTATGTCGCCAAGCGCCTGCGAGTCTACAAGTTTTGGTAGGAGCCAACTTCCTTTCTCCCCTAGAGACACTAGGAAGTTCACCACGCCATCGGCCCATTCAGAACGGAACGCTTTAGTCAGAGGTTTATTAAGAGATTTCTGCGTACTATCTACGTACTGTATGACTTCTTTTACCCCGTCTCTAGTAGACATCATCGGTAAGTCTGCTGAATTACGGTACTTCGGTGCAGGAGTCAGGATAGCCTCTATCATTGCATCTGCTTCAGTTAGTGCAGACGTTAGTTGTTTCGGCTGCATTCCAATTAGCTTGCGTAGGAAGTTACCTACCGAGTTGAAGAAGCGTTGTAGCGCGTTGAACTTTTCGCCTTTTGGATTTATCGCCGCTAGTTTTTGTTGAAACACTGGATTAGACATAGCTTCAGAAACAAACTCGTCTACATCTTTCGCACCATAGGCAGTATCAAGATAATCTTTAACGTCATTAAACAGCTTGGTTAGCTGACGAGTCATAGGGTGTGACTTGTTTGCTAACGTAGCCGAAGCCAGCGCATGAGTAACTTCGTGCATAATCACGTGAGGATTAACGCCGGTATCCGCGTCGAGCTTAACGGTGTTGGTTTTCGGATCAAACAGCCCCGCCACTGCCTTACCGTTTTCACCCTTGAGGTTAGTAACGATTTCGACTTTGGTGTCACCAAGTTTTTTCTGTAGTTTTTGAGCGGTGTTAGCCACTCGCGTATTAGGTGACGTGACTGCAATGATTTGTAAGGCACCTACCAAGTTGTTTTCACGTAACGCAGAAAGCGCACCGGGATGAACCTTAACACCTAACGCTGCCACAGCATCTTTAGAGAGATACTTTTCAAACATTTTAGCTAGTTCGTCGAGATTGGCCCTAGCCTCTGCATCAGACTCGGCCTCTCCCTGACGCATTAACGCGTCTTCACGTGCTCTAAGTTTGGCTTCACGTTGACGGAACAACTCCACGTAGTCAATCCCTGCAACATCGTCCGTGCCTATACGTTGAACCTCACGAAGTTCTTTAGCTAGGGTTTCATCAATCCACTTATTAGTTTGTTCTGATAAGTTAGCACGTGCCCACTCAAGTACGCGGCTCGCTGGTGCTTTACCCATACCGTTAAAGAACTCAGCCTCGCCCTCACGCATATCGGGAGTTTTACGGAATTGCGGTGTCTGGTTAGCCACATCGTAGATAGCCATGTATAAACCATCAATTACACGCGGTACTTTGCTTAGATAAGTGACAACCGCTCTACCTATTTTGTCCCGCGAAGTTGCACCCTGCTCAAGTAACGCCAGTGCTTTTGCCCGATCATCAGACGTAGTTTTGTCACTTCCAACACTGTTTGAAAACTCGGTAGCGATGCGCCTTGATACAGTTTTTACGTTGTCTGGCTGCGCTTCAAACCGCTCAGTAAGTTGTTTGGTTGCTACATCTTTTTTCGGTGCAGGTTCCGCCTTGGTTTTGGCTTTAGCTGGTACGGGCTTGGCTTTGGCTGGTTTAGGTTCAGCCTTAGCCTTTGCTTTCTTCGGTACAGGTGTACGTAGTTTAGCCTTACGTTCAACAGGTTCAGCCTTGGCTTTTGGTTCGGCCTTAGCAGGAGCAGGTTGCGGTTCCGCTTTTGGTTCGGTCTTAGCAGGAGCAGGTTGCGGTTCCGCTTTAGCTTTCGGCTGTAAGGCAGTTGGCGGTGCAATCGGTTCTGGCAATCCTAGTGCAAGCTGTTCTCCTTGCGTTGTTCGTACAGGCTCTCCAATGCCGCTCCCAGTACTTTCCAGTCCTCGCTGTCGAGGTGTTGGAGGCAGGGTGGTATCTCCTGCTTCGGTGGGGGCTGCTGTAGTTTCTGTAGGCGGTTGAGTAGGCGAAACGCTAACTCCACGTCCTTCTGGCTGAGACTGTTGAGCGGGGACTCCATCTGGTACTCCTTGCGGTTGGGTGGCACGTCCACGAGGTCTTGGTTGGAATAGTTCAAGCTGTGCTTCAGGCACGCCTTCAAGTTCTCTCGCCACATTAAGTCGAGTTTGCTGTCCGACTTTCGGGTTGTTAGCGAACTTAACAAATTCTTCACGAACCGCAGGATCATTAAGGTCTTTGCCTTCAGTGCGTTTACGTATTGGGGCTTTTGGAGAAACACCAAGACCATCTAAAAATTCAGCGGTCACTGTTTTAGGTACAGGTGGTGTTTCCTTAACAGGTGGAGCTTTACGTCTACCTAAACCCGGCAGCGATAACTGCGATGGAGTAGTAACCGGACGCTGCCTACGTTCAGGTATCTGCGCTTCTAGTTCGGTAAGCTGAGTTGACTCTGGCGTAGCCTCAATAGGTTCCGGTGTTTGGGTAGGTTTAGGTTGGTCTTGCTCACGCAGTCCAGCGAACGCATCGGCTGCGCGACGAATACGTGCGGATTCTTGTTTTGTAGGTTTAGCGCGGTCCCCACTTGCGATATTGCGACGATCCAGTTCTTTAGAGAACCGCTTTTCCAGATTAACGTAACTACCTGTAGTCGGCTCACTAATGACAGATTCCAGCACTGCTTCTCGGGGACTCGCTGCTTCTGCACGAGCCGCACCTTCTGCCGCACGAGCTTCAGTCTCCCGCTGCGATGCAGTTTTTGCACGTTCGAGTTCCGCAATGGCTTGTTCGTCAGCACGCAACATACTTTCTATTTCGGCAATTTCAGCGTCATCTAGTTCTCGCTGCTCCATTGCTTGTAGTTCTTGGTCTACGTCTCGCTCAATCGCGCCTTCAATAGTAAGTTGTTCTGGTGCTGCTTCGGGTTTTTCCGCAGCAAGTATTTCGTCAAACACAGCTTCTTCGGTTATCGAAGATGGCTCAACACCACGAGCAGTAAGCCGTGAGACTGCCGCGTTTATTTGGTTTGCATCAAAATCAGAAAGTGCTTCATTAGTTCCCGGCTCTACAGTCGGTGTGGTAGGTTGTGTAAACAACTCTCCCTGCATTTGACCTTCTTCTAGGCGAGGCTCCATATCCTCGGGGGCTATCTCACCAAGCTCGCTGCGGCTAGTATCGGTCGCGTCTCGGCTAGTATCGGTCGCGTCTCCCCTTGCAACTTTTCCTTTAACAAAGAAATCAACAACGCCCTGTACAATGGCACCGGCACCGCCGCCAGCTATTGCTTCGTCGATAATACCCGCATCTAATAACTCTTTTTCAGGGTTGTACCCTTGTTCAATTAAGTTTTGTAGGAACCCTGCCCCCGCTTCTTGCGCGGCTTCTAGTCCACCAGTAGTCAATGCACTGCGGATTCGGCTACCACCTTCCTCTACAGCTTTACCACCTATTTTCTCAGCCAGTTTTGTTAGGCCGGGGATTTTTAAGATACGCGCAAAAGGTACTACTTCAAGTACGCCTACTCCAGCGCCTTTTAACGTGGCTTCCGCACGTTCTTCTTCGGTAGCACCTGCGGCACGAGCACGTTCTCTTGCTTCACCAGCACCAGCTCCAATACCCATAGCCCCTGCGGTACCAAGCCCTACTAGCCCAGCACCAACCGTACCAAGACCAAGAGCACCAGCTCCATAAGTTGCAGCACCAGCAGCACCAAGAGCACCCGCAATAGAGCCAAGACCGGAAGATATTTGATAAGTTATCGACTCAGGGTCTCCGCCTTCAGGACGTACAGCTTCAGCAGCCGCTTTAATCTTCTCACGTGCAGCAAGTTCGGCTTCTTCGTCAAGTAGTGCAGCCGCTCCAAGCGAGGCAAGTTCACCTGTTCCAACAACACCTGCCCCAAAACCTGACAACACGTTTTCAAAAAACCCAGCTTCTTCAGGGCTTATACGTTGTAGTGCTCTACCGACAT
>Ga0070754_10001764_pt1 | contig 16745 bp, 17 predicted proteins | sample VirMetDEL_Sep_01_FD_75181 | JGI IMG/M metagenome (GOLD analysis project Ga0070754, IMG submission 75181) | Aqueous microbial communities from the Delaware River and Bay under freshwater to marine salinity gradient to study organic matter... | ecosystem: Environmental > Aquatic > Marine >... | reverse complement strand
TCCTCATGCTCAACGCAGATCGTTCCTGCCTCATCAGCTATCAATGCAAAGAATGCGATCTCAATGTTATCGATCGTAAGTCCCAGATCAGGCTCGTGCTGCTTCTCTTCTTGTGTCTTATCTTCCATGTGTCTCTCTTTCATTTAGCAGTAAACACCATGCCTACTGAACAACCTATAGAGTACACGATACACAGAAACGTACAAAGAACATAATACACCAAAATACAAAAAAAATATAAGGTAGTTTGGACTCTCAGCGGATGATCAGACTGCATCTCTATGCGCCCGTACACGTGCAACGATCATACCAACTGGTAAATGTCAATGATAAAAATGCACAATCTTTTATGCGAATATACTTGACCGACTGCTGCGAATACTATCTTGATGATGCGTACGTTAATGTACCAGGAATTAAATAACATCTTATGAAGAAACGATAGGCCCAGGGGGTTTTTTAGAGGCCACCCAAGACTTTTAAAGTTTGCGAAAATTTTAGCTTTAGACCCACAGGAAACATTTTAAATATTTGGTTGACAATAATGTTATTCGCCTTTATTAAAGAAATGATGATACCTGATATTGATGATTTATCTTACATAGAGTGTTATGAGTGTAAAAATTTTTTTTATGTATACGAGTTACCTAATAGTCTTAATGACCCTGTTTATTGTGCCTATTGTGGTATTAAATTCAACCAAATGATGGATATAAGCGATGAGTGAAAAGACCTGTGATAAGTGTTGTTGTGTTGACACTGAAGAGAATCCTATTTTTGAGATACTAGATGATGGTATGTGCGTAGATGAATGGGTTTGTATGATGTGTTTTGTAGAGGAGATGGATAAAGACGATGGCTAATGTACCTGACAGATACACACAGAAGGCTCAGGACGAGCGTGATTGGAAGAAGAGTAAGACGAGGGCAGGGGATAACTACAACTCTGCTAGGTATGACAAGAAGGCATACGAGAACAACTATGACGAGATAGACTGGAGCAAAAAGGGTTGACGGCTAAAGAGATATATGACGACATGAAAGTGTCTGATAATAAAAAATTGTGGGCTTACGCCCAAGAGTTGGCAGAGTTCAAGCGTAAAGAGGCCAAGTCGGCTAAGATTCAGAGTTCTTTAGATGATGTTGACTTTACCGATACCGATAGTATGCGACAGATTGTTTTTCAGCATTTGTTAGCAGAGAGTGGCAGGGGTAACGCACAGGCTTCTGACAAGCTAGGTAAGTATCTAGGCTTAGAGCAAGAGAAACAGAAGATAATTATACAGGTGATTGATTTTGCAGACGCATACATCGAAGAAGATATTGCTTCCACAACTGAAGCCGAGATTCTATCAGACTAACTGTTGGAAGGCTTTAGACAATGGGGCTAGGAATGTATTAATTAGCTGGCCTAGACGGCATGGTAAGGATGTCACTACAGCTAGTATTTTATCTAAACGTGCTATGCAGCGTGTTGGTTCGTACTACTACTTGTTTCCTACTCGCAAGTGGGCAGAGCGTGCTATCTGGAATAACATTGTGACTATAGGGGACAAGTCCGGGCATCTTCTAGACTTGATATTCCCACCTGAGATTGTGGCATATAAGAACAATACTGATATGAAACTTGGGTTGATTAACGGCTCAGTAATTAACTTTAGCGGTACAGACAACCTGGACTTCGTGGGGCAGGGGGGTTATGGGTACGCACTATCTGAGTTCTCGTTGCACAAAGAAGAGGTGACAGGATTTTTGGCTCCTATTTTGGACGAAGGCGACTCGTTTATTCTTATGAACGGCACGATGCGTGGTAAAAGTAATCAATTATATCAGATGTATCAAGCAAACGTGAACAACCCTGACTGGTTTTGCGAGTGGCTTACACCGCAACAAACGAAGAGATATTGTTGGGTAGGGGACGAAATGAACCTAAACCCAGAGCTTCTCGGAAAAATTGATCCCTTGACAGGGATGACATACATGAACGTGCAGAACCGAGTTGACTCTAAGATGATTAGTTACTCACTAGCCAGGCAGGAGTATTTGAATGAGGCAGTAGCTGATGTAGCCAACTCTGTATATGGGTACGAAATGACTGCGTTAGAAAATGATAGCAAGATAGGGGACATTGACCCACCTGATATGCCTGTATATACCTTCTGGGACTTGGGTATGGACGACCCTACGGCTATTGTTTTTGCAAAGATAGAACACAAACAGTGTACAATTATTGATTACTACGAAAGCACTGGACACGATATAAAACATTATATTGATGTAATAAACGAGAAAGGATACACCTATGCAGGACACTACATGCCCCATGATGCTAAGAAAAGAAATAACACTACCGGTCACAACATTCTGGACTTTTGCCGTACTGAGTTTGGTTTTGAAGTACGTCCGATTCCCAAAACAAATTCAGTCCGTGATGACATCGAAATTGTTAGACGTAACTTGCCTGATATACGAATCAATGAACGATGTGTTCGATTGCTTGAATGTCTCAAGAACTACCAATGGAACGCCAATACTGGAAAAATATTGCACAACGAATACTCACACGGAGCAGACGCAGCAAGAATGATGTTTATGGCTATGCATCACGGCATGGTGCAGGATTATCTAACAAAAGAAAAAAGAACTATTAGAATGGATCATTGGGATGATATGGATTTTATTGTATGACACCTTACGAAAAAGCAAAAACTCTTTATAAAGATGAAAAAGACTTTTACATGGTATTAGATAGTTGTGGTCAAAATGGTGTAATTATCTCTAATAATGAAGTTTTCGCATGTGGATACAAAACATATTCTGATTATATACATAAAAAGTCTTATAATAAACTTGACAAACCTGATACTTGGTTCGTATATTTGCTCGCAGGTAATCCTAGATCAGTATTTGATTTAGTTGAGCCGTTAGAATTTATTTGTTTTGAACGATTTGATAAGAGATTTAGATTAATAAGGTTCGATAGAATAAGAAAACTTTATAGGAGATAAGATGGGATCACCACCAAAGCCGCCACCACCACCACCGCCACCACCACCACCTGCGCCACCTGTTGAGCGTAGAGATGTTTCTGCTCAAGTAGACATAGCTAAAAAACAAACTCAACAGCGAAGGGGCTATCAATCTACAATACTTACATCACGACTTGGTGGTGCAGGAAAAGATACTTTAGGCTAATGGACGCTAAATTTATAATTAAAAAGTACGATGCTATGAATGCTAATGTTCATGGTAATTGGATGAATCTATGGCAAGAGTGCGCTGACTGGTGTTACCAGACTAACGATAACATCAACCGCATTCGTATCGGTGGGCAAGAAAAGCCACCACAACGCTTAATTGACACCTGTATTGAGGCTAACTACAACTTTGCCGCTGGGTTCTTTTCGCACATGTTCCCGCCAAATACTGTGTGGGCTAAGTATCGTCACCCATCTCCTATGATGATGGCTAATGAGAGTGTAGCTAACTACTTTGAAGAAGTTAGTCGTATTATACACCAAGTGCTAATTGGTTCTAACTTTTCTCAAGAATCTTTTCAGGCGTTGCTATCACTCGGCTGTTTTGGAACCAACTGCCTATCATTAGAGGAAGATGATAAGAACATTATTCGTTTTAAGAATGTTGTTGTTTCAGATATTCGTATTGAAGAAAACCATCTTGGAGAAGTAGATACTGTAGCCCGTGAGTACAAGCTGACTTTACGTCAATCTATTCAAAAGTTTGGAAGAACTGCTTTAGAAGAAGCTGAGTTTCAAAACATTGATAACTTGCTTCAGACTAATCCTGACAAGAAATACACATTTATTCAATGCGTTCAACCTCGCATGGACTACAATCCTAAAGGTAAAAAGGTTACAGAGCTACCTTTCGCATCTTACCATGTATGCCGTGATACAGGAACTATGGTAAAAGAAAGTGGTTTTGATTATAATCCGTATAAAGTTTCACGCTTTATGGTAGGCAACGAAGAAGTATATGGTCGTTCGCCTATGAGTATGGTTTTAGGCACAGCTAGACGTACCAACGTAATATACCGATCAATGGTTGCGTCAGCAGAACAACACGCTAACCCTCAATGGCTGATTCCAGACGACGACAGCGTTTCTGGTATGTCTAGTCGTGCAGGTGCATTTATTAGATGGCGGGCGACTAACCCTAACGGTAAGCCAGAGCGACTTGCTCCTAATGGTGATCCTGGAATAGCTTTGGAGATGTTTAAGTTACATGATGAACAGATCAAGCGTATGTTCTTTAACCATTTGTTCCGTCCTCTAGATGCGTATCGCAACATGACGGCTACAGAGGTGCAAGAGCGTATGACTACAGACCTAATGCAGCTTGCTCCATTTGTTGCTCGGTATGTTGAAGAGCATGTTACGCCTGTAATGAACCATGTGTATTACATCTTGGCTAAGAAAAAACTTTTGCCCCCAATACCTCCAGAGTTAGCGGATAGCCCGGAGTATGAGGTTGATTATGTTGGCCGACTCTCAATGGCAACGAAGTCATTTGAGACTATGGGGGCTGTTACTACATTGCGTATGTTTGGCGAGTTAGCACAGCTTGACCCCAATATGTTGCAATCTTTGGATAATGTAAATCCAGACAAGCTATTCCGTGAGATATGGTATGCTAACAGTTCTAGTATGAACGCTCTTAATGACCCACAAAATGTAGAGGTTGAGCGTGAGGCTAAGGCTGCCGCAATGGCAGAACAACAAGCAGCCCAACAGCTACCCGCACTTGCAGATGCAACGCAGAAGTTAAGCGGATCAGTTGACCCAAGTAGTATTGTTGCACAACAGTTAGGAGAGTAATGTCACACGAATTATCTAACTTAATATCAGCATACAAACGTGTGTTTAAAACTCCAGAAGGTTCTGAGGTATTAGATGATCTTAGAGATTTTTGCAACATCGATGCTCAAGCAGGTTCTGATCTTTCTCATGCTGACTGTGCCTATCGCAACGGAATGCAAGACTTGTATAGATACGTCGAGGCAATTATATCAGACGATGAATGAAGAACAGTTTATAAGAAAAGTAAAAGCAATGGTTCGGAAACATGAAGGTTATCGGAACTATGTTTATAAGGATAGCCGTGGATACCTAACAATGGGTACTGGTCATAGGCTAACTGATCAAGAGAAGAAAAAATATAAAGAAGGAGATCGTGTAAATGAAAGCTATCTTGAAGGGTTATTTGAAAAAGATTTTAACTTACATTACAAAAGGGCTAGAGAAATTGAAGGCTTTGATTCGTTAACAGATCAACAGAGAGCAGCCCTAATTGATTTAACATTTAATATGGGTGTTAACTGGACTGCAAAGTTTCCCAACCTAATTAAGAATATAAAGAAAGCCTCTGAGCAAACTAATCCTGTGCTAAAAAAAATCTACATGCGTAAAGCAGCAGGTGAGTTGAAGTTTGTAAATGCTGAGAAGTCTGATTTTACTGAGAGTAAGTATTACGGACAAGTAGGTTATCGAGCAGAAGATAACTTTAGACGCTTAATGAATGATAATAATGAGTGGGATTTAGACGAAGTAAGTTATCAACAAGAATATGGAGGTATAGATGAGCCAGAAGCGAACTTTACTTTCTAGAAAAAAAGAAAAGGCCATACCTAAAACAACCAAAGGAAAGGGTCGGAACTATCGATCTGCAAAAGAAGGTGCGGGTATGACGGCTAAAGGGGTTGCCGCTCATCGTAGGGCTAACCCAGGAAGCAAATTGAAAACTGCTGTTACTGGCAAAGTGAAGCCTGGTAGCAAAGCAGCTAAAAGACGTAAATCATTTTGTGCTAGGTCTAAGGGTTGGACTGGCGAAAGAGGAAAAGCCGCAAGGCGTAGATGGAGGTGTTGATATGAAAAAAGGCTTATACGCAAATATTCATGCAAAACGTAAACGCATTAAAGCTGGTTCAGGGGAAAAAATGAGAAAGCCCGGAACCAAAGGTGCGCCTACTTTGCTGAATTTTAAAAAAGCAGCTAAAACAGCTAAAAAGAAATACTAACAGAAGGAAGCATAATGGAAGAACAGACACCTGTAGAAGCACCCTCAGTTGAGGAAACTGCAACACAGCCTGTAGAAATACTCACAAGTGAAGGCAAGTTTAATGAATCATGGCGTGAGTCCTTGCCAGAAGAATTGGGAAGCCATTCTATCTGGTCTAAATATGACAACCCTGTAGACTTAGTTAAAGGTGCTATTAATGCACAAAGTTTAGCGGGTCGGAAGGCAGAAGAGTTCTGGGCATCTGATGATGCTAACGACATTGCCAAGCGCAATGAACTTATGGGCATCGGATCATCTGTAGATGATTATGAAATATCATACGAAGCTCCAGAAGGTATAGAGGTCGATGAAGATAGAATCAGCGATTTTAAGCAATTTGCTTATGAGAATGGTTTATCTAAAGAGGCAGCACAAGCTCTAGTAAATTGGGAGTTAGAAAAAGTTAGTCAGTCGGTAGGTGATGATGATCGTCAATACGAGCAATCACTGCAAGAGGCTGAAACTGAACTTCGCAACGATTGGAAAGGCGACAAGTACGATTACAATCTTGCTAAAGTTGCTAATTCATTTGATCATCTTGGTCTTGGCGATTTTAAAGAAGACCCTGGTATTGCAAACAACCCTGAGTTTTTAAAAGCATGGTTTGATAATGTAGTTCCTCTTCTTGATAACGATAAGATTATTGAGCAACGCAATTTGGATAATGCACATACGATTGGCGATCAGTTAGCTGAAAATAGTGCTAAACTTTACGCCCATCCAAACACTAATGACTCAACCTATCAAAGTCTACTGCGAGAGCGTGAAGCGTTGTTAACAAAAGAAGCTGAATTAAAAGGTAGTAATTATTAATATTATCTTGACAAGTTAGTAATAGTAATATATAAGGCAATCAGATTTATAAACGGATACCTCGCAAGAGCCTGTGGAAGAATCGAAGGTGAGAACCTAATATTAGGCTAGACCCACACTGTTGTGGACACTCAGGGCCGACTAAAACTAATTAATTATAATCATATAACGGAGAATTATTATGGCGGGAAATCTGCTTAATACTTATGTAATTGGTTTTGACCGGGCTATTCGTGAGACGGTTGAAGTCAAAGGCGGTAAACTTCGTCCTTACGTTCAACTCGCAACAGGCGACTTGTTTCGTAAAGAAGGCGTTTACCAACGCACTACTGGTGGTGGTCTTCCTCAGAAGGTTACTAATCGTTTCGGTGACTCACCTGTGTCAGATATTGACTACAGTCGTCGTCGCACATCTCGTATTTCTTACCAAGATGGTCAATTCATGGATTGGGCTGATGTAAGCAAGATGGGTGTTGATCCTCGCAATGCTAAGTTGCAAGTTATGAAGAACAAGTTCATGCGTCAAGAAGACATTATTCTTGATAAGGCTCTTTTGGCTTCTGCTCAAGGTGGAGCTGAAGGTCAAACTCCTGTTGATCTTGGTGCATCTAACTTCGTTGAAGTTGACGTAACTACTACAGGAACTGCTGAAGGCTTCACTTATAAGAAGTTCTTGGCTGCTCTAGAATTATTCGGTAGCAACAACGTAGACATCGACTCTCAGGCTCCTGTTTTCAAAATTTCTTGGAAACAATGGAAAGACATGATGGATGATGATAACTTCATTAACTTTGACTACACTTCTCAACGTCCTGTTGACCAGTCTGTAGGAACTGTTTATGACTACATGGGTGCGAAGTTCTGCATTAGCAATATCCTTCCTTACATGGATGAAGATAAAACTACTGCATATGCTGCGGCTGATATTAATGTAGCCGACACTGACATCAATACAACAACTGGAACATGGAGCAACACAAATAGTGTAGCTACTCGTTCAGCTTACGCATTTATGCCTGACGCTGCGTTGTTGGAAGTCAACCCTGACTTGACTACTAAGATTGCAGAGCGGTCTGATAAGTCGTTCAACTACTACGCTTACATGAAGGCAGAGTTCGGTGCTGTCCGTATGGAAGAAGAAAAAGTTGTTGTCATTCCTTGTCTAGAATCTTAATCATAAGGAGATCATAAAATGGCTAAAACAAGCGAAGTTACAGCGTTAGACGCAGGTTTAGTTACTAAGTCTAACTATCGTGGCAATGTTCAAGTTATTACTGTAACAGAAGCCACAGGAACAGCAGGTACTTCTTATGAGGCTACAGGCGTTCTTCCACAAGAAGCTAAATTAATCGCATCTATGATTAATGGCGCAGGTACTTCTGATATTGGAACTACTGCGGATGGCTCTACTAGCATTCAAGCTAATCAGGCTGATAATACACTTACCATTAACAACGCAGACGTTGGTGGTAAAGTTATTACTGTTAACCCTGATTCGACAGGTGCTATTAGCGGTTTCTTGTTAATTGCAACAAACGAGTAATACATTGGGGAGGGCAACCTCCCCTTACCCCTTTTTTTAATTTGGAGATAACATGGCTCTATCAAAAGTCGTACTTACAAACCTAGCACTTTCTAAAATTGGTAGCGACCGTCTTCAGATTACCAACTTTGATACAGACACAACAGTAGCCGGAAACCAAGCCAGGTTACACTACGACCAAACTCTTGAAGAGCTTGCACGAATGCACTCTTGGAACTGTTGTAAGAAGCGAACGGAGGTAGGCGCATTTAAAATTGAACTTACTCCGGATGCTTCAACATTAGCTGCTGGTGGATTTAGTGGGATTTTAACGGCAACATCTACAGACTCTAATGGAAGACCTGTATACACTACAGGCACAAGTGGTCAAAATGGTTATATTAATTTAGCATTTAATGATACGGCAGGAAAGTGGTCTATTACTTATGGTGCTAATAATGGTAATAATGTTGCTAATGCTTCACCGCCAGACGGCCCTACATATACTGGATATAATCCGTTTACTTTATATAGTGGTGGTGTATATACCGTTGCTATAGTAAAGCCAGAGTTTGAATACGACTATTCATACAGAATACCTACAGATGCTGAACGATCTTTTTATGTTACAGATAGTTCTGCTGTATACAATTATATTAAACCAAGAGTTGATTGGGTTCGTGAGGGAAATTCTATTTTAACAAACGAGCCTAGATTGTTTTTATGTTATGATGCAATTCCTCTGCCAGAAGATATGGATTCTTTGTTTGCAAAAACCTTTTACACAATGTTGGCAATGAAGCTGGCCGTTCCGATTACAGGAGATCGTGAACTTGAAATTAGTTTGTTAGAAGAAATAAATAGCGTTATTTTGCCAGAAGCAAGACGAGTTAATGGATTTGAAAGATTAGAAGCACCGACGCTTGATAGCGAGTGGTTAGAAGCTACTGTTATATCTCCAAGTTCATTATCAAACTCCTGGCCACCTTTTTCACAAACTTCTTATGGCTCTTTTGAATAATGGCAAAGTTACCAATAAACAATTTTAATGGTGGTGAGGTTTCTCCATACCTATATGCCCGTGAAGACGTAGACGGAATCTACAACAAGAGTTGCTTGAAGATGGAGAACTTTATTCCTCTGCCTTATGGTGGTGCGACCAGACGACCTGCTACTAAATTTCTTGGAGAATCTAACTCCGGGAAAGTAAGATTAATTCCATTTACATTTAGTGTTAGCGAAAACTACCTACTTGAGTTTGGTAATCAATATATTCGGGTATGGAAGAATGACCTACCTCACACAACGGGTAATTCTGAAATTATATTAGGAACACCATATTCAGTAAATGATTTAGACGATATAAAATTTGCACAGTCTGCCGATATATTATTTTTAGTTCATCAAGATCATCCACCACAACAGCTAAAAAGATTAAGTGATACTAATTGGTCTTTTAGTGAAGTTAACTGGACGTTTCCACCAATGATGCAGGAAAACACCGATGTAACACATTTTATTACAACCACACAGACTACTGGTGAAACAATTCTTACATCTAATCTTGATTTGTTCCAACCAGAACACGTTGGCAGTTATTTTCAATTTAGAGTAGCACGAACAAATGATAGCTTAACATTAGAAGACAGAGTTACTGCTAATCATGTTTCAGGTTCAATAAATGTATCCAATACTGCATGGGACTTTGAAACTGGTTCTACTTGGAGTGGCCGTGTTACTATCGATAGGAGTTTAGATGCGGGCATTTCATTTCAGGAATATATTACTGTAGCCGACACCAGATCAATAAGTAGTTCGGGGGAACTTAAAAACTTTTCTGTTAGTTCTCCTGGTAAAGAGGGCGCAAACACTTTTCTTCGTGTTCAATATGAAGAGGGTGATTACCAAAGCAATAGCTTTCAATACTCTTTATCACCTGTCGATCCCTACATAACCTCTTTAGTTAGAATTACTAATTATACTAGTGCGAAACAAGTAACAGCTATTGTGATAAGTGATTTTCAGGAAGCGATTAGCAGTTATACTACTCTTTGGACAGCAAGCACTGCTTTTTCTGTAGGTGATAAAGTTAAATTTAATTCTGGATTAGAGTACGCTAGTATAAGTAAAGACTTATCTGCATTTAACGGATTATGTGCTACTGTAGATAATGTTGGCGCAGCAGACTCAAATAGAACAGCAGGCACTTATGACTTCTTAGACGGAACTACAACTGGAATAAGTAGCACAGGTACTGGTGCTGGAGCTAGAATAAGAGTAGTGGTAGCAGCGGGAACTGGTGCAGCTACTGTTACAATGCTTGGTGTTTCCGGTAAGAACTACGCTGTGAACGATATATTTACAATTACTGACGCTGCATTGGGCGGTGGTGGTGCGGCTAACTTAACGTTTGATGTTGAAACGATTTCTGATACTTTTTCTTTAAATAATACAAGCGGTGGAACATATGGAGATGCTAAATACTTTGCTATTGACACCTCTGGTAAAGTTAATGTTTTTAGTAAAGACTCATCTGATAATTTTCTGCCTTATGATCAATGGACTGCAAGCGGAATTACAACTGGATATGCTGCCGCAAATAACCTCGATATAGCTTATTATGCTAATCATGTGTATGTTCTTGGAGCAAATGGGTCGGAAAGAACTTTAACACTTACTGCAAATGGAATTACAAATGGGCCAATTAGTGGTGCGCCTCAGATGAGGATAAGAAAATATGATATAGATGGTCAAAACGCTTCTACATTTAAATCATATTTAGCTCCTGCACTTGGGTATAGCAACCCGACAAGAATAGATTCAGATGAACAAATATATCAGCCAAGATCAATAGGCATTTTAAATGGCAAGTTTTATGTTTCATATAGACATTTTGGGGGTGCAATATATTCAAGGTATCATGGGGACACTTTTAGTCATTATGACAAACTTGGCATTGAAAGGCTTGGTGCTACAGGTTCTTTTGAGCAAGGGTTTTATCAGCGTAATTCATCTGCGTATGATGAAAGTAGTGCAGACGGTGGGAGAGGTGATGCGTCATTACCTGCTGGCACTCCATTTTTTAGTGATATTACTGGCGTTAGTGATGCGTCCATAAATGAAATTTATTGTGTTGATTCAGTAAACAATAAAATATCTTTTTTCACTCCTGAATTTACAAGTGGAGGAAATTTTGATTTATCAAGTGAATTTCCCACGACTAATGTTACTGCTTCATTTTACGATGATACAATAGATGGTAGTGAGTTATTCTGGATTGCTGACACTGATGGTAATATAAAAAAATACAACTTTACTACTAAATCTCTGTATTATGAATGTATTAAAGCAGTAACAACACAGAGCGGTGATTTTAGCACTCAATTAAGCGAAGGTCGTTGGTTTGAAACCTCTCCAGAAATGGAGCATTGGTCGGAGGGAGCATTCTCTGATTATAGAGGATACGCTAACTCAATAGCGTTCTTTGAAAGTAGGCTAACATTTGCGGGAACCAAAAATAACCCTAATACAATTTGGTTAAGTGAAATAGATAACTTCTTTGCGTTTGATCCTGGTACATTAGATACAGACCCAATGAGAATTACAATTAATTCTGGGTCTATTGATGGTATAAGATGGCTTGTGCCTCATCGAGCTTTAATTATTGGTACTACTGGAAGTGAGTGGTCGTTAGGTGCGGAGTCTGATAATAGGCCCGTAACACCAACATCGTTTGACATTAAACGCAGAACAACATACGGCACTAACTCAATCGCAGGACTATTGGTAAACTCTGCTGTTTTGTTTGTTATGGGACAAGGCAAGAAGCTACGTGAGTGGATATTTAACTTTGATGCACAGGACTATGTAGCACCAGACTTAACGCTTGTTGCAGAACATATTTCAGGAACAGGATTTAAAGCTATTGCACTACAACAGCAACCAGACAACATTGTGTGGACTATTAATAGCGACAATGAACTAGTAGGTATGACATACGAGCGTGACCAGAAAGTAGTTGGTTGGCATAGACATAAGTGTACTGGTGCATTTGAAAGCGTAACTGTATTACCTACAGATAGTGGGCCAGATGCAGTTTATGTTTCTATTAAACTAACAATTAACAGTCAAGATGTTCGTTACATTTGCAAGCTCGATGACAGAGAGTGGGGTACAAACTATTTAACACAGTACAATGGGCTAGACTACTACACCACAGTTACAAACCTATCGACAGGCAGTATAATTGATTACGACCATGCTATTGGTGAAACATACAAAGTTGTAGCAGATGGTACGACAACATTTACTGGTGTGGTGGACACGGATGGCGATTTAAATATTGGTAGTGCTACTGATCTTGCTATTAGTGCTGCCGAAATTCCTTCTGATAACGCTAATCACTTGAAACTTACCTTCTCTGCTCCACACGGCTTGTCTGAAGGTGATATTATCAATGTAAGTGGCCTAGGTTACAGTACAACAAACCCGAATGTTAAATATCTTTTAGAGTCTGGAAGCATTACAAGTACAACCGTTATTACGACCGATCTAACTGGTGGTACTGAAACATTCTCAACATCTGGTTCTAGTAAAGCTACAGTATATAAACTAGGTGATTCTACTTACTCACGGGTAGTTATAGGTAAAGAATACACAGGCGTATTAGCACCGTTATACTTAAATTATCAAAGCAAAAGTGGAAGTACAAGTGGCTCTAAGTTAAATGCTTCAATGGCTACGTTACGATTTAAAGATACAGTTACCGCAAAAACAGGGCAAACTGAAGCATCTTCTGATTTACAACCTGTTAAATTTGCAGGCACAGGCATGGTTTCTGAGACAGCAGAAGCATATATGTCTAACGCACCAGAATACTTGCAAACTGTATATGTTGTAAGTGATGAACCACAGCCGTGTACTGTCCTTTCTATGACACCGCACGTTGACACAGGGAGTATAAGATAATGTTTGGGGCAATAGTAGGAGCAATAACAGGAATAGCTAGTGCGGGCATTGCAGCAAGAGCCGCTAAAGCGCAGGGTGCAGCATCGCAACGAGAAGCTGAATACAATGCTAAGTTAATGGAAAATAAAGCGTTAGCTATTGAGTATGCGACAAGGGCTGAAAGCGACCGTATGCGTAGAAGTCAACGTAGAATGGCTGCCACACAAAGAGCAGGATTTGCTAAAAGTAATGTTGTTATAACAGAAGATACCCCATTAGATGTTATGTTGGAGCAAATGGAGGAAATGTCTTTAGATATAAACAACTTCCGTAGAAACAAAATGATTGAGGCACAACACGCAAGATCGGGTAAAGAAATGACTCTATATCAAGGTCGCAACGCTGTTTATCTATCTCAGCAAAAAGCAAGAGCCACTATGTTGTCAGGGGTGTTGTCTGGTGTAGGCAAGATAGCGTCAGCGTATACTCCAACTGACCCTGCTGAACAGTTTAACCCATTACTAGCAGAAGCACCTTTTGCTGAGATTGTTACTACTCCTGTTCCAAACTTAGCTTGGAGAGATAGTTTTATGCAAGGAAGAAATTAAAATGCCAAAGATACCATTATATCAACAACAAGTAGGAATAAGTGATCAAGCACCTGGCGTAATGTATGACGCATCTGCCGAGATACAAGCTATAGGCCAAATTGCTAATGACATTGCGGGAGGCGTAGAAAATCTTGGGAAAGGTGTTCAGAAAGGCATTGAGAGGTTTCAAACACTAGAAGATGAATCATCTATAGCTGATGCTAATAGACGTATGGTAGAGTTCCAGAACGATATGATATTAGAGAAACAAAAAGCTCTTGAAGACCCTAGCGTTGGTTATAAAAATTACGAAGAAAAGGTATTACAGCCTAAGATAAATGAGTTTCGTAATGGTCTTTTAAATAGTGGCTATTCTAAGCGTGTTGCAGGTCGTATTCTTGAGACTGCCGATATGGACTTTAGCAACATGATTAAGATGGAGCGTGTTGATCGAGTTAAGAAGGCTACTGAAAATCATGTAGCAAACATACAGCAAGAAGCTGGCCTTATGATTATGACTGAAAGCAGATACGAAGATGGCGTTCAGCGTATTAATGATATGGTTACTAATGGCTATATTACAAAAACTGCCGCTGATAACTTTATATCTGAAAGCAATAAAGCGTACTTTACAACAAAGGCAGAAGCTATAACAGATGAGTCACAGGTTATTGATTTAATGCAATCTCCTAGATTTAAACAAATGAGCGAAAACGATCAAGGGGTTGTGCTTCAAAAGGCAAACCAAGCTGCTGAAAAATATTATAATCAAACTACTGCTAAAATTATTGATGAATCAGTAAGATTACTAGGTGTAGGTGCGCTTGACGCTGATCAAATTAATGCATTAGACATTCCGGATGATCTTAAAAGAGGTATGCTTCAAGAGCAGGCCAAACAAATAAGAACTTTAAGAGGAAAGTTTGAAGATGACGAAGAAGCGTCAATACAAGACTTAGAGGGTTTTGATAAAAGAATTGAAAACTTATTTTTAGGAAAAACTAAAAACCCTGCTAAAGAATTTAATTCTATATTTGAAGATGTTATAACTAGCAATATGGATGTACAGCTTAAAAATAGTTATATTGAGGTTTTAGTTGACCGAATGAAAACACCGCAAGGGTTTGATGTTTTTGTACGCAATGAAGAAAAAGGTGTTTACGATTCAGATGACGCTTGGGCGTGGGAAATATATTGGAAACAATATGACGATGCTACTACTCACATGAAAGAAGACCTTAAAAAGCGTGACTTAGTAACACGAAAGAATGACTTTCTTAACTATATTAAAAATGCACGAAAAATGAGCCAACAAGCTCCAGAGGTTACCGTAAAACGAGGTGGAGCAAGAATGAAACAAATTCAAGCTAGAGATGAGTTTTTGGAAGCAGGTGAAAGATTTAATCAGTTGGGCGGCACTAAGCCTTTAGAGTTTGATAATGACGGAAATCTTAAAAGAAACTCTAAGAACGAACTTGCTGTATTTGAATTTATTAACAATCAATTTGATGACTATCTCGAATATAAAACTCGTTTATACTTTAACTCAGCCATGGGTATTCTAAGCCCTCAATCAAGACCAACATTATTTGAAGAATATTATATGCCACCAGATACTGTAACTGGTGACCCCGGAATACGCAGAATTGACCCTGCTGAAGAATTAACTCGTCAAGGTTTAATCGAAGGATAACATGATCGAAAATAAAAGAACTGAGCCTCGTATTGCTGATACTATTCATACGGACTCATTTAAGGCTTTAGGCTTTAACCCTATTAGACAAGTAACTGACAGGTCTGATATAGAATTATATAACAGTGACATGGGTATGGCTATGGCTGATCGTGTTGCTGTTAGAGACTTTTATCGATTGCGTTATGGCAATGGGTTTAGAGTGCAGCATGGTCGTGATATGAACGATGGCGAAGTTGATGGAGCAATACGGCAGACCTATGGCATAGATTCAGAAAATATTGACTATACCGCTATTAAGCAAAAGCAGCAAAAAGAGTTACAGTTTTACACAGGTGACTACGAGAACCTAGAAGCTAAAGAATGGTTGTCTGGTACATTGGGTGCTATTTTCGAGGGAGCAGAGGGTGTTGTTGAAGAAGGTGGAAGATTCCTTACAGCAGCTCTTAGTAGCCCTTACTTCGTTGGTGGTTCTATGGGTGGCGGGGCCCTTGATGCGGCATTACAAGCGAGGGTTACTGAAGATGAAGCAAACCAAGTTAGAGAAACAGCAAACGTTATTAGTTCTAAAATAGATGAATTTGTTAATTTTCTACCAGAAGAAATGAGGGGCGATCTCGAAGAACTTAGAGCAAGAGCAGGAGACGCTGACGCTTTATCAATATCAGCAGCGTTTGCGGCATTTCTTAGTAATGCTCCTAACTTCGCAGCGGGTTATATGCCTGCTTGGGCAGGACTATCTTTTATGTATGCACAAGAGAAAAAACATTCTCTAGAGGCATTTGAGGATATATTTGATGTTCCTAGAATGTTACCTACAAAAGAAGAATTTAAAGGGAATGATAACGAGTATAGTGAGTTACTTACCCGATATAACGTAGCACATACATATGCAAGCCTATATGCCGCTGTATCAGGTGGTATTGAATACTTTCAGACTAAAGGATTTAAAAAGTTAGCAGGACTTAAAGGTGAAACTATTCAGCGTGAATTTACCCGAACAATGTTAAGTCAGATAAAAAAGGTTTTGCCTGAAGCAGCATTTAACGTTGGTGAAGAGTTAAGCCAACAACTTGTATACAACCAAGTATTTAATGCAGCT
>Ga0070754_10001762_pt1 | contig 16750 bp, 18 predicted proteins | sample VirMetDEL_Sep_01_FD_75181 | JGI IMG/M metagenome (GOLD analysis project Ga0070754, IMG submission 75181) | Aqueous microbial communities from the Delaware River and Bay under freshwater to marine salinity gradient to study organic matter... | ecosystem: Environmental > Aquatic > Marine >... | reverse complement strand
TCATACTTACCAGCAGGCACCCTATCAGGACTGCACCAAGGAAGAGTATGAAGAGATGCTTGCACTTATGCCAGACAGCATTGACTGGGAAGAGCTTAACGAGTATGAGAGTGAGGACAACACAGTATCCATGCAGACTATGGCTTGCTCCGGTGATTCATGCGAGATCGTAGACCTAGTGTAGGTAAGGCCGAGTCACCCTGTGTAAAGATCTGTTTCATTGAGGATGGGTTTTGCATAGGGTGCCTCCGCAGCATGACAGAGATAAGGCAGTGGCCTATCATGTCACAAGAAGCACAAGAACATTTGCTTGAGCAGCTAGATAGGAGAACATATGTACGTAATACTAGGGACTACTAAGTGTGAGTTCTGCAATAAGGCAAAGACCTTACTACAAAAGGAAGGTATAGGATTTATGTCTTACTCAGTTGATACAGTCAGTAGTAAGTGGCTGTTGACATTGATAAAGCAAGCAGGTATGACTACAGTACCACAAATATGGAACCATGAAGGTAAACATGTAGGCGGGTACAAGGAACTAAAGGAGCTACTAGATGAAGGAAGTAAAAGTATCTCAACAAATGATTGATGCTGCAATTAGTAAAGCTAAGAGTATGGGTACACTAAATAACAGTATTACATCAGGAAAGGGTAACGCAGCAGGCTTCTTAGGAGAAGCTGTAGCTGCACTCATCTTAGGTGCGGATGAGGCTAATACATACGACTATGACATCAAGCTAGAAGACGGTACTACTATAGATGTAAAGACTAAACGTACATCTGTACCTCCTAAGAAACATTATGAGTGTTCAGTTGCAGAGTTAAACACTAAACAGAAGTGTGACTACTATGCGTTTGTACGGGTACATAATGATTTACATACTGCTTGGTTTTTAGGAGTCTATCCAAAGAGTAAGTACTATGAAGATGCTGTGTATCTACGCAAAGGAGAAGTAGATCCAAGTAATAACTTCACTGTTAAGTCTAATTGTTACAACATGCCAATCTCTCAACTAGAAAGTGGAATATATGCTGGAGCTAAGTGAACCTCCTAAGAAGCAAGTAAGATCAAGACGAAAGACTAACTATAAGGGCGCAGAGAAAAAGGACAAACCGGAGTTCATCCCTCGTACAGATAACCAAGACTATTTGTGGAAGGCAATGCAAAGTAATACTCAGGTTCTAGTTCTTGGACCCGCTGGTACAGGTAAGACTTATGTTACTGCGACTATGGCTTCTACTTTATACATTACTAAACGTATAGATAGGATAGTTATCACACGCCCTCACGTTGCAGTAGGTAAAGACTTAGGATATCTACCGGGCACACTAGAAGAGAAGACATACCCTTGGGCATTACCTGTACTAGATGTATTAGAAAAGCATTTGAGCAAGGGGGTGGTAGATACAGCCATTAAGAATGGTAACATTGAGATGGCACCCTTAGCATTGATGCGTGGGCGTAGCTTTGACGATGCATTTTTAATAGTAGATGAAACTCAGAACATCACTACAGCTGAACTTAAGATGTTGTTAACAAGGGTAGGAGAGAATAGTACTATTGTACTTAACGGAGATGTACAGCAGAGTGATCTAAAGGCAGGTGATGGCCTGTCAAAGATTATTCATTTAGCTAAGAAGCATATGCTTGATGTCCCTGTCATTGAGTTTGGTGTAGATGATATCGTAAGGAGTGACATCTGTGCTGAATGGGTAAAAGTATTTATGAAGGAAGGTCTGTGAAGTTAGAACAAGAAGCCAAAGCGCACGTAGAAGGCACACGCATTAAGTTCTATGATGAGCTAACCCAACATGCTGAAGCATTAGAGAAGCATATCAAGAGTAATCTATGGCAGAGTGACGAGAGGAACAAAGCACTAGAGCATCTTATTGCTACTGTACTATGGGCAAGGCACTGCGTTAAGAAACATGGCACTATATAAAACGAGTAAGGGCGGCAATTAAGCCGCCCCTTCTTTTTGTCTGGGTTAGTTAGAAGCTTCTACTTCCCTTTTTATATCTTCATCCTTTAGTTCTAAGTAAGCTATTAAGAAGTCTAGCTGGTTCTCATCAAGATCTGTTATCTCTAAGTCTAAATCTAATTTCTTTAGTGCTTTAGATACATCTACTTGAGATACACCACTACCTTTCTTACTTAAGTTAAATAGTTTATTGGTTCTCTTATCATCAGGGTTTATACTATTCTCTAATACACTTACTACCAGTTCTTTAGAGCGTTTAATAACGTCACCAAGTATGGCTGTACGAGACTCAATATCCCCGTTCTTCCAAGCAGAAGTACTAATAGCCTTTTCTGCATTAGCCTCTAAGAAGTTAAACACATACTTATTAATATCATTCTGTGTTTCAGGTATGAAAGACTTTATCTCTGTACGCCACTGAGGTTTACCAATCTCATTAAACATACGCTGAATAGAAGTTTGACCTGCGACTTCACGATAACCAAAGATCCTACCAATAGGTGTAAGCTGTGGCTGATCTGTTAGTGCTGAGAACTTCTCAGGTGCAATCTCCTCGCCGCTAAGTGCAGTAAAGATTTGATCTACATACCGTACAGAATTATTTACCCACTGGCTGCCTTGCTTACGATCAACAGGTATGAAGTCCTCACCTCTACCTAGAGAAATCATCTGATTAATAGGATCTAAGGGGCGAGAGTAACCGCTGATATACATAGCCCCTGCATCCTGAACTACCTTAACCAGACCTTCTTTAACGGCAACGTCCTCACCTGACGCAAGGTCTATGAGTAGGTCATAGCTCATTTTAGCAGAGTCACCCAGTTGCCTAGTTAAATTTTCTGGGCCAAACAAAGAGACAACTTCACGTGTCATCTCTGGTGGTACATCACCGTCACGCATAATGTGAGCACCCATACGACCAATAGCTTTGTAGAAGCTGTAAGGAAAATCATACATACGATTACGTATTGCACCATCACTGCCCCGCTCATCGAACAGTGCCAGACCTTCTTCCATGTTATCATACTCACGTGCAGTAGCGACACCAATGAGAGAGATACCCACAGCAGACTTGGTAAGAAGCTCCACAGGATCACGTGTTGTACCAGCTACATACTTATGAACTAAGCTAATGCCTGTATGATCAAACATGTGGCCTAGTGTGTTATTAAAGAACTGACCAAATGGAACCATAGCACCAATGACAGGGTACTTACGAAGGTCTTCAATAATACGTGCAGCGTTAGTTAACAAGCCACCTTTCTCTGAACCTTTACCATAAGACTTAGCGTATACGTTACGTAATGCATCTTCTACAGCGATAGCTTGTATGTCTACATACTCATCACCCTTCATTCGCTGATACAAATTAGGGTCTTGCAGGAACTCAGAGTAAGTTACACCATACTTTAGGCGTACCTGTTTATCTAATGCATACATAAACTCTTGAGACTTAGTGAAGATATCCTGAGCTTTAACACCATATACAGTCTGAGCAAAATCCATTACCTTCTCAAAGGCACCCGGACTTGTATCTTCTAAGTCTAAGCCTAATGTTTTATATACATCATCAAGCTCAATACCACCTGACATGTAGCGGAATAATTCTTTCTGACTTTTAGGGTTAGCTGCAAGGAATGAGAACGCAGCTTGTTGTGTAGAGAAAGGACTAACTAAGTTTGTAATCTTCTGACGCTGAAGGCTTAACATAAGTTTAGACTTATTAGCAAAGTCTACTGCATTAGTCTTACGTCCAATAGCTAGTTCACCTAAAGCTCTACCAGCATACAGTCCTCCACGTATTGTATCACCAATAGATTGCATAGCCGTAGCATTAGTCCAACCTACAATGTTAAGTGCTGTAGTACCGGGGTGAGTAATCAACATACGAATAAGGTTTTGTTGTAGGCCGCTTGTACCTTCACCTAACTTCTTACGCCACTCTTTACTTGGCAAGTCTAGGTTGTCTTCTACAACTTCATTATACTTCTGAGCAGGAGTCTTACCTTCTGCAGACAACTTCAAGTCTTGCTTGAGTTTAGATAGTGTATTACCTGTACGCCCCCACTCTGATGACATACTAGAGAGTGCCAGCATACCTCTATCAAGAGTACGTAACTGTCTAAACTCTGGTAACTGCTTGAGTGTAACTTTGTACAGAGCAGCTACATCTTTCTTAGCGTCAGCAGGTAGGGCCTTGATGGTCTCAGTGAGGAAGTCAGTAAAGTTCTGGAAGGTATCATCTTCATTGGCTAATGATATACCAAACTCTTCAAAGATACCCTTTAGCCCTTTGAAGCCATCTACTGGATCATCTATGCCGTGAAGGAATGCACCAAGAAATGCATCTCTACGTGGATCAGAGACTTCACCAGATGCTCTACGTAAGGTATCACCTTTGTTTACCTTAGCAGCCCAGCGCTCAGCAGCGGAAGTAGTTTCTTTTAGCAGCTTCTTGAAAGCTTTAAAGTCCATTTTCTTAATAGCTTCTGCATTCTTACGTTGCTTACCTTGACGTGCAAGCTTATCTACAGATGCTTGTGTCGCAGCAGCATTGTCAAACGCTTGCATAAACATAGGCAAAGAGCCTTCAGTGTGAGGAGCCTTATTGAGAAGGCTAAGGCCATACGCTAAGCTCCCACCAAACACACCACCTACACCAGTGATAGCCCCTTGCAATGCACTGTAGTTATCTTGTACGTAGGCTTGCTGCTGTGCCTTCTGATAGATAGCATCAACAGTAACTGCTGCAGCTGTATCAAAAGCGGCAGTAGCTGCAATCTCTTTGCGAGTCTGTTTCTTCAAGGCTTGCTGGAATGCACCCTTAGCTACACCCTCTACAGCTTCGCCTTTAATAATCTGACCAATAACACGCTGCTCAATCTGATTAACTGTAGCCTTCTGTGCTGCAGTAAGTGTACCTTTAGTGGCAGCTTTACCTACTGAGTCTAGCACAAGCTTCTTTACTGTCTCTTTAGCTAACTGAGCCGCAGCTTTAGTAGCACCTCCAGTAATAAGCTTACCAAAACCAAGTGACACAATGTTAATAGGATCTACTATGAGAGCACGTCCATAATCATACACAGCATCAGCTTTATCAGCTAAGCTATACTCACTAGAGAAAGCACCCTTCATGTTATCAAAGAGTTTATAAGCCTGACCAGCTGCAAGCTTCTTAGTTTCATCATCTGTGCTAAGATAAGCTAACTCAGTAGCTGTAGTTACAGACTGGCCTGTGTTAAACTTACGCATATGGTTTACAAAAGAGTCTACAATCTTATCACGAGTATGCTTACTCTCATCCATACCAAAGCGCTGAGACATATACTGTCCTACAACAGAGAAGTTACTATCTGTCATTAGGTCATTAATAGTCTGAGCAGACGGGAGGCTTTCTACTACAGCCTTAGTAGTTTGCTCTTGGTCAGGCGTACCAAAGCTTTCAAAGTCATCTAGCTCTTGTTCACTATAGGGTGAGCCAAAGCTTTCAAAGCCAGAGAGGTCTTCCTCTTTCTTATAAGGAGAACCAAAGCTCTCAAATCCATACTGATCCATTAGGTACGATCCTTATTTAAATTCTCTACCAACTTTAATCTCACCTATTGGACCTTCACCTGATTGCTCAATGACGTATGCCCTACGATTTATTAAGACCTGATCTCCTTCTTGGATTTCACCGCTCTTTAGTTTTTCTCTTAACTCTTTCATAGATGTTATCTCAGTAATATCCTTCATATCAAGCACGGTCTGAGCAGGCTGAAGTTCAGTGTAAGGTAGTTCATCCATAGCTAATACATCTTCAGGGTCATTAGTAGCTGGTGTAGAGCGACCTCCATCAGACCTACGAACTAAGTATCCCCACCAAGGTTCACCTTCTTCTGTAGCATCTTCTGGTGTATCAAATTCATCAAGAGATTCTATTGCATCTGTGAGTCTCTCTGCTGCATCTCTACCAGAGTTAGGCATGTTATCTAGGCTTTCCTGAATAGCAGCTGCAGCCTTAGCTAGATCTTCGTCAGAGCCACCTTCAGCCTCTAGTAAAGTAAAGCTCTTTAAGAGTTCAGCGTGTGCATCCACAGCTGCTCTAGCCTCTGGCGTCATACGTATTTTATTGCGGCCTTTTTTTGTACTGGTATTATTCAGTGAAGTATCATTTGTAGCCATACCAACTGAACCCTCAGGTACAATAGGAGGTTCAGCAGTAACTGTTGGTACTTTTACTAACTCACCATTTACAATAGCAAAAGGATCACCTGAATCTATAGCTTCTTTCCTAGTGTTATATGTGTTAATCTCTTCTAAAGGAGTAATGTCTGGGTATTTTTCAGAAGCTAAGTCCCAGATAGCCTTGAACGCAGCGTTATTACCTGCAGTAATAGGCTCTCCATTAGAGATTAATTCCTTTTCTTCTACTGTCTCTTGACCAGATGCTTCAGCAAAAATCTCAGCGGCCCAAGGCTGGAACGTAAAGTTAGGGTTATAGCTAAGTCCTCCCCTTGATTCTTTATCAAAATCTAAGATCTTAGTCTTAGCTTCTGGTACTAACTTTAGAATAGTACGGTAGTCTTCTTCTTCTATTGCTCTAGTAAGATTAATATATCTAGTGGCAGCATCCCCCTTTAGGTTAGCTGCAGCTTCTGCTGTTGGAGCCATACGCTTGAGTTCGGCTAGAGCAGCTACATCAATATTATCTACAGCAGTGGTAGCAAAACCACGAAGAGTTAAGTCTGAGTATGTCTTAGGGATAGCAGTGTAGTCAATATCCAGTGGACCCTTCATACCCGGCTTAGCTGTACCCATGATACGTTTAATGTCACGACCACTGTAGCCATCAATATAAGTTTCATCTAAAGCACTGTCAGCTGCATTAGGATCAAACAACATAGATGACCAGAACCCTACCCTCACATTCTCTGCTGGATCATCAGTAGCATTCTTCTTATACAAGCCAAAAGCTTTAGCTACCATATCCTCATAGGAAGTACCAGAAGGTGTGTAATCTTTAGAGCGCTTAACAATGCTATTAAATAATTTAGTATTTAAACGATCAGCAGGTATATCCTTAACTGCATTGTACACAGTAGCCAAGGCATTAGGACCAGAAGTCTCTACCAAGTAGTTGATATCTTCTTTATCCATACCAAGTGACTCAAGCTGCATACCTGTAGCAACTACATCATTAACTGCACTCTGTGTTTTAGTTACAGCTTGTACACCATATGTCATAAGGAAGTCACGATCCTTATCCCGCTTAGCTCTAATGTATTCTTTACGTTTATCTAGAGCATCACCAGCTGACTCAAAGAAACCTGTTACAAAACTCATATCAAACGCCCCTGCTCATTAGGCCACCAGTACGCTGTGGTACTTCTGGCATCTCTTCTTCCATAGGTTCTTCACTGACTACAGATTCATCTTCCATATTCTCTTGAGCCATACTCTCTTGCATAGCTTCTAGGTCATCCTCTGCAGGTGAACCCATAGCTTCTACTGCACTACGAGAAACACTATCGTCACCCTTACCTAATTTATCATCTAACTTCTTGAGCAGGAGTGCACGTAGCCGTTCCTCTTCAGCCTCCTCTTTAGTTTGATCTTCAGAGAAAGTATCCTTATAATCAATGCCAGCTGTACGGGCCATGTAGGATAGTTCTTCTTCAATAGCAGGGGATATAATAAGACTAACATCTACACTGTGCATACCCTCACCTACAGATGCAGTGAGAAGACTACGTGTGAGTACATCTACAGGATATCCATACTCCATGAGGAACAATACAGACTCAGCCACCTCTTTCTCAGAGAGACGATCCATGTGGAATATAAGAGCCTCGTCAGGATCAACATACTCTGGGGGCCTTTCCCAAGCAAAGTTCTGAGGCTCATCTGTTAGAGATTGACCGGGGATGGGTGCCATCATTGCCATTATAATATACCTTACTTAGTGAATCCAGCGCCAAAGTAGAGTCCTACAATAGCTGATACGATGTGTGTGTCGAGGGGTGTGATTACAAATCCATTAGCAGCTTGCCACTTAACTGTGCCATCACCACCAAATATCCAGTTAATTATGCCACCATGTACTTCCGTGTAGCCTACAATAACGCTGACATCAGGATACCATACAGCTACTACCTTTGGCAATACAATAATTGCAAAGATAGCAGAGAGTGCTATAAGCCTACGTGTCCATGCGAAGTGGGTGTCTGTCTTACCGTGCTCACGTGCTTCGTTTGTTGCACCAATTAGCATCTCTTGTTGCTTGGCTTTGTTCTTAGCGTTCTGTCCTATCATAGACATAACCCCACCTAGTACGGTAGAGAACAGCATGGTGATAAGTTCTAAGGGTAAGCCAAACATTAGTTATTCTCTGTGTTATTTGAAGGACGAAGGCGGTCTAGTAGAGCTTCTGTCTCCTCTGCAGTATGGGCATTAGCTGTATTTCCTTCCGGTTTATAATAGCTTTCACCTCTACGAATGCGCATACCTTTTCTTGTTATGTCGTAGGGCACGGGGATAGAAGCCCACTCCTTAGCAAGGGCCATCATCGCTTCATCTCTAGTTACACCTTGATCACCTTCCATCCAGTCTCTTAGCTTTGGCCTTTTGTCTGCCGCTAGATACTCCAGTGCTATTCTATCTTGAAGCTCTCTATCAAATACGGCATCATCTGGAATATCTAAAGCTTCTACAGCTGCCTCAAATGTAGATGGTATTAGTTGATATGCACCTACGGCAAATACTTCTCTTGTACCGAACCCACCTGATTGAATATCTCTTATTTCTGATACGGTAAGCTTATCTAAAGGTTTACCTTTATCTTCGGAGAAGTAACTGTCCATTACTCCCCATTGAGTACGACCATTACCATAGTCGTTAGCCGCTCCATATCCTCCACTTTCGCCTTTACCTATAAAGCTAAGTAATTCGTTATTTGCATCTGCAATCTCAGGTCTAGCTTCAAGTCCTGTACTAGCTAACTTATTACGTGTTTGCTGATTTAGTTCACCTGTAACAGTTAGTCCATTTTCAAACTGAAATGTTTTTATAGCGTTTGTAGTACTACGTCCTCCTATTCCGTCCACAGTAGTTCTGTAATGCCCTGTAGAGCTAAGACGTTCCTGTGATTCTCTAAGAATATCTGCATCGTCTGTACTTGTAGTTGAACCAGCGTAGTAAGGCAAGCCTTCAGAAATTTTATTTATATTTGGCGACATCAAACCATTACCTGTACTTACACCTTCTTCTTCTGGTGCAAAGATACGATCCTCCATAGGAATAGTAGACTGGTATTCGGAAGAAGCTAATACTACTTCAGCTTCTGCTTCATCTTCAGGAAGCTTACCAGTACGTAGGAATACTTCGTCTGCATCCACTTCACTGAGAGGGGCACTTGACTCAGCAGCAATTTTATCAGAAAGATATTGGAAGTTTTCATCTTTAAACTTCTCTTCATGCCCCATAAGTAAGGCCATCCAGTCCCTTGCAAAGCTGGCACCCTTATCTTTCTTTACCTCTGCTACCTCTTTCTTCTCCTTCATACGAGCACCAAGAGAGCGTTGCTTCATGTCAGATATAGTAGACTCAGTATCACCAAGCATATCTTCAGCCATAGTAGCGCCAGTGCCTGTAGTAGCAGACTTAGCTGTACCTAGTTCAGCATCAATCTGATCTTGTATAGACTCCCCGCCAAAGCCTTGTAGAATAGACTCCGCTAAAGCTTGTCTACCTTTCTTTGATCCATATGCTGCCATGTCTGTGTACCTTATTTCTTGTAATTCTACGGATGATAATGCTACAAATGAAGTAGCTAATAAAATGCTACACACCAAAGAAGAGTAGCTTACTAAAGAACGAACCTACCGCAGCAGACTTCTCAGCAGCCTGTTGAGTAGCTAAAGCTTCCTTCTGTGCGGAGATACCCATCTGAGCCATTACGATGTTGTTAGCCCTGTCTGCTGAACTCTCAGATGACTTCCAAGCCATAGACATAATGTCACGCTCACGCTGCCATATCTGATCAATAGTAGAGGCAGTGAAGGCATTAGCTATTTTAGCTTGCTCTGCATTAGCTAAGTTCTGTGCAGTAGTGTTTGTTGTAGCTACATTCTGACGCCACTGAGCGTTAGCTTGAGCAACTACAAGCTGATTGTTTGCATTGAACTGATCACGTTGATCTCTCATTGCAGCATTAAACTTACTAATTGCATTCTCTTCTGAAGTAGCAAACTGCTCCATAGCATTAGCTTGGGTAGCATTGAACTGGCTTACCTGAGTATGCATGTTAGTCATAAACTGGTTCGTCTGGTTCTCACTTGAAGCATTAAACTGCTTGGCTGCATTAGCTGCAGCTTGATCTGTAAGGATAGACTGTACAAGTGTTTGAGCCTTAAATACCTCTGACTGCTGCCTATTATTTAGGTTAGCCATATCCATTTGCAAGAAGGACTGAGCATTCTGTACTGCAGCCTGCTGCTGATTAGATAAGTTAGCCATCTCAAGATTAGAGATAGCAGCAGCTTGACCCATAACCATTGCTTGACGGTTAGTAAGGTTAGCCATATTGATACTGTTAGCGTTACGAGAGTTCGCCAGAGCTATCTGTTGTTCTGCAGTGAAGTTCATGTTAGCTACATCAGCAATACGAGATGCATTCTGCACCTTAGCTTGGAAGGCTTGGTCAAACTCCATACCCATAAACTCTGCACGTTGCTGTGCAGCAAGCATAGCACGTTGCTGTCGGTTAGATAGGTTAGCCATCTCAAAACCAGCCACTGTCTGTGCATCAGCAGCAGCGATAGGTAATGCAGCCTCCATAGCAGCTTGTACAATAGCTTGCCCTGCCATAGAGGAAGCACCTAAGCCTCGTGCAGCCATCTGTGCTGTAGCAGCCCTCATAGCACCTGCGGCCCATGTTGGTGTAGCACCACCCTCAAAGTCTTGCATGAGGTCTGTTAGCTGCCCTTGAACTGTAGCTTTATCTGAAGGAGTAGCAGTAGCAGCTTGTACTTGCTCAGTGTAAGCAGAAGCTTTAGCGGCATCAGCTACACCAGTAATAATCTCACCTTGTTGAATCTCCCGATTAACTGGGTTATTCATTACAATAGATGTACCTTGTGCTGCAGCTAAGTCCGATACAGCTGTATCAGTAGGCTGCATAGTAGCTGCAGTTACAGTGGAGTCAGCACCTACAACACCTTGTGCAGGTTGCATTGTATCTAGTGCAGTCTCAATCTTAGGTTGACCCATAGTAGGATCTACGGTAGCAGCAGTAATAGGTGTAGGGGCAGTAGCCATAGTTGTGGCTGCAGGGGTTGCTGTAGTAGCAGTAGGGGCAGCACCAGCAACTTGACCAGTACCTGTACCTATACTAGTACCTGCAGTAGCCGGATCAATTGTAGATACGTCTTGTTTAACTGTAAGTTGTGAAGGATCAGTAATAGCAGTCTTAACTAGCTTACGCTGACCTGCTGCCACTTCCGCTGCAGATTGCTGCTGTGCTTTAGCTAAAGACTGGTTTAATGCTTCGCTTTTAGATGTTTTATAAGCATTAGCTTTTTCTGTAAATGATGCAGCATCAGCGCCTTCAAAGGTTACAGAAGGTACTGCTTGTACACCTTGAATTTGTTGTTGTAGTGTACCAATTTTATCTGTAGAACCTGTATCTGCTTTAGAAGCTGTATCAACAGCAGACTTAAAAGTAGCCAACTTACCTTCATTAGTCTTTTTGAAGTCTACTTCTTTTTCAGCAGCTTGCATATCAGCTGCACTGCTGTACTCTTTACCTTGTAGTTCAGGATAGCTAGATTTAAAAACAGGAGGAGGAGGTGCCGGGGCAGGTGCTGCGGTTGGTGCAGGGGTTGGTGCAGGAGCACTACCTCCACCACCACCAAAGACTATAAGCCCAGATGCTCTAGGATTTAGATGCCGATCAATCATGAAGGGGTTATAGATCATTTTTAAACTCTCTTATGTGTCTCTTACTAGGTTCTTGTAATCTTCGCCAGTGTATCTTTTCTGTACGGTTGTACACTCTCGTATGTTCTTTGTGGATAAGCTTCATGACTTGCATAGCGTTTCCATAAGGAGCAATAAACTCTATACCCCAAAGTTCATCCCCTACATCTGATATGTAGTCTGCCTCAGTAATATAGTATTCGCTATCTAAGAACCTTTGTCCGTCTTCTTTACTCAACCAGCACCATGTAACTAGACCTACAGGATTACTGTCTTTGTAATAAAGTCTTATTCTATTATGTTTTATAGGAGCAATAATATATCTGTATATATCTTCTACATTATATATTTTATGCCATTTACTTTGTTTTAAGAGTTCTAAACTATCTACAATAGCCTTATTGTTATCTATTTTCATTACTGTAGTTTAACTCAAATAGGTATAAAAGTCAATATAAAATACTACTTACTTCTTTCAGCCATACCTGTTAGGGTAGTACGTATAGCTTTAATATTCTCATCAATACGAGCCATAGTTACAGCCTGTGTCTGTACAATATTCTCAAGTGCCATAAGACGTGTCTCATGCCGCACAATTTCACGAGTATTTATTTCAATGTCATTGTTAAGGTCTGCAACAAACCATACAAGAGCAATAGTCTGACCAAGGATAGCCAGCACAAATGTTAAAGGTATTGATTTTGACAAGTGCCAACTATCTTTAGACATATTCTAGTCCCTATATTTTATTATTACTCTTCTTCTGGCTCTGCTTCAAGCGAACCTGCCAACATATTCACAAACGCCTCACGCCCTACGTTAAGCTGATCCAAGTTAAACTGTGCGCTGCCTAACTTACGATCCAGATCATTGATGTGGTTCAGCATAGTCTTTTGTGCGTCAGTGAAGTCTTCGATGTTGTATTCGATGTCGTTGACAGTGATGAGGTTTTTTTTGTTTTTGCTCATAACGGTCTCCTTTCAGGTTAAGTTTAAGAGTTTGCTGCAATAGCAGCATTGGCAGCAGTCATATCTTCTGTAGTCCAGAAGTCTTTTGCCACCATGAGTGTCAGATGCTCTACGTTGCGTGACACAGTGTCAGCCCAATCAGCGTCTTCCATGTAGGCAGGCTGTCCAGAGTTTAGCAGGTCAACTGAGTGACCCATTGCTGTGTAGTGTTGTGCGATTTCTTCCGCAGTTGGTGTATCAGTCATGTCTTTCTCCTTTTCTGACTGGTTACGTTAAAACCCAATTAATGGTGTCTTCATCTTCCATTACTATATTTCGCCCACTTGGACAAACCAAGCGTCAACAATTTCTGTGGCTGTTCTGGTATCAACATTTCCACTTGTAAGAGATTCTTGCGGTGGGTATCTCAACATAATGTCGGAAACTCTAGCAACTAAATCAGACTTAGTAATCACAGAAGTTGTTGCAGGGGCATCTGACGGGATGCCATTGGCCACAGCGGTCCCTATCTTGGCCTCATCACTATCATCTGGGTCTAAAAAATAACCACCATTTTCCACATAATTGGGAACAGTGCCATCACTATTTAGAACATACTTAATAATCATTTTCTTGCCCCCAGCTTCATCATATAATCTGTATTAGTGAAGTCAGCCTTGCCAAATAGCCGCTCCGCTGTTGCGTCTACACACACCTTATACTTTTCAGCCATTTCATCCAAGAAGTCCTCAAGGTGATTTGAGTGTAAAACAATACCCTTGTCGATAGCGTCTGAGACGCCCTTGAGATATATGCTGCACTCTTTAATAGCAATCTGCGGGTGAACGCCATATTGTGCTGTGTATTCGATTGTGGCCGTTGCCGCTCGGCCAGTTTCAAGAAGATTGCGATACATCAACTCAAAGCCACGGCGCACATGGTGCTTCTTTTCCTCGGCCTCAAACGCTTCTTCATCCCAGTCATCAATGCCGTTCTTGGCCTTAATGTTTTCGTAAGCGTCAATCATCGTGGCAATGTCCTTGAAGGCTCCGTTTACTTTTGCTTCCATCATATCTAATGCAAAGCTATTCTGCCTAAACTTTGCTATCGATACGGGATCATCTTTATTTTTCAACTCTTCAATCTTTGCCAGCAACTCTGCGTGAGAAACTTGCGCCTCCGCCAGAGCCATTTTGCGATTCTCAACCTCAGCCATAATCTGACGCATTACACGATATGGCGAGTGGCCCGTCATCATAGTCAAAGTCATCAATGCCAGAGTTGTCTGACTGTTCTGACGATCAAAAGCACGAGTTTTCTCTGCAAGCTCTGGCAGGTGCTTGTTCACCTTTGCCACAGCGGCAGCATTCACCCTGTCAGATGATATGGCTGGTAAGCTAAATGTGATGTCTGGTTTATTTGTTATATTGCTCAAGAAGTCTCTCCTGTCATGTTCCAGAAGTAGCGCCGACACCAATGCGGCTTGTTGTTAAGTTTCCGAAATCAGTAGCATTGCCAGTGCTTGAAATGGTGATGTAATCTATCACGTTTACGGCTGTGCCGCCGGAATGATAACCACCGCCAAAGACGCCCCTTGATCCGTCAGAAGTGCCGCCCAAAGCCTGTCTGGCAACGGTCAAGTCTCCGAAATCAATAGCATTCCCGGTGCTGGCAATCGTAATGTAACTTATGACATTAGTTGCCCCAGAACTTGAGTCCGCAGTTGAGCCACCAGCAAAAACACCCCTTGTCACATTTGAAGCCGCCGACAAGTCAAATGTTGCTTGAGTTAAATTTCCAAAGTCAGTGGCATTGCCCGTGCTTCCAATGGTTATATAATCAATTACATTTACAATGTTGGCATAACTACTCCCAGCAAAGACGCCCCTTGATCCATTTGATGTCCCAGCTACGGAACCCCTAGTTCCAGAAAGATTGCCAAAGTCAGTAGCGTTGCCTGTGGACGCAATAGTAATATAATCCATCACATCATAAAAAGTTCCACCCGCCCTGCCACCAGCCCAAACCCCACGAGAGCCATCCGATGCCGTGCCGGGTTCTTGCCTTGCAACTGTTAAGTTTCCAAAGTCAGTGGCGTTGCCTGTGGATGCAATAGTAATATAATCCATCACATTGGATACACCGTCACCGCCACCAAAGACGCCCCTTGATCCATTTGACAGCCCATCGCAATGACCTCTGTTGACTGTTAGATAGCCAAAGTCAGTGGCGTTTCCAGTGCTGGCAATCGTAATATAGTCAATATCACCGCGACCCTCACCACCCGCAAAAACGCCTCGGCTTCCATAAAAAGTCACAGAGGATTTGCCATAGCCATCAGACATTTCAATCTCGCCTGACGCAATACCAAACAAGCCACGCACAGCGGCATCATTCATGCCGATTTGATCCGTGCCGCTATTGCCAAGTTCGACATTGACTTGATTAAGTGTAATCTGACCGGATGCTGGTAACGTCATGTTACTGACCTTTCAGTTCAGCGACTTCTGCTTTCAACTCTTTGACAGCCTCAACAAGCAAGCCAATAAGCTGGTCATACTGCACAGACTTATACAAGTCATTATTGCCAGTCTTTAATGGCATGGCTGTTTCATTAACGGCACTGGGCAGAACCTTCTCAACCTCTTGAGCAATAACGCCAGCAGATTTCTTACCGTCAGCGGTGTATGTAAAGGTGTAACCATTTATCTGGTCAACCTTGTCCAAGGCGCTTTCAATCTTAACGATGTCAGTCTTTAGGCGTTCATCAGAGATTGTTGTAGAGTAAGCAATCACGTTACCATCAAAATGAGCATCTTGAGAGTTATCAATATAAAGACCAATGTTACCATCCCCATCAGACAGCACGATGTTGTTGCTTGAGGTGCGGATGTCCAAGCCGCCTTGGTTGCCGTTGAAGCGGCCTATGATGGTGTTGTCAGCACCGCTTGTGACTAGCTTACCACTATCAGAACCCACAAATGTATTCTTGCCGCCTGTTGTGGCTTGCCCCGAAATATATCCAATGAATACACTTTCGCTGTTTGTTGTTATTGCTGCACCAGCATCATATCCCACCGCTGTGTTATAAATACCTGTGGTTTGGTTTTTTAATGCAAGTGATCCAATCGCTGTTGTTTTGATACCTGAAGTAATATCGTACCCTGCCTGATACCCAACTGCTGTGTTTTGGCTGGCGGTGGTGTTGGAGTAAAGAGACAGTGCGCCAATAGCGACATTCCTAATGCCTGTGGTGTTGCTGTAAAGCGATCTATAACCCGCCGCAAATAAGTCGTTTCCTGTGGTATTCGTATAAATCGCCTGATACCCAACGGCGGTGTTGCTGCTGGCGGTGGTGTTGGAGCCTAATGCTTGGAAGCCCAGCGCAGAGTTATACTGTCCTGTAGTGTTATCCTCTAGTGCAGCAACGCCAACCGCTACGTTTCTCGCACCTGATGTTGTAGAATAAAGTGCTAGGCCACCGATAGCTACAGAGTTTGTTGCTGTTGTGTGGCTGTAGCCAGCTTGATAACCCAAAGCAGTATTTTGAGTAGCCCCTGTTCCATTCCCACTGTAAAGCGACTGATACCCAACAGCAGTGTTGTTGTTGGCGGTGGTGTTGGAACGAAGTGCATTTCGACCCAAGGCAACATTGTCTTGTCCAGATGTATTACTGTACGCAGCTTGATACCCAACAGCTACGTTGCTTGATCCAGTGTTGCTGTAAAGAGCCTGTTGACCAATTGCAGTAATAGCACCGCCTGTATTACTATATCCCGCCTGATACCCAACCGCCGTGTTGTTGCTGGCTGTGGTGTTGTTTTGTAAAGCCTGACCGCCAATAGCTGTGTTTAATGTACCTGT
>Ga0070754_10001758_pt1 | contig 16779 bp, 13 predicted proteins | sample VirMetDEL_Sep_01_FD_75181 | JGI IMG/M metagenome (GOLD analysis project Ga0070754, IMG submission 75181) | Aqueous microbial communities from the Delaware River and Bay under freshwater to marine salinity gradient to study organic matter... | ecosystem: Environmental > Aquatic > Marine >... | reverse complement strand
GTCGGGTGGACGATCCGGTTGGTGACTGCCACTGGCGCGGCGGCCATCGGGGATACGGCAGAGGTCACCGCCTACGACGGTGCCACGAAGGTCGCGACTCTCGATGCGGGCTTCGGCGGCAACGCCCCCGGAGCCAACGAGGAGTATGTGCTCTACAACGAGGTCACTCTCCCGGTGATGAAGGCAGCGACTCGCTTCCTCGCCCCGGTGACCATCGACACCAACGAGTTCAACGACATTGAGTTCTTGGTTGGTGCTACGGCTGTCACCGCGACGATCGCCAACGGCACCTACACCGCGTCTGCTCTGGCAACTGAACTTCAGTCCAAGATGAACACCGCTCTCGCGGCGGCATACGGTGTTCCGGGTCAGGAGCCGCTGATCAAGGTCGAGGCTGACTCCAACGGTCGTCTGGCGTTCAAGGTGATCCCGCAGTCGAACACCCCCGCTACGCCGAGTACGACTTTGCAGTTCACCACTCATGCCACCCCTGCGCATGACTTCTGCATCCTCGCAGGACTCGATACCGATACTGGTGACGGCGCACAAGCCAAGCTGCACAACGACCAGATCGCGAGCACCTTTGAGTTCACGGCACCCGCCGTTCACATCTACGACCGCCTGATCATCAAGAACCGTCTGACCCCTGGTCAGGCGACCGATGGTCAGTTCGTCCTCGACCAGTGCCAGTTGAAGGTTCTGGGTGGGACGGGCGCGTCGAAGGCTGGCCTCACCGCCAACGAAGAGGCTGCGGCTGGTATCCGTGCGACCATCATGGAGCCGACCATCTTCGGTGAGGTCGGACTCTCCGGTGGTCAGGATGCCGCAGGCAACCCCATCGTGACCTTCTACCAGTCCGGTGGCACGACCCCGCAGAACAACGTCTTCAAGTTCACCTTTGAGGGCACTCCGGTCACGGTCGAGTTCGTTCAGAGCGACGGCGTGACCCCGATTGCTGCCGGTGGTTCGGCTGATGTCCCGCTGACTGATCCCAGCGGTGCGGCGCTTGGCTCGATCATCAGGCAGATCAACAACGCGATGTCGGCTGCGGGACTCACCGCAACGGCTATCCAAGAGGGTGCTGGCATCCGGTTCCGTGGTTCGTCCTCGGCATCTTCGGCCACCATCGTCATCGGTGATGGGAGCGCCAACAGCGTTCTCGGCTTCTCTGACGGAGACATCGTGTACCGCACGACGCTCTCGGTTGAGACGCTGGTGAGTGCTCTGATGGCGACTTCCGCCTTCGGTGCTGTCGGCCTCGCCAAGACCGTTCGTGACGGAGCCAACGCCAAGTACCTGTTCGTCCAGAGTCGTGGTGGCTCTGGTGCTGGTACGACCTCCAGTGTCGCGTTCGAGACGAGCACCGCGCTCCGTCCCGGCGTCGGCCTCGGTGTCGTGAACGGCGACGGCAACGTCGGTGAGGCAGCCATCAACGGCTTCTTCGTCACCTCGTCTGATCCGGTCGATGGGTCGGGTACGGCAGACACGAGTGTGCTCAACAGTGGCACGGGTCAGGACGGCGTTGTCGGCCAGACCTACCGTGATGCAGTCACCGGTCTCACCTTCACCATCCTGCCTCGTGCAGGTGGCGCGGCGTACCCGACTGGCGTCACCTCGACCCTGACCTTCACGGTTCGGGCGAACGTCACCACGGACAGCAACCTCCCCGTGAACACGCTCCCCGGTGTCGAACTGATCGTCGCCAACACGAGCGGGGTCACGGTCGGCGACACGGCGGTGGTCGAGACGCACGAGAAGGGTGGAAGCCAGCCCAGCGTCGGCGACGTGTACTACGTCTCCTACGAGTACGCGAAGCAGGACTTCTCGACGCAGTTGTTCACCAAGCAGTCCTCGGTTGAGGCTGCATACGGTGCTGCGACTCCGCAGAACCCGGTCAGCCTCGCGTCCTACCTCGCGGTCCTCAATGGTGCGGTTCTCCTCGCCATCAAGCAGGTCCAGAAGGATACGGACACCGACGCTGATGGGGTCAACGACGAGGCTTCCGAGTCCGCCTTCATCACCGCGATTGACGATGTTGAGGGTCCGACCCCCGGTGGTCTGTTCCCCGACACCATCACTCCGCTGAAGGGTGACAGCCTGAGCCTGTTCCAGTACCTCGCACGGCACTGTGACATCCAGTCGAGCATCCGGTACCGCGCCGAGCGTACCGCGATCTGTGGCTTCTCGGCAGGCACGCAGCCGACCGAGGCGGGCAACATCGCACAGGCGGTTGCTCGTAGCCGGATGCGGCTCCTGTACCCCGACATCCTCACCCTCTCCCTGTCGCGGGCGGATGGCACCACGGACTCCTACCTGGTCGACGGCACCTACCTCGCCGCTGCCTGGGTTGGAAACCGCGCTGCTCCGACCATCGACGTGGCGACTCCGTGGACTCGCGGTCGGGTGTTCGGCTTCGATGAGCTTGCTCGGAGCCTCGACGCGGTTCAGCAGAACCAGATCGCGGTTCGCGGCGTGACGGTCTTCAACCAGCGTCAGAGCATCATCGAGTGTCGCCACGGCCTCACCACCGATGTCACCAACGTCCTGACCAAGACCCCGACCGTGACCACCATCGCGGATGAGGTCCAGCGTCAGGCGCGGGCTACGCTCGACCGGTTCATCGGTCGCAAGTTCCTCGCAGGTGTCACGAGCGACATCGAGGGGCAGTTGAGCGCCACGCTCAAGCGTCTGGTTGATGCCCAGATCATCACGGCCTTCACGGGCGTCTCGGCGCAGGTGTCGCCGGATGATCCCACGGCGGCAGAGGTGGAGGCGTACTACCAGCCTGTGTTCCCACTTTTGTACATTATCGTGACCTTCAACCTGCGTAGCAGTTTGTAGCCCCAATACAAACCCGCATAGAACCTACGTTTTCGGCAAATCGGAGGCGTAGGTTCCACCCCCCAACGGGGCGGGTTTCACGATACTGGTAGATAGTAGCCCTCCACTCGGGTGCAGTCCGGGTGGAGGGCTTCGCTCATGGACTGTTGCTTCGTCGGTAGGCTCTCTATCACTCCACTACGGGTATCAAGACCTCTCTCTCATGGAGTGGCCCCGCCATGTCTCGCAACCTCACCGCATCTGATCGTCGTTCGCTGATTCGCTTGGCGAGCACCCTTCCCGCAGGCTCCGATGAGCGGAAGACTATCTTGGCTGCTTTGAGCAAGTCCGCTTTCGGTGGGAATAAGAGCCTTTGGATGGCCCTCCTCAAACAACTCCGTTTCCCCGGATGGGTGTTGGCCGACGAGAACTTCTGGAATCAGCCCCTCATCAACCGTTCGGGCCTCGACGCTGTGTGGGAAAAGGAGTTTGACGTTGGCAGAGCGTATCCGAACACCTACGGGGTGAGCCTCACCGTGCGACTCAAAGAGTCCGCAGAGGGCTACGAGGCCGATGCCCTCATGTCGTGGCAAGGTCCCGGTGTGTTCGGGGACCGTGCCAACAAGCGGTATATGTATTCGGAGAAGTTCCCCGATGCCTTCATTGGCGAGGGTCGCCGCTGGCAGGTGTCGCCTGATCTGGTTCGATGGGTCAAGGCCACCTTCAAGAAGGTTGAGAAGCACATCATGGTGTTCGTGCAAGAGGACATTGAAAGAGGTGTATGAACCGAACACCAAAGGAGAACACCCCCATGCCCCGTAGCCTCACTGCATCTGACCGCTCTGCGCTGATTCGTCTGGCTTCTACGCTTCCTGTCGGCTCCGAGGAGCGGAAGGCGATCCTCACATCGGTCTGAATGACGGCACACTCGCCAAGTTCGTCGCGCCCGAGGGGCTTCGTCGGTAGCCTCTCTATCCCCCCACCACAGGTATCAAGACCTCTCATGGAGTGACCCCATCATGTCACGCAACCTCACCGCATCTGACCGCTCTGCGTTGATTCGCTTGGCTTCGACCATGCCTGCCGGGAGCGATGAACGTCGGGCGATCCTTGCTGGGTTGAAGGTCGCTGGAAAGGTCGAGATCCATGAGGCAACAGAACTCGTTGCTTTGAGGGACGTGTCCGTGGGATTCCCAGTCGGGTCGGGTCTTGGTCATAGTGGGGTGGTGCGGAAAGGCTCACGAGTCAGAGTCGCTTATGCGACCAGACGTGGGGATGTGTTTGCCCGTCTGGTCACAGGCGATGTTCTGATGCAGGAGCATGATGGGAAGACCATGACTCCCGTGACCGGCAGCCCCTTTGCCCTCAGTGTGGGTCACATGTCCCGCCACCCATACGATTTCGGTGTTGTTGATGACCGGGTGTGGAAGGTCGTCTGACACATGGGTCGGTAGCCTCTCTATGGCTCCGATACAGGTATCAAGACCTCTCTTTCATGGAGTGACCCATCATGTCACGCAACCTCACCGCATCTGGCCGCCGTTCGCTGATTCGTTTGGCTTCGACTATGCCTGTCGGCTCCCCTGAGCGGAAGGCGATCCTCAAGGGTCTGTCGAAGACCAAGGTGGCCTTGGGTTCTGCGGCGAAGGATGTTGCTGCGAAGTTGGTTCGCATGATGCCCGGAGCCGAGTTGTTCGGTGTCACGGGTGGCGGGGTCGGAGTGAGCCTCGGGGGCTACGCCGAGACAGGACGGAAAGACAACTACTCCCATGCTGGGGTGATGAACGACAGCATCGTCCTGTACCACGAGACGGGTCCGAGCCTTCGCGGCAAGTTCGATACCTTCCCCGGCCAAGAGGACGCTTTCGGTGACGGGTACGACGAGATCGTGGTCAAGACTGACATGGGCCGTCGTGATGCGTTCCGAGTCCCGTGGACGGGATCTGCTGACAAGGCTGCTCGTGAGATTGCGAAGCGGCTTGGCGGACGCATGGCGACCTCTAAGGTCGGAGGGTTCAAGTACGGTGATCTCTACGACGCCTTGGAGTCGGGGGCCGAGGCTTACGCGATGGAAACCCTTGGTGCGATGGAGACGGACTTGGGCTTCCCGACAGGCAGGCCAAGCAGGCTTTCCGGCGATGCAAAGATGCTCAAGTGGGGGTTGGGGTTCGACCTCAACAATGTTGACTTTGAGGTCATCATCGAGGTCTACAACTTTGAGTCTGCGGCTATTCGGGTGCGGGCTGACGGTAGGGATGTGTTCTACAAGAACAAGGGTCTGTACCGCGACTCTGCTCCTTGGGAAATGGCGAAATCTGTGAAGGCTGCAATCGACAAGGGGCTTGTCGAGGCGCAAGAGCGAGCGTTCGCACGCAGGTCTTGAGTCGTCGTTAGCCTTCCTATCGCCTCACCACAGGTACAAGTAGCCCGACCCGTTACCCAGCCTATGACGCTCCCAGAGGTACACACCTCTGGGAGCGTTGTCACATGAGCCGCAAGCCCGACATCCATCGAGTGCTGTCCCGCTACGCGGATCTGAATCCCCCGCTGGGGTATCCGGGTGGGTCTTGCTATCTCCAGGATCGGATTCGTGGTCGTGTTCCGATCAGGAGGATGCAGGAGCAGATCATAGATCGCCACCTGTCTGGGGAAGACAGGAATCCGAATCAGCAGGTTGAAGAGGCGATCTACAATGTGATTGATGAGGGTCCCATATCGGGGACCTCGTTTCGTCAGGTATTGCTTTCCGAGCACGCTCAGTATCGGATGGATCAGAAGGAGGTCAACGTCTCGCATCTCCGAAAGGCGTTGCGTGAGTTCCAGAAGTCTTGGTCCAAGGAAGTGTCTCGGGGCTTCGGTCCGTTGATTCGGAAGATGCAGCAACCGAGCGAGTTCGAGTTTGTCTCTCGGGACGCCGGGATCTCCGTTGTCATGCGTCCGCTTCAGCTTTGGAGTCCGGGTCAGAAGCTCGATGTGTGGGTTCGCACGGTCTTCCCTTCTCGGGGCAAGAGCGAGCCGGTTCCACCGGAGCAGTGCGAATCTTTCGTGGGGTGGTCACGGGAGTACCCTGAACATGGATTTGATCGGCTGTTCCCCAAGAAGGCATCGGGTAAGGGCGACTGCTACGAAGCTAACGGCGTTCGAGTGGACCCCGAAGTGCTCGATGCCGTGGAGTCAGCCGCGAGGGTCGCCCGCAAGTACGCCCTCAAGATGGCTCCGATTCCTGGCGTTCAGACGCTCGTTAACGACAAGTCCCAGAAGGGACTTCCCACAAACATCGACCGGGAGAAGGAGACCAATCTCCCTCCGGGTTCCGCGACTCCGGGTGGTGCGGGTCGGGACATCGGGTCGTTCTCGTACAGCGGTCCTGACTCCGAGTCGGACATCAAGCCACGGACGTTGGGGATCCCTGGCGAGGAGTATGGTCATCCCTCGAACAACACCTACAACACGGTGACGCGTCGAACGATGACCTCCGGTGGTCTAACCATGATCCCAGACTACGGGTCTTCTGATGCGGCTCTTCCTCGTGGGGAGCCCGTCACGGTGTCCGTTGGAATGCGTCGGAGAATGGCCAAGGCCATCGCTTTCCACGGTTGGGGGATGGACGCCCAAGACATGCGTATGCCAGGACCGGAGTTCACGGACAAGAGGCCGATTCCACCTGAGGATGTGGAGGAGGCAATCTCTTATCTGGAGGAAGTTCGTCCTGGGGTGTTGGTGGCCTACTCCCGAGGCGGGGCAGTGGCAATGCTTGCTCTCCGCGAGTCGGGGTCTTCACCCAAGGTGATCTGGGTGGCTCCTGCGTGGCGGCGAGGTTGGGCGAAGGTCGCTCCACCACCGGGTGTGAAGGGTGTGGTTCTCCACGGAGACAAGGACAACTCGGTCCCGCTCCAACATTCGTGTGATCTGGCAAATCAGACGGGGATGCCACTGCGCGTTGTGCCCGACCGCTCTCATGTCTCTATTCTGAAGGACAAGACCAATCCTGGTGCGGGTGTGGAGGTGCCACCCGACAAGATTCGGGAGTGTGTTGACACAATGCCCGATTGGGGTGCGGGGAGCGGCAAGGGTACGACTGAAGACATTGAGGCTCAGAGAGAGTTTGTGCGTTCTCTCATGGCGTCCGACGAGGGCGAAGACGCGGAGGGCATGGACAAGGAAGCGTACCAGCGACGATGGCAGCAGGGGAAGCGTCAACGTCGTTCTCGTGGTGGTGAGCGGCGCAAGCGCCAGCGGAGCTATCGCCGGAACCGTCAGAAGCGGAAGATGCAGTCGCGTCGGTGGCGACGGAAGAACAAGAACAAGTCGACCTTCAAGCGAAACGAGAAGCGGCGTCGTAGCCAGAACCGGAAGCGTCGTGTGGCAAGTGTTCTCACGGTTCCGGACATCGCGTTCACCATTGGTCCCGAGGAGATGCTTGGGTACGTTCACTCGATCTCTCCGTTGAGCGGGATGGTCACCATCGAGTTGGATGAGTCGAACGTCAGCCAGTTGGACTCGTTGCCTGTCGAGGTCTTCCTCCGCATGGCGGTGTTCCTGACCGAGCAGGACATCGACGCCTTCTACGAGTTGGTGGACGTGGAGATCGGTCCGGGTGCGTATGAAGATCTGGATGAGGTCTTGGTTCGTGAGTGCGCTGCCCGGTACGATCGGAACCCTGACGCGGACGACTTCAAGGCGGAGTGCTTTGATCTCACCGACGAGTACGAACTCTCGGCGATGAGTCCTGATCAACTTGAATCCGTAACAACTTCTGTGATCCAGGGGTTCATCGAGGAGGGTCACGCTCGCTCGATGGCGGACGCTGATGACCCTGAGATCGGAGATGAGTACGATCCACATCTCTTCTACGGAGAGGTTGATGTCGAGCGATGATCGCAAGGCATACGTTGAGGACGACATCCGGCCTCCCCAGGTTCCAGGGGGTCAGGATCGTAGTCGTCAGCGGGAGCAGACTCCCGAGGAGAAGCGTGAACGGAAGCGTCGTCATACACAAAACCGTTCGCGGAACAATGCGGAGGCGCGGAGGCGTTACCGTGAGAAGTACAAGCGGAACTTGAAGATGAAGCGGCGCAAGAAGATGTATCGGGAGCGCCCGGAGAAGTACGAACGTCAGGGTCCTCGGGAGTACGAGCGTCCGGACAAGAAGGCGGTGGCGCAGCGGTACGCGGCTCGGGACAAGCGGGCTGGTGATGTGGTGTTGTACGACCAGCACAACCCGGCGAACGACGAGATCAAGCAGCCCGGTGATGACGTGAACTACCGGGCTGAGGGTCCGACGACCTACGTCACGGAGCCCGACGAGAAGAAGGGCATCGTGCCTGGTGGTCGGATGCCCAGTCGTCAGTTGGACAATGTTCCTCCTGCATCGAGTCGGGTGATCCCAGATTCGATGACCCAGACGCTGAATGAGAACTACACGAAGTCAGCGGCGGCGGTCATCTCCGAGATTCTTTCCAACTGTGGTCCAGGGGTCACGAGTCGGGCGACGGGCATGAAGCTCAAGCGGAAGCGTCTCTCTCCGAGTGGGATGACCACATGGGCAGTGACGAGTCCGAGCGGGAGCACGTACACGGTTAAGGTCAAACCGGTTCGGAAGAACAAGCGGTTCAAGAAGTTCGAGCGTATCCCCGTGAGGGTGTCATGCTCGTGCCCGTTCTGGCGGTGGCAGGGTCCGGAGCACTGGGGGAAGGTCAACGACTACTTGTACGGCAAGCCTCGTGGTACCGCATCGTTTCCGATCATCCGGGACCCCACGGAGCAGCATTGGGCGTGTAAGCACATCATCCCGGTTCTTCGGATGGTCAACAAGTACCGCTTCGCTTCGGATGAGGGTTGGTCTTACGATGGGCCGATCGCACCCTTGCCTGACGAGGGGCGCGTTGCGGCTCGGTACATGGAAGCCAAGCGCCAACTCTGGTGGCACGGCACGTCGGGCAAGAACCTGCGGAGCATCTTGAAGCAGGGGTTGATCCCGACCGGGGATCTGGTCTTCGATATTGAGATCGACCAGAATCGGGGGGGAGGTCGCTCCATCAAGACCTTCGGGGGCGTCTACTTCTCGTCTCAGTGGTTCACTGCCTACTCGGCAGCAGGTCGGGCTAATCCAGGTCGTCGGATGCCTCGTGTGATCATCGGAGCCACCTTGGACAACCGCTCTCCTGATGTGCTCCTCGATGAAGATGATATGCTGCAAGGCATCGAGAATGTGATGGGTCGGACTTTCGATCAAGTGGCTCGTCAGATCCGCTTGCCCGAAGGTTCTGTCGATTCATGGGGTACACCGAGGGTGGGGGTTTACGGAACCATCAACAGGTTCTTGCTGGAGGATGCTGACTACGGTGACCTTCCTTCGCTGTATCTGGATCGCATGGTGTCCATGTACCCGAAGTTGGAAGGCCGGGTGGAGCGTCAGCGGGAAGCGTTGGAGTCCGCCATTCAGGATGTGATGGCAGCCTACGCGGCTCACCTGTTGGAGACCCTGTATCACCGCTTCAAGGACAAGGCGGTGGCGTCGTTCCCGACCGAGCAGGACATCGACCGCTTCTACGACGACGAGGATGAGAAGCAGGAGAGGATTGCTTACTACGAGGAGCAGTTGAAGCAGCACTTGGCCGATGAGCGGGAGATCAAGGGGTCGTTCCAGTTGCTTCAGAAGGCAACCAACCGTCTCGGTGAGATGATGCGTGAGGCGACCGAGATGCCCGAGAACGCCTTTCGGCACAACATCCGGGTCATGCGTCCGGTGACCTATCGGGGCAAGGATCGGATTCTGATGGTCGCATCCATCGAAGATGGAACCTCTCAGGTGTGGAGGGATGCGGGTCACACGCCATACACCGCAGACATCATCTTCCACTACGGGGCACAGCATCGTAAGCCGTTCATCGACAAGTACGAGGATCGGGTGGGAGGCATCGCTCGTGTGCTCGATGCTTCGGGCAAGGTGCTGGAAATCCTCGACCCTCGTGGGGACTTGGAGGAGCGCGGTTGGCCTACGGACCTCTGGGGTCCGGCTCCCAGAGCCTACCGGGACGTAGCGGCGTCGAAGGAGTAATGAGCGATCTCACTCCTCCTGGGGATTCACCACCCAGGACCCCTTTCCGAATCCCGCGTGGAGGATTTCCCTTCCGTCATCTGTTCGGAGGTAGGTGTCGTCATCCATGTGGATGTGTCCAGTCCACCACCCTGGCTGCTTGTCGGGCATGGGTCGGAACGACTTTTTGGAGGGCGGAGATCTCTCACCGTTCTCATCCACATCGTGGTCATCGCCATCGGGGTCGATGACGATGACCATGTTGATCGGCGTCTTCTTGTAGATTTCCACGACGCGATCAGCGATCTCATCATCAGAGAGCGTTGGGTCGGCCTTGGCTTTCTCGACTTCTGCGTCGAGGTGGGTCAGGTCTTCGACCACTTGGAACAACTCACCCGGCAGTCCCTTTGGGCTCATGAAGTAGGCCGACACGCTCTTCAGGTTGGACCACCATGCCTCCAACTCTTCGGCGGTCATGCCCGTGTGCCAGAGCCACTCTCGGTATCCACACTCTTCATCCAGGAAGACCGTGATGTGGTTTGGGTTCGACATATTCCATCTCCTTTCGATACCTCATACCGGAACCGATTCTTAATCGACCCCCCCTGGTCTCCCGTTAGCCTGCCTATGCGTCCTCGGGGGTAGGGCGTAAATCACCCCTGGAGAGGAGCCTCGCATGGCAGCACAGATCCGAAGTAGCATTGCCGCGAAGCCCACGATCGACAACGCTAGTCGGGATGATCTTGCTGTCGGAGATGTGGTCACGTTGGTGGTTGTCCCGCCCGCGACGGGAACCACTTTTCTGTGGACTCTGGTGTTCGTGCCGGAAGGCAGTACGGCTGTGTTGACCCCTCCCGCAGCCGCAAGCACATCGGGTCCGGTCACGTTCACGGCTGATCTCGCCGGACCTTATCTAGTCAGGCTCGTTGTGGATGCCGGACTGCCAACCGAGAGCACGCAGTATGTCCGGCTTCGGGCACTGACTTCTACACTGGGTCTGAAGCTGGTCGCTGCCGGGGAGCGGCGTGATTCCACGGGCGTGATCCCAGTGGATGTGGACACCGAGGGCTGGGCGAACGAGCAGAACTACAACCTCCAGCGGCTTGAGTCCTCCATCACGGCTGGAGGTGTGTGGACTATCGCGAGCACGGCGGGTCCGACCTACACAGCGGCCAACCTTGAGTTCGTCCTGATCACAGCAGGGACCGTTGAGGTCACGCTTCCCGCACCGACGATCAACTACCGGGTGGCGGTCAAGACCACGGTGGTTCCCGTGGACGTACAGATCAAGACCAGTGGTGCTGGTATCTTGATCGACGGCACGGATTACTCCGCTGTGGGGCTTGCGCTCACGACCCAATGGGAACAAGTCAGTCTGATCTCGGACGGCTCCAACTGGTACATCTTCTGAGGCACATATGGCTTACCTACCCGCAGTTCGCAGCACGGTTGATTCCGGCAACAGTACGACCGCAGCCCTCGGCGCAGCGGGGGTGTTCACCGGAGCATGGGCAGACATCGAGGTGTGGAACGGCGTCAGTGTCATCATCAGTGGCACTGCGGCTTCCACGGCTCCCGGCACCCTCGTCATGCAGTTCAGCCACGACGGGGCTACCGTCGCACGGGCCATCACTGTCAGCGTGGCCGATGTGGCTTCCGCCTCTCCTCGGACGCTGGGCACCATCGCCCGGTACTTCCGGCTGGTCTACACCAACGGGGGGCAGGCACAGACTACATTCAGCCTTCAGACGATGCTCCACTCGTCGCAGGTCAACCTCGTTTCCCGGCTGGATCAGAGCCTCACTGGGATGGAGGACGTGACCAATGTGAGGTCTGTCTCGTCCGGTCAGCAGCCGGACGGAGACTATGTGAATGCGAAGGCTGACGGAACGGCGTTTGCCTACGAAACGCCTCTTTTGGCTGGGGGCTCTTACGATTCCGGTTGGATTGACACGGACGGGTGGATCTCCATCGAGTTGTTCATCTCCACCGACCAGTTGTCCGCAATCGGAGGCATCGTTGTCGAGTTCACGGATGACGTGCAAGGGCCGCAGACGGTTCGTGCTACTCAGACGTTCGCCTACAGAGAAGTGGACGTAGAGCAGACCTACCTCCAACTGGACATTCCCACGAGGCTCGACGGATTCCGAGTCCGGTACACCAACGGGTCCGTCGATCAAGGTTCCTTCTTCATCTCGGCAGACCTCCGCACGAACGCCACCCCGCTTCGGACCAACCAGTCCGGGGCCTTGGTCACCACGGACTTTGAGATCGAAGTGGCTCTGGGGAACATCCCCAACCACACCAACGGCACGAAGTTCGGGTCCGTGTACGACATCGACAGTGCCGACCCGACCCCCGCGACCGTCTGGAGAGCCGCCGACTCGGGGTCCACCTTCCGCCGCAAGACCTTCGCCACGGTAGCCGCGAACCTGTGGGTGGCGAGCACCGACAACACGGACACCGCAGACATCACGTTGATCGTCAACGACGCGAACAACATCCTCAACACCGTGACAGTGACCCTGACCGGGCAGACTCCGGTGGACACTGGAGTCAGCGCCCTCGACTGCAACACCGCTTACATCAGCGGCAACGCCCAGACGCTCGCCGGGAACGTGTGGGTCACCAACGCGAACAACTTCACGGTGGGCGGTGTGCCGAATGACCCCACGGAGGTCATGGCGTTCATCCCCGCAGCAGACGGTCGGACTCAGCAAGCCGTGTACCGCGTCCCCGCAGGCACCACGATGGTCATTCGGGAGGTCCACGCTTCGATGCAGGCGGGAACAGGTCAGGCGGCGGCCAAGATCAAGGTTCTGGTCCGTGAGCCCAACGCCTCTTGGTACACGCTTCGCCCCTATGCGCTGACCAACTACATCGCGCTGGAGCGACCGGAGATCATCACTCTCCCAGCGGGGACGTTCGTTGAGTGCGTGCTTGACGACGTGGCATCGAACAACACCGACACCGTGGTCATCTTCAACTACGACTTGATTCGAGAGGCTTGATCATGGCGACTGCGAGCATTCTCAGCCGGGTGATTGCACCCGTCCCCAAGGGGGACATCACGAACGCGAGTCGTGATGATCTCGCTGTCAGTGACGTGGTGGAACTGGAGTCCGTCAACGTCGGTACGGCGTACCAGTGGACCATCGCTTTCAAGCCCGAGGGAAGCATCGCAGTCTTCTCGTCTTCCGGGACCGTGAACTCGAATGTCCAGAATCCTGGCACGTTCACGGTGGACCGGGAAGGTCCGTATCTGATTCGGCTTCAGTTCACGGATGGGACCGGTACCACAGAGCAGTACGTTCGACTTCGGGCTCTCACGGCCACTGGTAGTCTCAAGCTGATCGCTGCGGGCGAGCGGTATGACGCCGTTAGTATCCCGGTAGACACCACCCCTTCTGGGTGGGCCGATGAGCAGAACTACAACCTCAACCAGCTTCTCTCACTCGTCGGTGGGGGTGCTGACGAGCAGGTCAAGGTCACGGGCGCGGACACTACTCCCGGTTTCCTGTCCGACAAGCTGATTACCGCGACTACGGGCGTTGCCTTCACGACTCTGAACCCCGGAGCCGACGAGGATTACAGACTCGACATCGACACGGCGTCCACGACAGGTCAGGGTCTCATCGAGATTGCGACCCAAGCCGAGGTGGACGCTGGAGCAAGTACGACGCTTGCGGTGACTCCCGCCACGTTGGCGAGCGCCACGACCGTCGCAACTAGCTTGCAGACGGCCTACGACCTTGGCCCCACCATCACCACGGCGGGTGCGACTGACATCGCGTTCACGCTCTCCGCAGCGGGGGGAGGCTTCACCGTAGACGGTGACGGGGCTGTTGCCTTTGGAGGCACGACCGAAGTCACTTCCCTCTCTGCCTTCTCGGCTGGGGGGATGACCCTCCAGAGCCGCGATACGTCTCTGGTTTGGATGCAGGCGAACGACGGGGCAGACAAGACTCTGACGGTCAAGGGTACGAACTCTGGGGCTGGTGCGGGTCATATTCAGATAGAGGCTGGCGACGAGATCCAGTTGGTTCCCGGTTCGGCACTGGCTCCCGGCAGCTACAAGAAGGTCACGCTTCCCGATAGTGCGGGCACGTTCTACGGGACGCCGCAGTTTGGAGTGGTCTACGTCCCTGGCTTCAACTCACTTCTCATCGGAGGGTCGGGGAACGCTGCACCGGGAAGCCCGCTATCGGTGGCTCCCGGTACCACGCCAAACAACATCTTCATGATCACAGTTGGTGTGGACACCAACGCTGCGGGAGCAGGGTCGGCCACGGGTGCTATCGAGATCTCCTCGGGGGAAGCGGTATCTACAGCGAACGATGCGGGCAACTCCGGTAGCGTGTCGCTCAAGTCAGGCAACTCGCAGGGTACGACGGGCGGCGGAAACTCCGGAGTCGTGTTGGTCCGGTCCGGTGAGAGTAGCTACGGCAACTCCGGTGGCATCCAACTGGTCACTGGACAGGTTCAGGCGACTTCCACGGGAGAGACGGGTTCCATCGAACTCACCACAGGGGTCAAGAACGGCGCAGGATCCAACAGTGGTCTCATTCGACTCACCACGGGCAACGCCCCCACCACGACGAGCGGCAACGTAGAAATCGTAACGGGTACAGGCGGCGCGGCGCGTGGCCGCCTGGAGATCGATTCTGGACACACCCGCATCAAGGAAGGCGTGGCACCTTCGGCTGGAGTCGCCACCTTCGGGCAGGTCCATGTGGATGATGGTTCCGGCTCGTTGGTCGCTGGCAGCCTCTACTACACGGACCCTTCGGGGGCGCAGACCCGGCTCAACGCGCCATCGCTCGATCGGCACCACATCAACATCCCTGAGGCTCCGAACAACACCGTCGAGTACAAGGGCTGGGCGTCCTACGCCTGTGTCCTCAAGAAGGTCAAAATCCTCTGTGTCACGGCGAACACCCAGGGGACGTTGATCTTGACGATCACGAACAACGCCACCGGGAACACCGTGTTGAGCACAGCCAACCTCAACATCAACAGCACGGCGGCGGCTACAGCGGGCGTTCTCACTAACGACACCATCTACAGTGCCTTTCTGACGGGGGCCGCAGCGGATCTCGCGTTCGCGGAGGATGACCGGTGGACGATTTCGGTGGCTAGCAACAACCCCTTGATGGATGCTGACTCGATTTATGTCGACCTGACCTTTGAGGTGACCTGATGGCCACGTTTACGTCTCCGTACTCGTATCTACGCCAATCGGTCGTCCGTACCGCTCTCACCCTTGATCTTGCGGGGTCGGGTGGGTCATCTCTTCCAGACTTGACCCCGATCACGGTGAGTATCCTTGACCAGGATGGCAACTTCTTGCGGACAACCAGCGCACTCGACTCGATTGGCGCAGGGGCTACATCAGATGCCTGCAACGTCTTTCTGAACTCTATGCTCCCCATCTTCCCTACCTACGACGGGTCGAAAGACAGCATGGAGATCGTGCTCAGTAGCGTCGGTTCGTTGAACTGGACCCAGAATGGTGTGGGTCCGAGAATCATGCGGTTCGATTCGACCTTCGCTCAGAATCAGCAGGTGGGAGGGTATAGCTCCGGTGGCAACCGGTTTGTGTACGCCAGTACGACAGGCGGGTCTGCTTCCAGCGTGAACTCCGGACCCACGTATGATGCTCGCTCCGTCGGCGGTCACTTCACACGAGAGTCGTGTCTACTGGATGGACCGATACGGTCCCCACCGCAGGGGCTCAAATCACGCTGAATCAGACAGTCAGCCGAAGAACCATGACGCGTGTTTCAACACAGACCGACGCGGCCCTCTTGAACATGGGAACGGGAGATAAGTACTCCTTTGGCCTGGTCAACATCGCTGGAGCTTTGGCTTCACGCTCCTTCAGTCAGTCGGCATCAGGGGTCACTCTGACACACGGGACGAGCAGCATGTTGTTCCGCTATGTTCACCTGTTTCACATCAAGGGGAACTGATGCTTGATTATCGAATCCTTGATGACGAGGGGATCGTTCTCTCTCTGGTCACGATTCCTTCTGCAACCGACCTTCACGTCTCTTTTGCGGTGGTCGAAGCCATGACCATCCCGGTAGGGGAGACTCTGATCGTCACGGAGACCGAGACCCCTGGAGTGTTCAGCGCGGTGTATGGGTCGGTTCAACTCGTTGTCGAGCCGGTACCTTGACCCGGTAGCAGGTCTATACGCTGGACTAGGGTAGGAGGAGAGTCAAATGGCCAACTACGTCACAACCTTTCGGGCATCCACGGCTCCAGCCGATTTGCTCGGGTCGTCGGGATCCCCGGTGACGTTGGGGACAACGTATGCCGCTGGGGGCACCTCCTCTGCGTTTGAGATGTCGCTCCACAAGTACGTCTCCCTCATGGTGTACGTGAGCGCGCTCGGTGGCGCGAGTCGTCTCGACCTCCAACTTGAGGTCGCGGAGACACTGGGGTCATCAGACTGGGTTCCACTCCAGACGGAATCTGTGTCTTCGGGGACTGCGACCCAGAGTGATTACGAAATCCAGAAGGCAGTGTCTGGCACAGGTCTTGTTCTCGCGGCCTCGATTCCGGTGCGCGGTTTCCGCTACTGGCGGATCAAGATGAAATCGAATGCGGGCAGCCCGCAGGTCTATGTCCGCTACTTCGGCTCGGGAGGACCCGTCTGATGGCTGACCACTATTACTACACTCCAGTTTATGACGAGATCGAGGACGGTCAGCAGACTCGCAGTCCCGGCAGCGTCGAGGCTTGGTACACTCCTGCGGGGCAAGTCGATCCCGACACTGGCGCGATCACGCCGGGGGAGCCCGTCCAGCAGTGGGGGCCGGTCGCGGTGCCTGATGCTCGCTGCTACTTCGATGAGGCGGTGCCTCGCTTCGTCGTGCATACGCCAGTGGCACAGACATACTCCGACTGGACCG
>Ga0070754_10001756_pt1 | contig 16781 bp, 24 predicted proteins | sample VirMetDEL_Sep_01_FD_75181 | JGI IMG/M metagenome (GOLD analysis project Ga0070754, IMG submission 75181) | Aqueous microbial communities from the Delaware River and Bay under freshwater to marine salinity gradient to study organic matter... | ecosystem: Environmental > Aquatic > Marine >... | reverse complement strand
TGTACATGACGGTACAGAATATGAGCCAATTGCTTGTTTAACAAGTAACACCTTATCAACTGCAACAAACATTATAGAAAGTCAAACAAAATGCGATCCAGGCGAAGTAATTAGACAGGCTGGAAGTTTCTCTTACGAGTTAGGTTTTGAGGGTGAGTATATAGAAAATGAGGCTAGTAAACTATCTCATGATGGAATTTTAACTATTGTAAACACAGCAACACAAGCTACGTCTACATGGAGAATGGACACAGGACAAACTGGAACTCCTTATTATTATGGTACTGGTATTTTTACAGATACAGAGTTAAGTGCTGATGCTGGCGACGAGTTAGCAACATTTAGCGGAACTATTCAAGGTAGTGGTTTAATATTAACAACAGACCCAATAGTATAAAAACATGAGTACATTAAAATTAACAATTGACAAAAAAGAGTATAATTTTACTTTAGGATTAGGATTTTTAGGAGAGGTTTTAGACGAATTAGATTTAGATATTACACAATTGATATCTAAATATGATAAAAACCCTTTTAAATACGTGCCTATTTTAGTTTATCATAGTGCGAAATATTCAAACGAGTTAGACAATAAAGAGGTAGATTTTACATTAAAAGACATTATACGAGGTATTGAAAACGACGGAGCTTTAACAGACAAAAACACCTCAATAATTAAGTTTAATGAGGCTTTTGTAAGGAGTTTGACAAAGGACGTGCCAGTAGAGGAAATAGAGGTAAACGACGCTAAAGAAGTTGTAGCCGAAAAAAAGTAGATTGGGCGTCTGATGTTATTAGTGTAGCTTTAGGAGAGTTAAAATGCCCGTCCTTAGATTATGTTTATCGTATGACATGGGCGGAATTTAGAATAAGGTTACACGCTTATAACAGACTTGATAAAAAAGAGTGGTATAAAGTACGTGAGATTGCCTGGAATAGTTTAATTTCTTTTAATGTAGACGCTAAAAAGTTACCTAAGAGTAAAGAGAAATTTATACCTTTAGAAAACAAAAGGAAACACGACCCTCATAAAGAGTTAAGGAGAAAACGAATAGCAGAAGTACAAAGGATTTACGCAGAGGCAAAGAAAAAACAAAATGGCTAACGACTTAGAAATTAAAATTGGAGCATCTATAACCGATTTAAAAAGCACATTAAATAAAGCTGGTTATGAGGTTAAGAAATTTGGAGAACAAACAGAAGGTGTAGCTAATAATAATAATAAGTTAGGCAAATCCTCAACTAATGCTGCTGGAAATATAAGAAATCTTACTGGAGCTTTAAAAGGTTCAAGCGCATCTATGGGGGATGTTGCGGAGGCTGGGTTAGATGTTGTAGACGAGTTAGGGAGTGTTTCTAGTGCTACTGGAGCTTTAAGCGGTGCTTTAACGGCTGGGTTAGCAGTTGCATTATTAACAGCCGCAGTAGCCTTAACTAAATACGCATTTCGTTTAAGTGATGCAGCAGTAAACGCTGAAAAACTAAGAGCTGCAACAAAGAAACTTATTGGCTCGGCTCAAAGTGAAATAACTACTTATAATGCTTTGCTAAAAGTTGCTAAAGATGAAACTAGAAGTAAAGAAGAAAGAGTAAGGGCTTTAGCAAAAGTAAACGAAAAATCTGGAAAATATATAGGTAATTTAAGTCTTGAAAGTTTAAAAAGTGGAGAGGCTACAAAAGCAACCGATAAATATAGCGAGGCTTTATTACAACAAGCTAAAATAAAAGGGTTACAAAGTAGATTAAGCGACCTTTACGCTAAACAATTTGACATAGAGACGAGGTCAATAGAGGAAAATACAACATGGTATGAAAAAGCTGCATCGTCATTAGCTGGTTATGCAACTGGGCAAGGCAATTTAACAGCGGCATCTTATTTAGCAACACAAGGAGCTAAAAACCAAAAAGAGGAGTTAGCATCTTTAGACGCTCAAATCACAAAACTAACTGGTTCTTTAGGCACGTTAATAAGTGAAGATGTTTCTACAAAAGGAATATTTACAAGTCCTAAAGCACAACAAAAAGAGTTAGAACAAATAAGAGCGCATAGCCAAAATGTTTTAGGAGCTATGTTAGAGGCTAAAGGTTTAATAGAACCGATAGCACAAGGAATACAAGCTGCAACGTCTTTAACTCCAATGCCAGAAAAATTGAGTGCAGATGAGATGCGTTATCAAAATCATTTATTAGCATTAAATAATGCTATGACTGAGTTTGAAAGCCAAGCAGATAATATAATAAATAACGGAATTGCTAACACTTTTGGTAATTTAGGAAATGTAATAGGAGAGTCTTTAGCTAGTGGCGGTAACATTTTGAACGCTGGAGGAGCTGCATTATTAGGTAGTTTAGGAGGTATTTTAGTTAATCTAGGTAAAATGGCTATACAGGTTGGTATAGGTATTAAAGCGGTTAAAACAGCATTACAAAGTTTAAATCCAGTTGCAGCGATAGCGGCTGGGGTTGGTTTGATTGCTTTAGGTTCTGCTTTTAAATCTGGAGCGTCTAAACTTGCTAGTGGTTCTGGTGGTTCATCTAGCGGTAGCGGTAGCATAGGGGGTGGCGGTTCAAGTTTTGGAAGTTCAACACCAAGAAGTAATACAAACTCTGGAGGAGGTGGTTTTAGTGGTGGAACGGTAGTATTTGAAATTGCTGGACAAAAACTAATAGGTGTTTTAAGCAATACTTTAGAAAGAAATAGAGCTTTAGGAGGTTCATTAAATCTAACAGGATCATAATGGCGATAAAGTATTTTTTGCAATATAACGATGTTGAAAATATAGTACATAGGCTAGAAATTGAGGACTCTACTTATACAGGAGACGAAATAGAAGTTTTTGGAACTATAACTTTAGATTATGCCGAAACTGATAAAACGTTAGAGGCAATACGAGGAAACGGATTAAAAGTAGATTTAGAAGCCTCAGAAGATAGAAAGTTTACAGAGCTTTTTACAAGTGCCGAAATGACTTACCAGGTTAATTATCAAAGAAACTCAGAGGTATTATTTAGAGGTTGGATAAATCCAGAGGGTTACTATGAAAGTTTTGTGGCAGATAAATGGTATGTTTCTATTGATTGCGTAGATGGTTTAGGATTTTTAAAAGACTTGTCTTATGTTAATAATTCTACTGGAGTTTCATTTAGTGGGAAACAAAGTCAATTAGAAGTTATAGTTAACTGTTTAAAAAGAACTGGATTAACTCAAAATATTTATACTAATATTGATATTTATTATACGGGTTTAAGCACGTCGCTAGATGTTTTAGATAATGTTTATGTAAATACTGAAAGGTTTATAAAAGACGACGACGAAACAATAATGTCTTGTGATGAGGTTTTAAGAGATACTTTAGAGTCTTATGCAGCTTGTATAACTATGCATTTAGGTAATTGGTATATTTATAAGCCAAATCAATTATATTTAGACCAAAGCCCTACGTTTTTTGGTTATGATAGTGATGGAGTTGCTTTAAGTCCAACGACATACATCATAGATTTATTAAAGTCTTTAGGTAGTCAAATCAATAATTTCTATCCTCATCATGCAAATAAAAATCAAAGTTTAAGTTTAGACAGACCTATTGGAGCTTATAGAATAAATTATAAATACGGCTTTGCAACAAGTTTAATAAGTAATATTTATTTATTTAACTCAAATACATTGCCTAGTATAACTATTAGCGGATGGACTATTAATAGTACTACAAATTTAACAGGTAGCCCAGATTATTACGGTGTATATTTAGAAAGTATTATAAGCGGTTCAGATGTTAAAAACATGACCTCCGCTGGTACAACCGTATCAAGTGGAGATTTATTAAGCTACCGTTTAAAATACGAGTTAATATCATTTGTTAGGGGTGGTGGATTATTAGATCCTGGATTTTTTCAATATAAAATAATATTAAGTGGAGCTAGTACATACTATTGGGATGGTTCAGATTGGACTTTAACAAACACAACTTTAGAAGAATATAACAAAACAGTAATAGTAGAGGTTTATTTGTTAGCAGCAGATTTTACCGCAGCACCGATAGCTGGAGATATTATTTTTGAGATATATACACCAGTAGAAGACCCAACAAGTAGTGTTACAACTTTTCATTTGCAAGAGGTTAGTTTAAATACACAACAAACAGGAAACGCTGCAAATATAAAAGGAGAATTTCACACGGTAGAGAGAGAGGATAGTCCTAGCACAAAAGTAGAAGATAATAAAAAGGTTTATACTGGAGATAATCCTAGCGAGGTTTATGTAGGAGCTTTGTATAAAACAGACGAAAGCACAACCACGGAAACATGGTCTAGGAAAGGTTTTACAGAAGATATACCTATTTGTCAATTAATGGGAGAGGAAACACTTAGAGCAAACTCTGAAAACTCAACTTTATTTAGCGGTGATATTTACGGCTATTTACCTTATTTAAGTGTTGTAACTATTGATAATGTAGATGGTTTATTTATGTTAGTAAATTATAGTTATAATACTAAGTCAAATATTATAAACTGTAAATTTAAAAGGATATTTGGCGACGAGTTAACGGATATTTTATACACTTTAACTTTTGATTATGGAAACACAACTAAACCTACAATAAAAGGTTAAATTAAATTGCGTAAATTTGAATAAATGAACTATACAGACGGTACATATAAAATTTTATACATTAAACAAGACGGTTCTTATTTGCCAATTGGTTGTTTAACGTCTAATAGTTTTAATGAAAGCGTTGAAATGTTAGACACTACTACTAGAGACAATTCTAACGGATGGACAACATCAAGACCAACGACACAAAGTTACGATATTTCGTTTGACGGATTAATAACACAAGAGTTAGCATTAAGCACTAAAATAACTTACGGAGTATTAAAACAATTAAAACGAAGTAGGGAACTTGTAGAGTGGAAAATAGAAGATGACAGTGGTAATATAGATTACGGAAGTGCTTATATAACAGCTTTAGGGGACTCAGCAACTATTGACGAATTAACAACGTTTAATGGTAGTTTAAAAGGATATGGAGAACCAGTAGAGCCTATAAGCGAAATTTACAACGCTTACGAAAATAGAGTAATAACAAATGGAGGGAACATAACAAGCGAGGCTTGTCAATTAACCTTTATAAAAGAACTAATAGCAGAATGAGTTTATATGATAAAATGTCAATTGGTTTTGGTCCTGGATTTGGAGTAGGGACATCAAAACTATTTAACTTAAAGCCTACCGATGGGACAGGAGATTTAACAGTAGTAAGAGCCGACACAGACGCAAGCGAATTGGTTACAAACGGGTCTTTTGCAAGTGATACGGCTTGGACTAAAGGAAGCGGATGGACTATAAGTGGAGGACTTGCAACAAGCACGGGAGCGGTAGGAGGAATAGAGCAAACTTTAGTTATTACGGCTGGCGTAGAGTATTATGTAGAGGTAACAACAAGCGGAGGAGCTTATAATTACGGAGGGTTAAAAGTAAGATTAGGCGGAGATACTAATTTAGCACAAATAACAGAGGACGGAACTTATACTTTTAAATTAACAGCGGAAGCGTCTACTGATTTTGGATTTTTTGTGGATGTTAGTAACGCTTTTAGTGGTTCTATTGATGATGTAAGTGTAAAAAGTGCTGAGTTTTTATATGCCGCAACAAGAATAAACGCTGAGGGATTTATAGATGGTGTTAGACCTAATGTGCCTCGTTCAAGTTTTCCGCTTGGAGGGAGTAATAACGGATGCCCTAGTTTATTTACAGAGCCAAATAGAGAAAATAAATGTTTACAAAGTCAAACTTTAGATAATGTTTACTGGACAGCTAGTAGATTAAGCGTAACGGCAGACCAAACAACCGCACCAGACGGCACAACAACTGGAGACCAATTAACAGATACAACAGATAATGCAACACATAGGCTTTATAGCGGTGTTATATCAAAAACAATAGCCGACGAGGTGTTTTGTGTAAGTGTATTTTTTAAAAAAGGCAATAGTTCAGATATAAGTGGTTTGATTAAATTTGCTAACGGGAATGAGTCTGACGCCACTTATTTATCTATTAATTTAGATACGGGAGCGGTTATGAACGCAACCGACGGAACTAATTACACTATTTTAGACTCTGGGACTGACGATTACGGGGACGGTTGGTTTAGGCTTTATGCTTTTGTACAATCTCCAACCTCTACATCCTCTCCCGATAATAGTACAAGATTACACGTTTCAATAGGCGGACCTACTGGGAGTCTAATCTTTGCGGGTACGGGTACAGATTATCTTTACGCATGGGGAGCGCAAGTAGAAAAAAACGTTGCTTATACAACAAGTTATATCCCAACAACTAGCGCAGCAAAGACAAGAGAGGCGGACGAAGTAAATAACGCTGGAGATAGCGACGACTTTAACGACGATGAGGGTGTTTTATACGCTAATATGGCGTCTATAAACAATGATTTAACAGCAAAAGAAATAAGCGTAAGCGACGGAACAAATGACGAGGTTGTGAGTATTGGATATAACACAACTACGCAACAATTAAGAGCTTATGTAAAAACTGGAGGGGTTTTACAATGTGATTTTACAGAAACGATAGCAGATATAACTGTCCTTACAAAAGTGGCTTTAAAATATAAAGTTAATGACTTTGCTTTATTTATAAACGGAATAGAGGTAGACACAGATACTAGCGGCTCAATTCCTAGCGGATTAAGCGAGCTAAACTTAGATAATGGAGCTGGCAGCAATAACTTTTACGGAAAATGTAAAGAGTTGGTTTATTTTAATGAAGCTCTAACCGATACAGAATTAACAGAACTAACAAGTTAAAAAAATGGCACAAAAATATAATTTACCAGAGGCTTATAAAGGCGATACTTACGATACTGTACAATTTACTATGAAATTAAACGATGTTGCGATAGACTTAACAGGTTACACTATAAAAAGTCAATTTAAAAAAAACAAAAAAACAGGACAATTATCTAAAACAATTTCCACTACCAGCGGCATAACAATTACCGACGCTGAAAATGGAATTTTTGTTATAGACTCTTTTGTAGTTGATTTAAACGCTGGAGATTATTTTTATGATATTCAATTCACGGACTCCAACGATATTGTAACAACTTACATACAAGGTCGTTTACAGGTAATACAAGATGTAACAAATGGATAATATAGATATAGACATAAATCCAGTAGTTAGAGAGATAACAGTTGATATTTTAGAAACTGTTAATAATATTAATATTGAAGTATCTAAAGCAATAGGAGTGCCGTCTGGAGGTGTTACAGGACAGGTTTTAACAAAAACATCTAACTCAGATTATGCTACTGGATGGGAAGCACCAGAGGGTACTGGAGATATGTTAGCTAGTGTTTACGATCCTACAAGTATAACCGCAGACGCTTTTTCTATGGACAACATGGTAGAGGGTGCTACTAGCAAAATATTAACATCTACCGAAAGAAGTGAGATTGCAGCAAACACTTTAAAAAATAGTTACCCAAGTGCTGATGCCTCTAAATTAAGTAGCATAGAGGCTGGAGCTGATGTAAACCCTACGGCAGCGGAAATAAAAACAGAATACGAAAGCAACGCAAATACTAACGCTTTTACGGATGCTGAAAAAACGAACTTAGGAAACCAAAGCGGAACTAATACAGGTGACCAAGACATAAGCGGAATAGCTACAAACGCCAGTGATATAACAACTATACAAGGCGAACAAACAACACAGAACACCGCAATATCTTTAAACACCGCTAAAGTAACATACAATAAAACAACCGCAATAAATGATTTTGGCTACCAAGAAGTTAGTAGTATTTCTGAATTTAACGCACTAATAACAGGGACCACAGCGGGCGAGTGGTTAATAACTGCCGACATAACATTAGACGGCAACAAAACATTGCCAAGCGACGTAATATTATCTTTTAACAATTCTAAAATAGATTTAAACGGGTTTACTTTAACGGGGGCTAATACTGTCATAAATTCAGGGTTAACTCAAATATTTAATGTGAATAGTGGCGGATTTTCAGGTACTTATGTTTGCCAAGAGGTTTTTCCGCAATGGTTTGGTGCAATAGGGGACGGAACAACTGACGACACCACGTATTTACAAGCAGCGTTTGATTTTGCAAGAGACACTAATAGTGGGGGCAACAATATTAATCTAAACAGTAAAACCTACAATGTAACTAATACACTAGAAATGCATCTAGCAAATGTATATTTTGATGGCGCAACTATTAATTATTCGGGGACTAGAGATAGAGTTGTTTTACAATGGGGGGATGTTAATACTCAGGTTTCTTATAAGGTTTTAGATGGAGTTAATATTTATAGCAATACATTAGATTGGTCGGATGAGGACTATATAGGCTTGCGAATTTATAACGCTCGTTCATGCGCTATTAGTATAACTAGAGTAATGCGTTTTGGTATAGGAATGCAATTGTATTCAGTAACTAATGGAGTTGTTTATAACACTTTTGAAATTCAGGAAATATTAGATAATAAGATTAATATAGACATGGTTTGCGACGGCATCGAGGCAGCAACAAACTATATAAATGAAAATAACTTTTTTGGTGGCTCACTTAATGAGTCTGGCGATACTTTAGCATTAGGTGATTGTTACTCAATAAGATTAAGAGCTATAAATTCTGGGTATGTAGGACATAATAACAATAAATTTTGGGGGGTTTGTTTTCAAATGGGAGATGGTTTAAGTGGAGACGAGCGAATACCCATTTTATTTGATGATGTAGGAAGTGCTAATTTTTTCTATACTTCTCGATACGAAACAGGGAGAGGCGCTTTTGTAAAGCTAAATAGTGCAAGTACGACAATAACAGATAACTATTTCCATGTTTCAGTGTTGGGTGGCAACTATGCTACTGCAACAATGAATGAAATAGGTGATTGTAGAATGAATCATATTAAGTATAAAGAATGGAAAACAAAAACACATTTTAGAACGGTTGACTTTATGCAAAGTATTTGCGTTTATAATGGAACTAACTCGCAAACAACAGGAATTTTACACATTATAAATAGTGGTGGGACTCATTTAGATTTTGCAACAGGATTTACAACAAGATTAAGAAGTATTGAGATAACTGGGTCTCGTGCGGTTGGTTTTTTTGCTACTTGTGCAGGTGGCGAAAAGTTTGTTTTATCACAAGAAGCAGAAAACGAGAACTATGGTCGATTAATGGTTGCTTTATTTGATGAAGACTTTAATAGATTAACTGATGTTTCGCCCAATGCGCCACATTTTTACGGAAAAGAAGCGGGTGTGCCTGGTGTTTGGTCTGCGTCATGGGGTGGATTATACACAGACACAGCAAACAATCAATCATTGCCTTTTAGAATATCTACCGAAGTTCGATATATTCAAGTTTTAGTTAGTGGTTCTGGTCAATTAAAATCGTTATCACTAGCAAGGGTTTCAGAAGCGTCAATACCTTTACACGTTTTTTCAGGAAGAAATCACGATTACACGCAAAGATTAACTCAAGGCGCACTATCCACTGGTATTGTTGGTATGTTCGCTAAAGGAAATGTTTTACATAATGCCGCTGTATCAACATCAACACCCGCATATTATCAATGCACAACCGCTGGTAGGTTGGCGAGTGCATGGGTAACAGCAACGGCTTACGACATTGATAGTATTGTAGAAACTGGAGGGAATATTTACGTATGTGTAACAGCTGGAACGTCAGCAAGCGCACCAACAGGAACAGGAACAGGGATAGCAGATGGCACGGTTGTTTGGGATTATGAATGTCCTAAAGCGTTGTTTACGAGTAATACAGATTTATTTAATTTACAAAGTGATTTTCAAACCGATTACGTTTTAGAAGCTGAAAATTTTAAAATGAATGTTGGCACTGAGACGGTAAATATAGATACTTACGACCAAGATGCATTTTGGTCCACTAGATTAAACACATCTACAAGCCACGGGACAAAGCCCGAGAATTACTGTATTGTAACTAATTTCCCAGGACAAGGATCAATAGGACACCAAATAGCCTCTGGGTTTGGAGTCGCTGGTAGCTTATGGATTAGGAGAGCCTCTGATAATGCGGGAGCGCCTAACGGTGTAGGCTGGCAACCTTGGAGAGTAATGTTAACGCCTTTAACAAATGAGTTAACTAAACCTTGGACTATTCCAAGTCCAACATCGAGCGAGGATAGAACAATATTTTTTACAACCGTAGCAATTACAATATCCAAAATTAACGCTGGACTTGTAGGAAGTGGAGGCACTAGCGTAAGCTGGACTATTAGACATGATACTAGAAGAAATGACCCAGGGACAGAGGTTGTGACTGGTGGTACTACAACGACTTCAGGGAGTGTCGGAAGCACCGTAACTAGTTTTAACGATGCTACAATTCCAGCAAATAGTTGGATTTGGATAGAAACAAGCGCAACTGGCGGAACGTTAACCGAGTTTATGGGTACAATTAAATACACAATAGACTCATAAAAATCAATAACCATTAAAATATTAAAAATATGGATTTACATTTAACACCAAAAGAGGAAGAAACAGTACCGCCTCCAGGAAAACCGAAACCACCACCGCCAGACAATGACGGTAATTAGGAATTTTATTTTATATTCTGTAATAGTTATATTAATAGGCTCAAACTTATTTAATTACTTTTATAGTTATAAGTTTAAAAATGATATTGATTTGCAATGGGGTGTTGCTATTTACTCTATTGCAATAGAGTTGTTTTTATTTTCTGCTTATGTATGGTTAACTGAGTCAAGAAAATTAAACAACCAATTTAAAATAGTCGTCTCGGGATGGATGACAATTTATTTATTAATTAATCTAATAGGTGTAGTAATGGGATATAATTTACATACTAAAGGATTTATGGCAATGCTATTTGTTACGACATTTTTTGGCGTTGCGCATATTGCTTTAAAAATATGGGAGAAATATTGTTAATGAAAACACTAAAGTTATTTATTTCGATAGCGTGTTATTTTGGTACAGGGTTAGTTTATGTAGACCAAGAATTAAACGGGGCTATTATAGAGGCTTTAAAAATAAATCCAATTTTACAACAAATTGCATTAACTCTTTTAATTGTTTTATGGGTCATAAAAATATGTTGGTTTATTTATGATAAATTTTACTTAGAAAGCAAAGAGAGGAAGCAAAAAATGAGAGAAAATGGGAACTGAAAAAAAAGAAAATCCAATAGTAAAAGGAGGTAAATCTTTATTACCTTATTTTTTAACTCCAGCTATGTTAGTTTATCTTATTTGGGCTAGTGCTGAGTATAAAACAGAAAGTAAACATTTGCAGTTTACAAGTCCAGATATGAAAGTTAAAACGGAGGATCATGTAAAAAACGATGTTAACGAGGTAGAACATTATAAAGCATTATTAACATTTGATAGTATATTACAAGAGCAAAGGATTTACACAAAGGAAACTAAGTTAAGGCGCAAAAAACAAGATAGTTTAGACTTATTAGATAAAGCTACTATATTTCAAATGAAAGAGGAGCTTAAAAAGATTAATAACAAAATAAAAGATGAATAGAGACCAAATTATAGAAAGGTTAAAAAATTATTTTGAGCTTTATGAGTTAGTAAGCCCAAACGTTTATAATAAATACGGAGAGAGTGCCTGGTATGTATTTAGGACAGATACTCTACATTGTCTTTTAATTATAAGAGAAAAACTAGATAAACCGATACATATTAACAATTGGTATTTTGCGAAGCCTGGAGAACGTGTTTTTGATGAGAGAGGTTATAGAGATAATCTAAGCAATATAGCAGAGGAAAAGACTTTAGATGGAGTTTTATATTTAAGTGGTCATGTTTTAGGGTGTGCTTTTGATTTTCATATTAACGGAATGTCTAGCACAAGTGTAAGAAATTGGATTGTAGAAAATGGAGACTTATTCCCTTGTAAAATAAGACTTGAAAGGAGGTTAAATGGTAAGCCTATAAGCTGGGTACATTTTGACACCAAGCATTATGTTAATAACCCTAAAATATATTTGTTTGATGTTTAAATATTTTTTATTACATTAGACTTTCATAAACATTTACAATTTGTTAAGGGATTGTATTATTAAGGTTGGTTAATAGTAAAAGGCGCAGTTTTAAATAATTGCGCTTTTTTTTGTACTTTTACTTAAACTTAAAATATAAAATCATGGTAGCTAATTTTTTTGAAGTATTAACTGTTTTTGTTATTTCTGTAATTGTATGGGAATTAGGTAAAAAATATTTAACAAAATTATATAATAGATTTTTTAATAAATAATGGATAAAGCAGAGAGAGAAATAAAAAGAGCCGAAAGGAAAGCAAACCGAAAGCCTTTTAATGAGTCTGGTTTAGGGAAGTTTTTAAAAGGAGCTGGATCATTAATAACCGATAAGATAGGAGGTGTTTTACCAGATAGCGGTGTTTTAGGCATTGTAAAAGGACTTATTCATGAGGATAAAGACCTAAGCCCAGAAAACAAAGAAATAGCTTTAGCGATGCTACAAATGGATTTAAGCGAAATGCAAGAAGTTACCAAACGATGGGAGTCGGATATGATGTCTGATAGTTGGTTAAGTAAAAATGTTCGTCCTTTAGTATTAATTTTCTTAACGTTTGCAATGTCTATATTTATTATTATAGATAGTTCAATTAATGGCTTTGATGTAAAGGAGGATTGGATAGGTTTACTATCTTCTTTGTTATTATTAGTTTATGGAGCTTATTTTGGTGGTCGCTCTTTAGAGAAAATACAAAAAATGCGTAACAATAATAATTAGTATATTTATAGTATTACTAACTGGGCTGTTAGTATAAACATAGTATTTAATTAGACCTCTTTATTAATTTAGAGAGGTTTTTTTGTGTTTTTATTTTGATATTAATATAATTTATTTTATATTTGATTAAATAATTTTATATAATATGGCAGAATTAATTAAAATAGACGTAGATAAGGCAATAGCTAAATACAACTACGAGAACCCTTTAAACCCAATAAAAGGGCGTAGGGATTTATTAGACAGGATAGATAGTAATGTTTCAGAAATAACATTGTATAACTGGTCTAAAGGACGTACTCCAGATGGATTTGGTGTTGTTAGTAAAATATGTGAATTAACATCCATGACATTTGATGAGATATTAACTAAAGAAAAAATATAATTATGACAACCCAAACTACTTACGAACACCTACAAATAGAAAGAATGGTAAATCATTTATTAACTAAGGACAAGTGGAATAAAACATTTGTTCGTAAAAACCTTAACAAAGATGGAAATAACTTATTTAAAAACTACGGGATTAGCCAATAAGATAAATACGGCTATAAAGATAACGCCTAAAGGTGTTTTGTATGTTACCTCAATTGAGATTAGTATTGACGAATTAACCGACTCTATGGATGGCGAGGTTGCATGGTATAAAAAAGAATTTAACACCGAACATTGTACTAAAGAGGAGTTCGATAATTTCTACATAGACACAGTAAAAAACATTAACGAACTTTCAAAATTATAATAATGACTACAAGTAAGATAAAAAATATTCACGAAGTAAAAGAATTTACAAACGATTTTGGAACTACATTTTACCATAACTTAGAAATGGAAAATGGAGATAAAATAAACATAGGTAAAAAGAAAAAACAGTTAATTAGTTGGGAGCTTACTTATGAAATTATAGGAGACAAAAAAGAAGATGGTTCTTATCAACAAGAATTTCCTAAAGCAAAAGCAGTAAAACCAGAGGGTAATTTTTCTCCTAAAAAGAATGACGATTATATTAAAGGTATTGAGGTAGGTCATGCTGTTAATAACGCTGTTAATTTAATGGCTGCTGGAGTTGAATTAGATTGTGAATGGAAATCTAATGAGGAAAAAATTTATAAATATGCTAAAGTGATTATGGCTATTTCTAACCGATTAAAAAAAGAATAATGAGTAAAGATTTAGCATTTGAATACGAGGTAGAGTATTGGATAAATACTCCTAACGGTTATGACAACCAATATAAGAAAGAGATTGCATCAAGCGAACAAGAAGCAATAGAAAGAGTTAAAAGACTTAGACCAAGAGGAAAGAACTTTAAAATTTATAAATCATGAGCATAATATATTGTTTTCATTGTGATAGTTATGTAGATACAGATTATTACAATACCGATAATTGCACATCAACACAATGTAATAAAGAATGAATTTAGACGAAACTTTAGTTAAACTAACCTCAATTATAGAGGAGTATAAGAGCGGAGCATGGTTAGACAAAGACCGATTGCGTGAACTTTTAAGGGAGTTGTCTTCTTATTACTACTTAGTAACTAAAGAAAATATAGAGGCTTACGAAAAGTGGAATTATATTATTTACACTAGACCAATTGGAGAAAGCGTAGCGGCTGCAAAAGTTAGAGCTGATGAAAAATGCACCGAACTTAGAATGACTAGAAAGATACTAGAAGCAAGCAAACAAGTTCTTTTATCAATGCAACAAGAATTAAGTATATTAAAAAAAGATTAACCTTATGAAAAAATTAACAAAACAACATCAAGTATTATTTCATTTAAAAACTCACGGAAATATAACGAGCTGGGAGGCAATAAATGAATATGGAGCAACTAGATTGAGTCATATTATTTATGTTCTTAGAAACGACGGACACGACATTAAAACTGAAAACCTAACTAAAAAGGACCGTAATAATAATACGGTTACTTATGCTAAATACGTTTACAATGGGACTACATAAAAATAAAATTTGTAGAGGTTGTTTAGCTGAGGATAGAAATAATCATTATAAATGTTTATTAGGATATAAAACAAGACTAATCCAGGTAGACGGACAGAAAAAAAGAGCTTGTGATGGATATTGTGAAAAACCAAATACCAAAGATGAATTTATAAAAGCAAAAATATTAACCAGCGAACTTAATTTTAAATAATATGTTAACAAGTAGAATAATTAAAATAGTAGTTGAAAATGTAAGTGGGATAAACGATTTAAGTATTAAAAGCCGAAAACGTTTTTATTGCGACATTAGATTTGTTTATTTTAAACTTTGCGATATGTACAAAAGTGCTATTAACGAAAGCACAACAAGTATTGGTAAAACTGTTAATAGAGACCATGCTACTATGTTACACGGTGTAAGGAAGTTTAACCAGCTTTACAATACTCCTACCTTTTTAGGATCTGATGTTTATGTTAAATGTCTTACGGAACTTTATAAATTAAATGTTGATATTGAAAATGTTGATAATATTATAAGAGAGTATGATGTAAAAATGTATTACCGAATACAGCATATAAAACTAACTGAGAAAGCGCATAGCGTCATTAGTAATATGCAAAGGAAGATAGACTTATTAACAAGTAATAATTTAGTTAAAAAACTACTTACTTTAGAGGCGCAAGAGTTAAAAGAAGCTGAGGAAAGACTGGAAGTATTTTTTAAGGTAAAAGAAAAATTAAGAGAAAAACAAAAAGTTTAATGATAAAAATAAACAGTCTTAGTGGTGGTAAAACATCGTCTTACATAGCGGTTAACTACCCAGCGGATTATAATTTATTTTCTTTAGTTAGGACAAACGACAAAAAATGTTTGTTTCCAGACAAAAAAGTAAGGCAAATTGTTTCGGATAGATTAGGAGTAGACTTTATAGGAACTTTGGAGGAGGATATGATAATTTACACTATGTTAGATTTAGAACAATATTTAGGAACTAAAATTAATTGGGTAACTGGGAAACCTTTTGAGGAGATATTAAAGAGAGGAAAAAAACTTTATTTACCAAACGCTACTCAAAGGTTTTGTACTACTGAATTAAAACTAATACCTATGTTCGAGTGGTGGGAGCGAAATATAAATGAAGTTGTAGAAATGCGTATAGGTTATAGAGCTAATGAGTTATCTAGGGTTAAAACTATTCAAGGGAATTTAAACGAAAACGGGTATTTAACATTAAAAAGAATTATAGGTAAAAGAAAAACTCAAAACAAATGGGCGGATATTCCTTGGCAAAAACCCTCTTTCCCTTTAGTAGAGGATAATATCTATAAAGATAATATTGAGGTTTTCTGGCAAGATAAAAATGTTCGATTTGCTTATTTGAATAATTGCGTTGGTTGTTTTCATAGGTCACCAGTTTTATTAAAACACATGAGTAATAAACACGAAAATAAATTTAATTGGTTTATGTCAAAAGAACAGCAAGGATATAAAACCAGAACTTTTAAAAACGGAATGACTTATAGAGAAATAAAAAACAGTTTTACTCAAATAGGTTTATTTGATGATGATTTTAACGAATGTGATAGCGGTTATTGTGGAATATAGTTTTTTTTATTAATTAATTTTTATATCTTGCGAGTAGTTACGGTCTAACATTATAGTAACGCAAGATATTAGTAAAAAGCCTATAATGAAAGTAGATGTTAGACCCTACTGGATTTATAGGCTTTTATAATATAATATTATGGCAGAAAATAAAAAATCTTTTATTATTTATTCAGACTCAAAAAGTTTAGTGGATAAATTACCTAATAAAACTGCTGGAGAGTTGTTTAAAATGCTTTTTGCTTATGTTAACGACGAAAACCCAACTACTGAGGATATATTACTTGAAATTGCTTTTGAACACTTTAAACAGAAGTTAAAACAAGATTTAGTTAAATGGGATGAGACTAAGAAAAAACGTTCAGAAGCTGGTAAAAAAGGCATGGCTGCAAGATGGAATAATA
>Ga0070754_10001749_pt1 | contig 16819 bp, 20 predicted proteins | sample VirMetDEL_Sep_01_FD_75181 | JGI IMG/M metagenome (GOLD analysis project Ga0070754, IMG submission 75181) | Aqueous microbial communities from the Delaware River and Bay under freshwater to marine salinity gradient to study organic matter... | ecosystem: Environmental > Aquatic > Marine >... | reverse complement strand
TCCTCTTCAACTTCCTGGGACTCCGTTCCATCAGCATCTTCTTCAGCATTTTCTTCAGCATCTTTTTCAACTTCCTGGGACTCCGTTCCTTCAACTTCCTGGGACTCCGTTCCTTCAACTTCATGGGACTCCGTTCCGTCAGCTTCCTCTTCCTCTTTTTCCTTCTCCTTTTTAATATCGAAAACATAAGTAATGCTTGTATTTTCTTTGTATTTACGATCAAACTCATATGGACTTTCATTTTCATCATTCTCTTCCAAAATTTCTAGTTCAATGTTGGGTGTATCCCTCTTTTCGTCTGAAAGTCGCTTGTTTTCCTTCTGAAGTTCATTAATTTTCCCAAGTAGTTTAATACACAAAGGCGATTTAAGCATATGTTCATAGTTTGCTTGGTATTCCCCCACCTCGGTTTCCAAAAAGTTTCGGATAAGTGAAGCAATGCTCAGGGTCAATGAATTCAATTTATCCTCCATCCTAATTGTTAATAGATAGTATCCATATCTTTCGTTTAAACTATTTCAATTTTATATCTTATGTATACAATGGAAGACACTTCGTCAGTAGATATTATATGTCGTCAAACAGATTATACTAGAGAGACTGCTCTTGAAAAATTAAAACAGTTTGATTATAATTATACAGCAGTAATTAAAGACTTTATGGGTATTCAACCCAAAACGAATACCAGATGTCCATATGTGAGTCAAGAACGCTACAAAATTATCCGCCAAGAACTCGATAATGCCTGTCGTAATTATCGAGAAAAAAAAGACAATGAAAATATAAATTAATAAAATAAATTTAGAATTTAGAATTTAGAATTTATTTATTACACCTTTGAACATTTAAAACGCCGACTATATTAGGATATTAATTTAATATTATTAAATTTACTAGCCATTTTAGAGAAACCAGAATAAGATGCTGAATAAATTAGTTGTGAATTAGATAAAATGTAAAAATCTGTAATAGAATCTAATATTTGTTTATTTGTTGTATTAGACAATGAAGTGTGTCCTATTTGTGAGGTTGTTATAATAATATTATTATATTTATTTTTAACTTTTAATTTCTCACTGTTATTATCACAAAAAAAAATTATATTTTTATCGTTATTATCTTCTATAAATTTATATAAATTTTCCGAAGAATAATTTCTTCTATCATCTTTACACATAACATATTTTTTATCAGTTTCTAAAAATTTATCACCCAGTCTTAAATGTATAGAAATATAATTAATTGGTAAAGGAGATAATATATTTTTAACATTTGTTTTTACAATATCATCAAAATAGAAAATTTCATTTAAATGTATGTTATCATCGTATTTGTCATTATTATAATAATGAAATGGATTTTCAATAGTTACATTTTTAAGTTTTGAAATTTCCTCTGATGAAATATATAAAAAATCATATTTCAATTTAATGTATTTTTCAATATCTATATTATTTATTTTGTGATAAAACTTTATATTCTTACGCATACACTTTGTTAAGATTATCATATAAAATTTTAAATAATCTCCAATACCACCATATCCTAATTTAAAATCATAAACACTTGTTTTAGTAAAATTTTTAAAATTATCAATATAATTTTCCATATATATATATATATATAATATTACGTCCACTCATACAAAAAGAAAACTAAAATCTAAAAATATCTGAATTCATTCGGCGTTTTAAGTGTTCGAAGGTGTAAAACTTTGAAGAATAGGTTGGTTTTTTTTGCTATACGAAAAATAACTTTCATTTTTGTAATCTTCATGTAATTCAGGAAGTTCACGCGTAATCGGTTTATCTATCACAAATAAATAATGTTGGGATTCAAATAATTCACGGTATTCCTCAATGGTCAAATTTCCAAAAAACTTATTCAATGTATAACGAGGATCTGGAGCAGGTTTAATATTTTTCTTATAATCAAACACTTTAGTGTAAATGTAGCATAACAATTGATAACGCTCGAATTTAATGGACGCATCAATATTTTCCTTCATCAAATAAGCAGTAGCACATTCTGGACTACAAAAACATCCATACACATGGTAAGTGTTATTAATTTCAAATTTCGGAATCACAATAGGCAGATTAGAAAAATTATACGTGCACCAAAAACAGGACGAATCAGTATCACAAATTGCATTGTTATGAAGATTTACTTGTAATTCCTTCAGTTTTTCATGTATAGTTTTACTCTGTTTTTTCACATTATTTTCTTCTTTATACTGTGAAATAAGTAACACTGATTCATTATAATTCGGTAATATATTTGTATCTAATTCAAGTTCATCATTGTTCAAGTCACTTTTTTTACACTTTAAATGAACAATAACATTAGAAGAAAAATTACTACTTTCCATTTTCGGTTCAGTCACCGTAATGATTTTACCCCCTTTCGGTTTTCTACCTCGTTTTTTAGGAACAAGTGGTTCAACTTTTGTATTAGTTTTACCTGAACGTTTTTTATCAGCTGGAGCTGTTGTCATTTTATCTGCTCCACTTATAAACAATTCAGTTTAAATACTTTTATTATTATCTATATAGCACTTTCGGCATACCGGCAGATAATGGTCCTTTTCGCCAATGAGAACTTGTTCAGTATTATTACTTGTGCGTAGTGTAAAAATTGCCTTTGTTCCATCCTTACATATTCCACATAATGCCGTTAGTTTACTTACTTTATCGCAATAAGGAATCAAATCAATAAGTGACCCAAATTTATTGCGTTTGTAGTCACCATCTAATCCACAAATATATACTTTTTTATGCTTTTCATCAACCATTTTTTTTGTCCATTCGATAATATCATCGAAAAACTGACCTTCATTTACTAAGATTACATCAATAGTATCTGGTATATCAAGCTCACATAATTTTTCGGTTTGAATACATGGGATAGTCGCATGGTCATGTGTAGAGAGAGTAATTGAATTCTCTCCATACCGATTATCGGCAATATAATTAATCACCAAAATGTTGTCCGTATATACTTTATATTGGTTGTAAAGACCGATTAACCATGAAGATTTACTGGCAAACATAGGTCCTATTGCGAGTTCGAGCCACCCAGATGTTATTCCTGACATAGTAGGATTTTGTATATAACAAAACAATTATATTTAATATCGATTCAATTATCATATTAAATAGAACTTTTAAAAAAACAATAATACATGGAACAGATTCCATGGATAGAAAAGTATAGACCTCATGATTTTGAATCTATTATTCTGGAAAAAAACAATAAACTGATACTAAAGGCAATGATTAAAGAAGATACAATACCTCATCTTTTGTTTTATGGACCCCCGGGCACTGGAAAAACCACAACAATTATTAATCTCATTCATGAATATCAAAAATATCATAAACAAGAACACGGAGAATTAATCGTTCATCTCAATGCGTCCGATGACAGAGGTATTGAGGCCATTAGAAATGAAATTCAAATGTTTACCAATACATCACATTTATTCAATAAAGGAAGTAAGTTTATTATTCTGGATGAAATTGACTATATGACTAAAACTGCTCAGTATGCGCTTTATAATTTGATAAAAGATTCAAATACTAAGGTAACATTCTGTCTTATATGTAATTATGTGAGTAAACTTCATAAATCATTACAAAATATATCCATGGCGTTTAAATTTAATACATTACCACGCCAAGATATCTTTTCATTCTTGAAAAATATTATTAAATCGGAATCTATTATAAATTTAAAACAAACAGATATCAACGATATTATTGAACTTTTTAAATCAGATATACGTTCCATGATTAATTACATACAAGGATTATCACAAAATAAAACCAAACATAATATATTGTCGGAAACGAAAATTGATGATTTGATACATACCTTTCTAAACAAACCAATAGATGCTTCCGAACGAAAAATAATTCATTATATGTATAAATACAATATTGAAAAACAAGAATTAGTTATTCGCATTATAAATAATGTTGTATGTAATTACAAAATAACACAAAAAATGCTTTTTTTTATAAAAAGTATTCTTCATAATAATAATTATTACTTAGATGAGTTCAATAACTTTTTTATTTCAAACTTAGTGTCATTATTGAGCAAATAAATACGTTTTTTTAATTTTTGTATAAAGAGATTATCATTTTTTGGATCGGGGTCGAAAACGTTCATTTTGTGAGTAGGTTCATACTCGGCAAGGAACATTGTATAATCTATAATTAGATAATAATTGAAATATACTTAAAGAACTTTAAGTAGTTCAAATAAAGGCAACCATGTGTGATAGTGAATGGTTGCAGTTTTGTAATAATGAATATATATCGGAACCCTTCCTCAATAGTTCAGATACCTCCCAGATAGATATACCAACATGTCCTGAAGCAGAAGATTTATACATTAGCACAAAATCTAAAATAGGTTATTTGAATAAATCTATTGACTTATCAAGTGTATTTTGGAATATACCCATAATCCCGTATCATGAACATAAAGAAGGTGTTATCAAAAAACAAATAAAAATGACCCTTAATGAACCAAATAATATTGATTCTAAACTTCGTGAATATGAAAATGTAGATATAGAAGATATTTCAAAAAAGCGAAACAAAATTATAAAAAAAATTAGTATTGGAATTTCTAGTAAAGATATGGTAAGTTATCGATGCAAAAAAAAGGGTGCCTTTTACAATTGTTTTGTTATTATGTTTAGAGTTTTGTATGAAGGAAGATTCAAAGAAATGCATGTAAAAATTTTTAATACTGGAAAAATGGAAATACCAGGTGTTCCTAAAGATGACCTTTTAGAATTATTACTAGAAAGGGTATTGGTTCTTCTCAATTCACCGGCTATTAACTTGGACGTTCAAATTAAAGAAGAAAGTTTTGAAACCGTCCTCATTAATTCAAATTTTAATTGTGGATTTAACATAAATCGTGAATCGTTAGTAGATATTATTAAATATACGTATAAATTGAATGTTTCCTATGACCCATGCTCATACCCTGGAATTATGTGTAAATATTATTACTATCTAGATAAACAGAGTGATGAGCAAGATGGAAGACTTTATAAACAACATGATGAAAATGGTAATTGTAAAAATTCTAAACCGATATGTATATCATTTATGATATTTAGAACCGGGAGTGTCCTTATAGTAGGTAAATGTCATAATACTGAGATAATTTACAAGATTTATAATTTTATTAAAGATATTTTCATAGAACATTATTCTGATATTTATGCACCATCATCACCAGAAGATTCACCCAAGACTTTGGTAACAAAGAAAAAAATAAAAAAAAAGAAAGTAGTTTGTTATCAAAGTTTATCTGGTCCTCAAAGTTTATGAAATTCGCTTAGTTGGACATTCAGCATCGACAATATACAATGAATTTTCGGTTAAAATAATAAAATCGGTTTCAACCTTAAAAATCTTAACAATTGTGCTGGTATACTCATCAGCACTACGAACCAATAGTTTATCACCGTTTTCTTTTACTCCAATAACTACTGTTTTTTCAAGAGATGGACTCCAGTAATCCAGCATCATTGGTTTATCTTCGACGATACATATTTTAGATGCGTGTTGTAATGTATTCGTGGATGGCAAACGAATTGATTTTTCTTCACTCATAATGTAATATTATGGTAATATTTTTATTTTAGTCTTTAAATAAATTATTCCGTGTAATTAATATATATGTCTGAATACGAAAATTTCAATGACCCTGATATTTACAAAAATGAAGACTCTGTAGATTTATCTATAGGAGGTGTAGTTTCTAATTTCCTTAAATTGCTCCATACATATCATATTCTATTTTCGAAAAATATAGCAACCAAAAATCCCAAATACAGAAACTATATTTACGTACAAGGAATGAAATGTATCAATCATATTTTTATTTTTATTTTACAATACACCAATAACATGTCATTCACATATTATCATTGCGAAAAGGGTATCTATTACTTCACTGAATTTATAACTCAAATAGAAAATGAAAATAGTTTTCTAAAGTTAACATCTACGGACGCCATTATTTTTGTTTATAAAAAAACAATTTATAATGTGAACAAAAAGTTGATAAATGGACCCATTTCATGTGTTATTTCAAGAATAAATGATATTATACGACTAATCATTAAATTAAATATATATGAACATTACGAAACACTGCAACCCTATTATATAAAACTTACAAATACACCAGTAAACCTTAGTGATATAGAAATAAAACTAGAAGAGTGTTCGTCTATAAAATCACTCGAAGAAACACTTAAACACGAATTATAAATAGTATATAAGTGTATAATACATGTCAACCACACAACGAATTACACGTGAACTTGCTATGATTCAGAAAGAACCTCCAGCAAATTGCAGTGCTGGTCTGATCACCAATAAGGATATTTTTGAATGGGATGCTACGATTATGGGTCCTGTAGATAGTCCCTATGAGGGTGGTATATTTCATCTCAGGATTTCCTTTCCTATGGACTATCCCTTCAAACCTCCACTATGTGTATTTGCCACTAAAATATACCATCCTAATATTAATTCATCCGGTGGTATCTGTCTGGATATATTGAAGGAAAATTGGAGTCCTGCTCTCACAATGACGAAGGTGCTTCTCTCTATCTGTTCAATGTTGGATGACCCAAATCCAGACGACCCCTTGGTTCCATCTATTGCTAAACTTTATAAAGAAGACCGAGAAAAATACAATAAAGAAGCAAAACTCTGGACGTTGCTCTACGCCGTTGAGTAATTGTATTTGCTTAATATGTGATTTTTTATTCGTATCCTACTACAATATGGATACGAATATTGATAACTACAGTAATGAAGAAATAATAGATGCTCTGCGGTTATCTTCAAGTGATTTAAACTCAAAAGAGTCAGTTTTAGAGAAAACAACCACATTGGTAAATAAAATTAAGGATTCTGCCACACTAGACCAAGAAACCAAACAAAAGTATATTGTCTTTTTTTGGGAATGTTTTCAAGAGGTGACTAAAAACATGCGTTATGATATTAGTAGACCTTCTCTCTATCCTGCTGCTTTACCAAAGAGTTTACCTGAAATAGTATCAGTAAATACGAATATATCCGAGTATGTCCGTGGGGATGTAAATCCGTTGAAGAGAGAAACGATAAAAAATACTCTCATTGTTACTAATAAAATATCAACCGGAAAATCTAGCACTGATTTCTATGTTACACTCAGTGAACAACTCAGTAATGTGGTATCACTGAAAGTGGCGGCTCTCGAGATTGTCAATTTCTACTACAACATTTCACGAACTTATAAAAATACGTATTTTCATATTGAAACGTATGTTAAAAACACAGTTACTGGCGAAATTTCGGACAATTACCGGAAAAAAATAGAGTTGCCGGACGGTTACTACAATTTGGAAAAATTCATTACCATTGTAGAGAACGCACTAAATGCCGATGACAAAGTATCTATGATTGAATTCTTATACGACGATTTAAAGGGCAAGGTCTATTTCACTTTTAAAGATGAGTTACCAATACCACCGCCTCCCGACAGCGAATACCGGTTTGATTTGGATTTTGCCACAGAGTGCGATATCCCTTTTTTGGGTATAGGATGGATGCTTGGATATACTAAAGAAATCTACAGTTATGAACGCGACTTTGTAACAACAAGCGAGTTAAATCAGCGCCGTGGATTCAATCCTGATATGGCACTCGATTTTACCGGAACCAAATTTTTTCTTTTGGAAGTGGTGGATTTCAATAATAACTCTCCTCAAGTTCTTCTTTATAATACATTCCACAACAGCAGTGATATTTTGGCAAAAATCCCGAATGTTTCCACCATGACAACCATTATTTATGAAGATTCGGCAGACCGTGTCTTCAAAACGCGGAAATATTTTGGACCGGTTAAATTGCAAAAATTACATATACGACTTCTCGATGAATATGGAAAAGTGATTGATATGAATAATGCCGATATATCGGTAACATTTGAGATTGAATCACTCGACGTCCCGTATAAAAAGATGGTTGACTAGTTTTTTAAAGGTATTTTTGGGCGATATGCTGGTTTCATAATATGCCAGTATATGGGTTCGCATATTTTCATATTGATTTTTCTGATTTTTCTGATTTTTCTGATTTATTTTAGTATCATTAATACAATAATGCTTATCTTCTTCCAGTTCGTATAATGGAAACCCTAAATTTCTGGTTTTAATAGTAAATACAGGAACACAACCCAAAGCAAAACAGAGAACCATGAGAGACATTGTGTATGTAGAGAGAAACACATACTTGGTGTCTATCAATATTGATATTACTTCATCTATGCTATTCATCACAACTGAATCAACATAATATTTTCCATTTTTTAGCGATTTTAATGAAACGGATAACGTAGTGCGTTCATTATGTTCAATACAATCTTTATTCTCCCAAAAATACTCGTCTAAATAAAGAGGATTGTTGAAGTAGTAAAATAAAAATGAATATTTCAAAATCCTGTCATTTTTGAGTGCTTTTAACAAAGATTTATCGTAGTTACACAGCAATATCTCGTAATGAAGATAGAGTTCTTTTGTCATCCAGTAATGGGATGGTTTATCAGTAAGCGCAAGTGTGGATGCCGAAAAATAATCGCACCCCTTTTTTGTGATACTACAGTATTCTGGGTAGAGTGTATGAAAATTCTCCAAAATAGCATACAATCCTGGATCATCATTTTCACGGTTCCAAATACTTATATTTTTTCTGAAAGGCAACATGAAGTTGATTTTTTGCGATGGGTTGGCAAAATGAATAATATGCGAATAAAGACGATTGTATTTAATGAGCATTTGGAGTAAATAGGTATGAATAGTTTTTTGTTGCGGTGCTGTTCTCTCTAATCGGAGATTAAGAAAGGTGATTTTCTTTTCTTTCCAAAAAAAATCAGGTGTAATTTCAGAGACTTTCACTTCATTTTCGAAACTAAAAAAATCTTCGGTAGAAATGTTTACTTCATAATCGAAAAAATATTGAGTATTCAGTTTTTCCATAACATTAAATTCAAGTAAGTCTATGTTTTTTTTCAATATTTCGGTATGTTTATCCGTTATCTTTTTTTTGCGATGAAGATTGGGTATTCCCAGTATGTCTTCTACTGTTTTTACAAATTCTTTATTGGAAGCATAAATAACTTCAAAACTATAGCGTTTTTTATTGTTTTCTTTATCATGGCTATTGAATATCTTTTTGTGAAACCCATATCCTTGTTTCTTTATATTTTCTGGAATAACCATCTTATGAACCATCATAAGATTATCGTAGAGATATATTCCGTGTCCGTAATTTGTAACAGCATACCAAAGAACCTTAAGTATATTGGCAAATGTGTAAACAAGATTGTATGTATCGAATATATTTGGTATAAAAACGAGTTTTATACAATATGTAATCGGAAACTCTTCAATTATTTTTTTGGTGTCCTCGCTACAAAGAATGACACAGGTAGCATTCTTATGAAAGGTATTTACAAGTAAAATTCTGGAAAAAAAACGATATTTGTAAGTGGGTGTTTCTTCAACAAAACAAAATATATTTTTATCCATATATCATAAATGGTAAAAAAAATTAGTGGAATTGTTACAACTGGACATATATTAAACACAGGTAGTGCTCTTGCTACTACAGGACATATTACTTCGGGTTCAAATGGTATTAATGGTATAAACGGTGGAACTCAATATATCATTGATTCGGTGGTGACGGAACTAAAAGAATGTATAGAAGTGAATATTGCTAAAAATACAAAGATATGCGAAATTGTAGAAGAAATACGAGCATTTCAGCTAGAAAACGCTCAGGGATATGTTCCTATTGAAGAGAAAGATTTACTTGAAATTTACGAAGACTTTATTTTGCCTTATATCAATTGTGAAATATATTTAATGGGTGGAATTCATTCAGTAATCCGTCTTAATAAAATTATTGATGACCAAATAGCGATTGCTGTTACTGAGCGTGCTAAACTGATGTTGAAAATTTTGAAGGATATTATGACTGTCCTTATTAATGCTCGTAACGATAAGGTGGGACTGATACAATACAAAAACCAAATTACTGATTTGGAAGGTAAATACCACGAGTGTCAGGTTGAGGTTATCAATTTACGTCACAAAATCGAGTTGATGTTGAATGAAAACCCTATAACATACGGTGTATTTAGGGGTAAACTGGGTATTAAATTGAAGAAAATCAAACCGTTTATTTATATGCAGGCACGTTTCGATATTGATCGTGCTTGGTACATGTTTTTGTATCCAGGGTGTACAATTGACCCGCAAAAATACGCAGCAACGATTACGTATGTGCGTTCATTTGGAACATTGCAGAATGCGTATTCAACACTAGTAAAACTATTGGACGAACATTACGCGTCCATGGAAGATGATATTGAGAAAAAGGCAAAATTACTTAATGAAAATGAGGAAAATAAAATAGTTGAAGAAGAACCAAATGAGGAACCAAATGAGGAACCAAATGAGGAACCAAATGAGGAACCAAATGATTAAAAAATACTTCAAAATTTAGGAAAATAAATAGGCGTCATTTTTTTTGTAAAAAAAATAATGTAGAAATAAAGTATAACCATGGCCACTATTAACGATACGACCCCCGACGCCATCGCTACCGAAACCTGTGACACAACACCTTACTATCTTAATGATGGAACTACTGAATCTTTAGCTCTCGCTGGTTCACTCATTGTGACTGTTAAGGATATCAATGTTAACGACGAAAGTAATGACATCACTCTTGCTCAGGTCACCAACGACCGTTTCCTCTCCTTCAACACCAAGACCCCAACTTACTACATCAAGGTTGCACATGATATTAATAGTGAAATTGGTTTCAATGTTGGTGCCAACGATTCCACTGACGATTCATTGAGCAATGATGATGCCTGGTCCATGAATGCTATTACTCTCAATTCTAGCACTTCCACCGCATCTGAAATGTTGCTCCCATGGGCAGATAAGACCATGACTGTTGCTCGGTTCACTGCCAATGATATATCAGGTGAAAATCGTGAGAAGACTTGGGATGTCGAACTCAATATTGTCTTAGGAAATGATGGTGCTATCTCGGCTAATGCTTCGCTCAGTAACTCGGAGTCGTTCACTGGTTTAGCTGCTGAAAATGATCAAGCTACTCAGCACGCCTACTGGCCTGGTGTTGATGCCACTCCCAGTGAACCAACAAAAGGTGAAGGTGATATCCTTGCTGCCACTATTTCATCTACCCAAATCGAATCCCACTTTGCTGCCAACATGAGCGCTGTTGAATCCGATATTAATGACCTCAACGACGTTATTGACTCATGGGAACTTCAGTTCAGTGAAATTGCTTTTGACCCAACTAGCAACCTTTCACAGTATGGTCAGGCAAACAACCGCAACAGTTCTTCACTCTTTGTCAGCGGAGCTCGCATTGTTGCTAATTCACCAGCACTTTACGCCGTTGAAGTGGTTGTTGACTATAATGATAACAACAACAACACTCTCCTTGTCAACGACTACGTCTATGGTATCCTCGAGCAGAACTAAATCTAATAAACTAATAATTAATAAACTATAATAGTTCTCTCAATGACTGAACTGCGTCACTCGATAATTCTTTTGGAAATTCTATGATGAAATGAATATTTAAATTACCTTCCATTTCATCACGTTTCATACCCTTTTTGGGTATTGTCTTCTTGTACAACGGGTGTATAATGGTGCCACTGGTATTGTTAATTTTATAACACACACCGTTTAAATGCTGTATATCGAAAGAGAACCCACACAGAGCATCTTTCAGGGAAATAATCTTGGTGTAATCCAGGTCTAATCCATGTCGCTTAAAATCAGTATCATTCTCTATTTTGATAAAGATTTTAACATCGCCTTTAAACTGGTGATTAATGATGTGTCCCTTTTCACGCATAATTATTAACTCATTGTCATCAACCCCTGCGGGGATGCTTACGTAAATAGTTTCGTCCTCGTAACTTTTAGCGTTGTTTATCATGAGCCAACGATGAATATTAAGCGGTCGTGATACTCCCTCGTAGGCTTCCTTGAGAGAAATGGTCGCGTGAGTAACAATAGGTGGAGGTTTACGCATTGTATCAAATATATGTTTTACATTAAATAGTCCGTTTTTGCCAATGCCCGTATTGCCAATGCCCGTATTAAAATCATCATGGTTTATGTTATATCCAGACATCATATTCATGTCTGTTTGTGTTGGTCCTTGGAATGGAAAAGGCATTCCAAACTGCCCCGGGTGACCCATAAATACTTTGAAAAGGTCTGGCAAATTAACCGAGGATATATCGAAACCTTCTTTTTCTCGATCATAGTCACGTTTTTTTTCTGAGTCCGATAAAACAGCATATGCCATACCGATTTGTTTGAATTTTTCTTCCGCATTTGGGTCGTCTCTGTTTTTATCGGGATGCCATTTCATGGAAAGGCGACGGTAAGCACGGCGTATTTCATCGGGGTTTGCGTTTTTATCCACTTCGAGAGTTTTATAAAAATCCATTATTACTCTAACATTATTTAGATAAACTTAAATACTTATTTATCTAGATAAACAAATGATTATTGCGGAAAAATATACACCACAAAAAATAATTGATTTACCTATTGACCCATCACATATTCAACTTTTTAATCTCTTTATCCGCATTAATAGAATTCATCTTCTTTTGATAAGTGATAGTGATTTTTTAAAAACAACTACTATAAATGCCCATTTAAAAGAATTGAATAAAAAAGAGGAAGATATTTTATACATTAGTAAAATAAAAGACCAAGGTTCCACAAATATACGTTACGAAACTAAAATATTTTGTCAATCACCTTCTAAACATGGAAAAAAAATATTGATTATCGATGATATTCACAATTATTCCGAATCTATACAGAAACTTTTTGTCAACTGTATTGATAAATGGGGTAAAAATATCAGTATTTTTGTTACATGTAATACAATTTATAATGTTGATGAAATACTTGCAACACGTTTGTTTCCGATACATATAAACAAAATATCTCGCTCATACATCAGCAATCTAGTAAAAACTATATGTAGTAGTGAGTCGATTGATTTAGATGAAGATATTCAAAATATTGTTGTATCTCTTTCTGAATCCAATATTCAAACATTATTTCATATTTTAGAAAAATGCAGATTACTTCAGAAATCAGTAGAGATAACTGCTGATATTTTAAATAACTGTTGTACGTTGATAAATTACGATGATTTAAGTATGTATTTTAATTTAGTAAAAAAAAATGAAGTCTACAAGGGTTATTTACATTTAATGGGTATTATTGAAAACGGTTATTCGGTGTTGGATATTTTGAACGAAATATACAAGTTTATTAGAGTAACACAAATATTAACTGAAGAAGAGAAATATAAATGTTTCAAAGTAGTTTCATTCTATATTATTGTATTCACAAAAATTCACGAAGAAGAAATTGAACTTTTACTATTTTCACAAGAGATTTCTTGTATTTTTTAATCTACATTTATAATAAGTAGAGTCATGACAAATGGTTCAGTAAAAAAGGAATATATTTTTCAGTTATTGAATACTATATGTCATTTAAAAACTGAAAAATATTATTTGGTAAATAATGATGCCTTCAAAAAAATGAAAATGTTGGGTTTATATGAGGAACTTACAAACAATCTTAAACCATTTTATAAACCGTCAAAACAGTATTACTTAACACGGGAAGCAAAATATACATCCTTTACGACATTGCTACGACATATGTGTAAAGCAAATAATATTATGTTTTCGTCAAAAATTAAATACGATAAATCAAATTATGAGATTATTTATTATGTATACAAAACTGACTGAAATCTCGGGCACACTCAATTTTCATGTCCTTTGTGAGATATTCATCTTTTTCCTCCACACAACCTTTAATAATGGCCTCCTCATCTTTAAAATCGTAACGAGAACTGAAATGGGTTAATATCAAATGATTACATTTTAACATTCTGGCAACGGAAAACGCCATTTGGTTAGTAGAGTGTTTGTGCGAATACGCCAATTGTGTGATTTCCTTTTTTTCTTTATCGCTCATTGATTTCATAAGGGCATAGGTGCAATCATGAATCAAAACATCGCAGTTTTTAAAGTAAAAGCACATATTTTTACTATCGCAATTGTCGAGTGCGATAACAAGGGATACTTCATTCGTTTTAAGGATGTAATTATTACCATTAAAGATGAAACCATCATTCATGGTGAAACTAGCACCTTTTTTAAGAAATGGAATAATACGTTCTGCTGGCGAAAATCCCATATTTTCTAATTCATTTCGATATAAGTCAAGATGGGGATATAGATACTTCATGTCTATTTGTTCAGTAATACGAGTTTGTGTGATTTTATATGCAAAACAAGGTATTCTATGATATACTTGTGCTGAATCAACACTATACTCGTAATTTCCTGAAAGATGTTTGGTCTGTAAAGTATTACGATTAATAGAATTATATTCTTTCACGTTTACTGTGTAGGTATTAATTTGTTTTATTGTAAAGTCAAGAAATGTCTTTAATCCCGACGGTCCATATATGGTAATCGGGTCTTTGCGAACATTATTTAATGAACATAGTAATCCAGGAAGTCCAAAAATATGGTCTCCATGAAGATGGGTTATATGAATTGCTTTTAGTTTCGTTATTTTCAAAGACGATTTCATGATTTGATGTTGGGTTGCCTCACCACAATCAATTAAAATGAATTCTGAATCCTGTAAAATCACCGCAATAGAAGTGACATTGCGGTGATTTGTGGGTTTTCCTGCTGATGTTCCTAAAAAGAGAACCTGCATAATGTTTATAGTAGATAAAATATATATTGATAGATTCTATTCAATTTTTCTGAAGTAAGAACCTAATTCAGTATCAAGAGTTAATAGTTCGTATTTATGAATATAACAAAACCAATTCAAAGCAGTGCGTTTGAGTATTTGTTCATGAGGTATTAAAACCCCCCACTTTTTATCACACAGATGTAGAGGTTGCTGTTCGAAAAACATCTCGGTCACAACCGCATCACCCATTTTATTTTTCACACCCACCATTTTAGCGTCTACAAGTGTCATATCACCATTACTACAACGTAAAGCACACCATTTACTCATATCATTCAAAAATAAAGACTCTGCTGTGTAATCGTCTGAAATCATTCGTGCTAAATAATCTATATACGATTCAATTACAGAACACTCTTTATTGGCACCGATAAAGTAAGGGTCCGGCGCAAACTGACATGAACCATTGTAATTTACATTTTCCACAACAAATGGAGCACTCATCGTCTTATAGAGTGGATATAGATTTCGTAAACAGAGAAATGATGGGGGAACAAAAATACCTCCATAATGATATAGAAGTTGCATCATTCCTAAATATCTTACCTTTTCGCGGAGGGGGTCACCAATCTTATTGAGTTCGGGTGTCCAGTTTGGCAAAAGTGCGTTGAATGAGTCATCATCAATCATACAGACTGTAAAGTCTTTTCCACACTCATTTAGGATACTCTTGATGGTAAAATACATATAGGGAATATTTAGGTCATTACTGTTTCGCGAATAGAATGAGGACCATTGACGGGCGTTTGTATTTTTTGGAACACATATCCATAGGATGGGTTTTTTGCTTTTCTGTAAGAGTTCTTGATTGATAATGTGTAGGTCGCGGATTTCTTGGTCTCGTTCATACTTGTCCATAAAACGACGATAAAAAAATCCGCTAATTAAGATGAGAAAAAATAATCCAAGTTTGTTGAGGATTTCCATTATATTATTGTAAATATTTAAATTTTGACATAAAGTGTTTGTTTTTTTCTTGTGCTTCCTCCATTTGTTTGGCCAGCATATATGCACGCTTAGCGCTTTCGCGCTTCTCTAGTTCCTCTTTATCATGAAGATATTGACGTGATTGTTGGTCGGTCATTGGAGTCATATCTTGACATCCTCTAAATGCTTGAAGTTGCGTGACTGTCTTAAATTGTTTGGATGGGTCATAGTCCTGTTCTGAAACAGGTATAACCGTTTCGCTATGTGCTATCTTAACATCCTCATATTGAAGTTTGCTAAAGAGAGAAGAACCATAGTGTTGAGGTGCTTGTCCACTTAAATCTGTTTGTGATGTATCTATCATATCCTCAACTCCATTGTATTTCACAATGTCTTTGGCTCTGCGTTTCTCTTCGTAAAATGCTTCCCTCATATCTGTCATATTTTTCACGGAGTGTGTTTGGTGAGATACACCTTCGTCGCTTGTTAACCATGCTTCGTAACCTTTTTCTTGAAACGCATTTCGCATTTTATGTTCTTCAAAGAGTTCATTGAATACTTTGTGAAAATCCTTTTTCTCTCTAATCTTTGCAATAAAAGCAGCATCTTCTTTGTTTCCATCCAAATCTTCTCGGATTGTTTTATTGGTTCGGTGTCGAAAATCGTTGATAAATAGAAGATATTTATATGCTTTGGCAAAAAATAAAAAAACATCAGAGTCAAGATTTGATTTATCAGGATGAGTCATTAAAACCTTCTTTTTGGCGTTTTTAAGATCGGATTCGTCAAATGTTTCTGTCAAATTAAATAAATTCAAAATATCATTCAGCGAATAATTTTCAATATCCAAATCAAGATTTTCCATTTTTATTTTAGTTTTCTATTTTATTTTTATGTTGAAGAGAGAAAAACAATAATCTGGATTTCAGAATT
>Ga0070754_10001748_pt1 | contig 16820 bp, 13 predicted proteins | sample VirMetDEL_Sep_01_FD_75181 | JGI IMG/M metagenome (GOLD analysis project Ga0070754, IMG submission 75181) | Aqueous microbial communities from the Delaware River and Bay under freshwater to marine salinity gradient to study organic matter... | ecosystem: Environmental > Aquatic > Marine >... | reverse complement strand
GGACCGCGAAGGGGAAGCCATTGCCTGGCACCTGCGGGAAGCCATCGGCGGTGATGACAGCCGCTACAAGCGTGTGGTGTTCAACGAAATCACCAAGAAAGCCATCCAGGAAGCCTTCTCCAAACCGGGCGAACTGGATATCGACCGCGTCAACGCCCAGCAGGCCCGTCGTTTCCTCGACCGTGTCGTGGGTTACATGGTCTCGCCACTGCTGTGGGCCAAGATTGCCCGTGGCCTGTCCGCTGGCCGTGTGCAATCGGTAGCGGTCAAGCTGGTGGTGGAGCGTGAGCGCGAGATTCGTGCGTTCAACCCTGAAGAATACTGGGAAGTCCACGCCGACCTCGGCACCGCCAAGGGCGCCAACGTGCGCTTTGAAGTGGCCCGTGAAAAAGGCGAGGCCTTCAAGCCGCTGAACGAAGCCCAGGCCATGGCCGCGCTGGAGAAGCTCAAGTCTTCCAGCTACAGCATCGTCAAGCGCGAAGACAAACCGACCAGCAGCAAGCCGTAGGCGCCGTTCATCACGTCCACCCTGCAACAGGCCGCGAGTAACCGCCTGGGCTTCGGCGTGAAGAAAACCATGATGATGGCCCAGCGTCTGTACGAAGCCGGCTACATCACCTATATGCGTACCGACTCCACCAACCTGTCGCAAGACGCGGTGGCGATGGCGCGCACGTATATTGAAAGCGAGTTCGGCAAGAAGTACCTGCCGGAGAAGCCGAACGTCTACAGCAGCAAAGAAGGCGCCCAGGAGGCTCACGAAGCGATTCGTCCTTCCGACGCCAACACCGAGCCGAGCAAGCTGAGCGGCATGGAACGTGACGCTGAGCGCCTCTATGAGCTGATCTGGCGCCAGTTCCTGGCCTGCCAGATGCTGCCGGCGCAATACCTGTCCACCACCGTCAGCGTGGGCGCAGGCGACTTCGAGCTGCGTGCCAAGGGCCGTATCCTCAAGTTCGACGGCTACACCCGCGTGATGCCGCAAATCGCCAAGCCAGGCGACGACGACGTACTGCCGGACATGGCCCAGGGCGACACGTTGAAGCTGATCAAGCTCGACCCGTCCCAGCACTTCACCAAGCCACCGGCGCGTTATTCGGAAGCCAGCCTGGTGAAAGAGATGGAGAAACGCGGTATCGGTCGTCCTTCGACCTATGCGGCGATCATCTCCACGATCCAGGACCGTGGCTACGTGGCGCTGCACAACCGGCGTTTCTATTCGGAAAAAATGGGCGACATCGTCACCGAGCGTCTGTCCGAGAGTTTCTCCAACCTGATGGACTACGGCTTCACCGCCGGCATGGAAGAGAACCTCGATGACGTGGCCCAGGGCGAGCGCGACTGGAAGAGCGTGCTCGACGAGTTCTACGGCGACTTCAAGAAAAAACTCGAAGTGGCCGAAAGCCCGGACAGCGGCATGCGTGCCAACCAGCCGGTGATGACCGACATCCCGTGCCTGACCTGCGGCCGGCCGATGCAGATTCGTACCGCGTCCACCGGCGTGTTCCTCGGTTGCTCGGGCTACAGCCTGCCGCCGAAAGAGCGCTGCAAGGCCACCGTCAACCTGGTGCCGGGCGATGAAATCGCCGCCGACGACGAGGGTGAATCCGAATCGCTGGTGCTGCGTGGCAAGCACCGTTGCCCGATCTGCAGCACGGCGATGGATGCCTACCTGTTGGACGAGAAGCATAAGTTGCACATCTGCGGTAACAACCCGGATTGCGACGGCTACGAGATCGAAGAGGGCAGCTACCGCATCAAAGGCTACGAAGGCCCGAGCCTGGAATGCGACAAGTGCGGCAGCGAGATGCAACTCAAGACCGGCCGTTTCGGCAAGTTCTTCGGTTGCACCAACCCGACGTGCAAGAACACCCGCAAACTGCTGAAAAGCGGTGACGCGGCGCCGCCGAAGATGGACCCGGTGAAGATGCCCGAACTCAAGTGCGAGAAGGTCAACGACACCTATATCCTGCGTGATGGCGCTTCGGGGCTGTTCCTGGCTGCCAGCCAGTTCCCGAAAAACCGCGAGACCCGTGCGCCGCTGGTGCTCGAGATCGTGCCGCACAAGGATGAGATCGATCCGAAGTACCACTTCCTGTGCGAAGCGCCGAAGAAGGACCCGGACGGTCGCCCGGCCGTGATCCGCTACAGCCGCAAGACCAAGGAACAGTACGTGCAGTCCGAAGTGGACGGTAAGCCGACCGGTTGGAAGGCGTTCTACGACGGCGGCAAGTGGAAGGTCGAGGACAAGCGCCAGGGCGCTTGATCGGTTAATCTGATAACGCTAAAAGCCGTCTGCATAGACGGCTTTTGCTTGCTGTAGGAGCGAGCTTGCTCGCGAAGGTCGCTAACGATTACACGAAAAACCTGATGCCCCACGGCGCCCCCAGGTTTTTCGCGAGCAAGCTCGCTCTTACATACCAGCATTACGCCTATTCGTTGTGGAGATTGCCGTCATGGCCAACGAACTCTATACCCGTACCAACCAGAAAATTTACTTCGCGGGTTTATCCCTGGAAGCCCTTGGCCGTGCCGAGGAAGGGAAGGAGATGAACGCCATCGCGCTGGTCCAGGCGGGGCGTGAGGCGGCCCTGTTCCACCTGTACGGCGCCTTGCTGGGGCTGTGTCATGAAATCGCCGGGTTCTACCGTTTGCCCCAGGCCGGTTCGCCGCGTGCGGAAATGATCATGAATCGCGAAGTGCTGGACGCCATGGCGATCCCTGAACTCGCCGAACTGGTGGAAATGGCGCAAAGCCCCGACAGTTGGGTGGCACGCCTGCTCAAAGCGCATGCCGATATGTTCCAGCCACCACGTGTTCCCCATGTGCCCAAGGGCGATGTGACCCAGCCGTTGATCGTGGCGCTGTCGCTGGAAGAGGATGAGCCGAAGCCGTTGAGCCGCGAAGAGCTCGAAGGCTGGCGCCAGGAGCTGAAAAACATGGCGCTGCGGTTTCGTGAAGGTTTGAACGAGTGCTGAGACACGCTCGTTGAGCCGGTGATCATTGCGAGCTGACAGCCAAGGCACCTGCGCAGATGGGTGCCAATCAAAATTGTGGCAGTGGGCTTGCTCTCACTAAGCACCATTCATCCAGCCGTAAAGAAACCTCGCCAGATCCACTGCGAGGCCCGGCAGATGACTGATATAATCCCGGCCTTTCGTGGAGAACAGACTTTTATGCCAACGTCCTTTCTGGAAATTGTTGAATTGCCTGACGGCCGAATCGAGCTGCGCCGGGCTGAGGACGAGGGTTCTCTGGTTATCTTGGACTTTTCCGAAGACGCCAAGGCGTTCCTGCAAGGCCAGCACGTGGAAGTGGCAAAAGCCATGTTGAGCGTTGGCGTACAGATGGCGGGCCGCCTGGCGGAAGGCGAACCGGAGAAAGAAGACGGTCCACGGGTTCTGCACTGAGTGTGGCGTGGGAGCTTGCTCCCGCTGGGGCGCTAAGCGGCCCTGAACATGCGATTGCTGCACCGTCCAATGGGAGCAAGCTCCCTTGCCACAGGGCTAGCCTGCGGCACCTCGAATTACCCCAAACGAATATTCAAGCTCTGTGCATCGCCGGTACGCGCAGCGCTGATCAACTGTTGCTTGGCGTTGGCATTCAGCGGGTTCAACCAGCTCACCACTGTATGGCTGCGGCCCAGGCGCAGGGCTTCGCAGGTCAACTGCTGGGCACTTTGCGCGCCGCGTGGTTGCAGCAACAGGATGCGCTCGCGGTTGAGACCGGCGTCCCGCAGCCAAGCTTGGGTCAGGCTGGCGGGTGGGGCGATCAGCGTCAACCAGCGTGCATCCTGTTCCTCGCTCAGTTCGCGCAGGATCGGCGCCAGCAGGCTCAGGCAGCTCCCGGCCGCACCGCGCAACGACAGTTCACTGAACGCCTCAGGCTCGGCGCACCAGGGCGCCTCGACCGTTTCCTTGAGGATGGGCGCAAGGGGTTGGGCCATGAAGGCCTCGAACAGCGACAGTTGTGTGTGTTGTGGGGTGTGCACGAGCTGCATGATGCCTCCTTTAGCGGCGAATGACGCCGACGCTCAGGCCTTCGATCACCAGGTCCTGGTCTTTCAGGTTGACTTCGATCGGGGCGAACTCAGGGTTCTCGGCCAGGAGCCAGACCTTGCTGCCTTCGCGCTTGAAGCGTTTGACGGTGACTTCATCGCCGATGCGGGCGACGACGATCTGGCCGTTACGGGCTTCACGAGTGGTGTGGACGGCCAGCAGGTCACCGTCGAAAATGCCCACGTCCTTCATGCTCATGCCATGCACCCGCAACAGGTAGTCGGCGCGAGGGTGGAAGAAGGTTGGGTTGATGTTGCAGGATTCCTCGACGTGCTGTTGCGCCAGGATCGGTGCGCCGGCAGCGACGCGGCCGATGATCGGCAGGGTCGATTCGTCGGCCTTGGCTTCGAAACCGGGGATGCGAATGCCCCGCGAAGCGCCCGGGGTCATCTCGATCGCGCCTTTGCGAGCGAGGGCCTTGAGGTGTTCTTCGGCGGCGTTGGGGGATTTGAACCCCAGTTCCAGCGCAATTTCCGCGCGCGTCGGCGGGTAGCCGTTGTCGTCGAGGCAGCGCTTGATAAAAGCCAGAATCTCAGCTTGGCGTGGCGTCAGTTTTAGCATGTTGATCGCTCTGTCTTTTTATACAGTGACTGAGATTATATACAGTGGACTGCGCTTGGCAATCATCCTTTTTTGCGCGTCCGCTGGACGGTCATTCGTCAGCCCTCCTACAACGCAAAGACAGCGCTGCCTACAGAGTTGAAAGGATGTGATTAAATAGCGTTCAAATAGATGACTGCCTGGCCGGAAAGCGAACCCACAGGCTTGACAAGACACAAGCTGAAACGTATGTTTCAAACAAGTGTTTGTCAGGCGGAGTAGCCATGGCCCAGTCGGAAACCGTTGAACGCATTCTCGATGCTGCCGAGCAATTGTTCGCGGAAAAAGGATTTGCTGAAACCTCATTGCGGCTGATCACCAGCAAGGCCGGGGTCAACCTCGCCGCCGTGAACTACCATTTCGGCTCGAAAAAAGCCCTGATCCAGGCGGTGTTCTCGCGTTTCCTGGGGCCGTTCTGCGCCAGTCTCGACCGTGAGCTCGAACGCCGCCAGGCCAAGGCCGACCATAAGCCAAGCCTGGAAGAACTGCTGGAAATCCTCGTTGAGCAAGCGCTGGTGGTGCAGCCACGCAGCGGCAACGACCTGTCGATCTTCATGCGCCTGTTGGGCCTGGCGTTCAGCCAGAGCCAGGGCCACCTGCGCCGCTACCTGGAAGACATGTACGGCAAGGTGTTCCGCCGCTATATGTTGCTGGTCAACGAAGCCGCTCCGCGCATCCCGCCGATCGAATTGTTCTGGCGCGTACACTTCATGCTCGGCGCGGCGGCATTCAGCATGTCCGGGATCAAGGCCTTGCGGGCGATTGCCGAGACCGACTTTGGCGTCAACACCTCCATCGAGCAGGTGATGCGCCTGATGGTGCCGTTCCTCGCTGCCGGCATGCGCGCCGAAACCGGCGTGACCGACCAGACCATGGCCGCCGCGCAATTGCGTCCGCGCAGCAAATCGACGCCAGTCCCCGCGAAGGTTTGACCGCCCCGGGTGTGCGCGGCCGCCAGCATCCGCTAAGCTAGCCGCCCATGCCGAATTCAGCTATTTACTCGCAACCCATTGTTCTTGCCGCGCCCGCCGCGCCGCGAGGGCAATGGGTTGTGTGCGTTATTTAAGGAAGGTTTATGACTGCTGCCCTGCAAGGTTCTTTGATGGTCGACGTTGCCGGCACCTGGCTGACGGCCGAGGATCGCCACCTGTTGCGCCAGCCTGAGGTGGGCGGCCTGATCATTTTTGCGCGCAATATCGAGCATCCGCGCCAGGTGCGGGAATTGAGCGCGGCGATTCGTGCCGTGCGCCCGGACCTGCTGCTGGCGGTCGACCAGGAGGGCGGTCGCGTGCAGCGCCTGCGCCAGGGTTTTGTGCGCCTGCCGGCCATGCGCGCGCTGGCGGATCACCCTAACGCCGAATACCTCGCCGAACAGTGTGGCTGGATCATGGCCACTGAAGTCCTGGCCGTCGGCCTGGACCTGAGCTTCGCCCCCGTGCTGGACCTGGACTACCAGCGCAGCGCCGTGGTCGGCAGCCGTTCCTTCGAGGGCAACCCCGAGCGCGCCGCGGTGCTTGCCGGGGCGTTTATCCGTGGCATGAACAGCGCCGGCATGGCCGCCACCGGCAAGCACTTCCCGGGGCACGGGTGGGCTGAGGCCGATTCCCACGTTGCGATTCCCAATGACGAACGCAGCCTGGAACAGATTCGCGCCAATGACCTGGTACCTTTCGCACGCCTGAGCCGGCAATTGGCTGCGGTGATGCCAGCCCACGTCATTTACCCGCAAGTCGACGCCCAGCCGGCCGGTTTCTCGCGCCGCTGGTTGCAGGACATCCTGCGCGGCGAATTGCAATTTGACGGGGTGATTTTCAGCGACGACCTGTCCATGGCTGGTGCCCACGTGGTTGGGGATGCGGCCAGCCGAATTGAAGCCGCACTGACGGCGGGGTGCGACATGGGCCTGGTGTGCAACGATCGGGCGGCTGCCGAACTGGCGCTGAGCGCGGCCCAGCGGATGAAGGTCACGCCATCGGCGCGGATCGCACGGATGCGTGGGCAGGCGGTTGCGTCGATGGAGTATAAGCAAGACCCGCGTTGGCTGGTGGCGCTCGGCGCGTTGCGGGATGCGCAGTTGATCGATTGAAACGGCGGCGCGCCTATCGCGGGCAAGCCCGCTCCTACACTTGATTGCGTACATTCTGTCGAAGTGCGGTCGAATGTGGCGGCGCGCTGGCCCGCGAGGGCGATCTAACCGTCAGCGTTTTTCTTGTTTGTTGGGCAGCGGCGCAAACAGCGCCTCGATCTCTTCGTTGCCCAACTGCCAATCCCCGGTGGTCCGCCCGTCCAGCACGCCCGCTGCAAGGTCGGACTTTTCCTTCTGCAGGTGCTGGATTTTCTCCTCCACCGTGCCCCGTGCAATCATCTTGTAGACGAACACCGGTTTCTCCTGGCCGATGCGATACGCACGGTCGGTGGCCTGGTTTTCCGTGGCCGGGTTCCACCACGGGTCATAGTGGATCACGGTGTCGGCTTCGGTCAGGTTGAGTCCTACGCCACCTGCCTTCAGGCTGATCAGAAAGATCTGCAGCTTGCCGCTCTGGAAGTCTTTCACCGGCGTGCGCCGATCGCGGGTCTGGCCGGTCAGCAGCGCGTAGGCGACGCCGCGTTTTTTCAGCTCGAGTTCAATCAGGCTCAGCATCGAGGTGAACTGGGAGAACAACAGAATCCGGCGCCCTTCGGCAAACAGCTCTTCGAGCATTTCCATCAAGCTGTCGAGCTTGCCCGAGCTGCTGCCGCGCGTTGGCAGGGTGGCATCGTTGACCAGGCGCAAATCGCAGCACACCTGGCGCAGCTTGAGCAGCGCTTCAAGAATGATGATCTGGCTGCGCGCCACGCCTTTGCGGGTGATCTCATCGCGGACTTTTTTGTCCATGGCCAGGCGCATGGTTTCGTACACATCGCGCTGGGCCTCATTGAGCTCGACCCAGTGGATGATCTCGGTTTTCGGCGGTAATTCCGTCGCCACCTGTTCCTTGGTACGGCGCAGCAGGAACGGTTTGATCCGACCGTTCAGGTGCTGCAATCGTACATCGCTGGCGCGTTTTTCAATCGGCACGCGGTAGTCGCGGTTGAAGCTTTTCACGTCGCCCAACCAGCCCGGCAACAGGAAGTGGAACAGCGACCACAGCTCGCCCAGGTGGTTTTCCAGCGGGGTGCCGCTCAGGCACAGGCGCTGCCGTGCGTTCAGCTCACGCGCCGCCTGGGCCGCCTTGCTCGAAGGGTTCTTGATGTACTGCGCTTCGTCGAGGATCAGCACATGCAAGGGCAGGGCGGCGAGTTGCTCGATGTCTTTGGGCAGCAACGCATACGTGGTCAGCAGCAGGTCGTAGTCCTGCAGGTTTGCGAAGTGCTTTTTGCGGGTGGCGCCATACAGCGCCAGGACCTTGAGTTGCGGCGTGAAGTGCGCGGCCTCGTCGAGCCAGTTGGGGATCAGGCTGGTGGGCATCACCACCATGCACGGGCGGTCCAGGCGCCCGGCGATCTTCTCGCTGAGAATATGCGCCAAGGTCTGTAGGGTTTTGCCCAGGCCCATGTCGTCCGCAAGAATGCCGCCCACTTCCAGCTGGCGCAGTGACTGCATCCAGCTCAAGCCCTCCAGCTGATAGGGGCGCAAGGTCGCGTTCAAGCCTTCGGGCGCGACGCAGGTGAAATCCTTGATGTCGCGCAGGCGCTGGGCGAAGGTGCGGATCTTCTCACCGCCTTCCCATTGCAGCGGCAGGTCTTTCAGCGGGTTGAGGCGGATCGCGTCGGCCTTGGCCAGGCGCAGCGTGGTGGTGCCGGGTTCCTGCAGGTAGAACTCGCCGAGGGTGGCCAGGACGGGTTTCAGACGGCCGTAGGGCAGCGCCACTTGCAGCGGGCCGTGGCCACCGTTGGGCAGGCCGGGGATGTTGACCAGGATCAGTTCGTCATCGCGGCGGCGTGCGAGTTTTTCCGGGTTGAGGATTTCGGTGTGCGAACGCATCAGGTTGAGCAGGATCGGCAGCAGGCTCAGGCGTTCGCCGTTGACGATGATCCCCAGTTCCAGGTCGAACCAGTCGCGCTCCGGCCCTTCGTCGACGGTGGCATACCAGTCGTCCACCGGGCTCAGGTCGAAGCCGAAGTCGTCGTCGATCTGCAACTCCCAGCCTTCGGCCCGCAGTGTCGGTGATGCGTTGAGGGTGAAGTTCAGCCAGGCGCTGTCATTGACCATCTCGAACAGTTCGCCGGCACTTTCCGGCAACGCTTTGCTCTGGCGCGTGGCGATCTTGAAACCGAGCAGGCGCAGTTGTTCGCGATAGCGCTGTTCCAGCTCGGGGTGCCGCTTGATCCGCAGGCTCTGGGTTTCCTGGCGGACGATGATGTCGGCGTTCTTTTGCCCGCTGACGTAGTTGCCCAGATAGTTGAACGACAGCGCCGCACGGTGCTGGATATAGCGCTGCATCTTGCCGTTGCGCGGCTCGAACGCGCTGAACGCGACACTGGCCAGCCACAGGCGCGGCACGGGCAGCACGTCGTCCATCACCACCTGCGGCAGCACCATGCGGTTGTCCAGCACGGCCTGGAGTTTTTCCAGCAGTTCGGCGTCCTGGGCCGCCGCCGGGTAGGCCAGGGTTTCCTGGACCTTGAGCAGCACCGCCGCGATGTGTTTGCAGTTGGTGTGTACCGGGCAGGTGCAGCGGCTGTCCACCAGGATCAGCGTGCCCTTGGCCGATTCGCGCAACGAGATGGTCTGCCGGTAGACGTTGCTGCCCGAGCCTTCGCAACTGGCGATGATGGTGCTGTCGCCCGACTCGACGATGCGTACCCGGTTCTCCAAGGCATAGCGCCGCCCGCGCTCCAGGCTTTGTTCTTTGAAGCGATTGGCCCACGAAGGGGCCAGGGGCTTGGTGAGCGGCGACGTCAGGGGCATGGCGCTGGATCAGTCCTGAAAGTCGACGGGCGGTGCGCTGGGCTGTTTGGCGGTCAACGAAGTGATCTTGATCAGCAGCGCCAGGTGGCCGCCATCCAGGTAGTTGAGCTGGTTGTTCTTGGTCCGCACGTCTTTCTGCGCCAGATGCTCGCTGGCGATGACGCTGCCGTTGCCGTCGAACTGGTTGATCCAGAAGTCCGCGTCGATATCGGTAAAGCGCCCCAGTTGCAGGCTCAGTACACCCTCGAGGGGAAACTGACCGAACTGCTCCCGGCCGTCGGTGATCGCGATTTTTACCGGCTGCTCACCGAGGTTCTGTTCCCAGGCCTTGTGCGCCAGCACCGTGTAGTTGGCGTCTGCGCGGAGTTTGTCGACGATCGTGCCCAGGCGCGCCGGGCTGCTTCTGTCGCCCAGGCGCTCGGCACCGGCATCCCAATCTTCCGGCGCGGCGCGGCTGTTGATCACCGGCTCCGCGTTCTGGCGCACCAGGACCATTTCCACTTGGTACAGGCTGTCGGCAAACGCCGAAGGTGCGAGTACCACTAATAACAAGCTCAGAATGCGAAACACGCGCATTGGGGCGTCCTTCAAACAGATTTCGGGATGAGGCGCTCAAACAGCGCCTCCAAGGTATTGAAGCGTTCTTCGGCACGTTCCATCGGCACCATGAACTTGAACAGCGTAGCCCCTTCGAACTTGTACCGGTTGGGCTGGCCCTGGATCAGCTTGATCAGCACCAACGGGTCCACCGGCGTCTGCGCTTCGAACTCGATGCGCCCGCCCTGCGGCCCCGCGTCGACCTTCTTGATCCCCAGTTGCTCGGCCTGCAATTTGAGCAGGGTCAGGCGCACCAGGTTCTTGGTCGATTCCGGCAACAGGCCGAAGCGATCGATCATCTCCACCTGCAGGTCCTTGAGGCCTTCTTCGTCGGTGGCCGAGGCGATGCGCTTGTACAGGATCAGTCGCGCGTGGACATCCGGCAGGTAGTCTTCGGGGATCAATGCCGGCAAGCGCAGGTTGATCTCCGGACCGCCGCCCAGGGGTTGGTCGAGGTTCGGTTGCTCGCCCTTGCGGATGGCTTTCACTGCGCGTTCGAGCATCTCCATATATAAGGTGAAGCCCACGGCCTGGATCTGCCCGCTCTGGCCGTCGCCGAGCAGTTCGCCGGCGCCACGGATTTCCAGGTCGTTGGTGGCCAGCACAAAGCCGGCGCCCAGGTCCTGGGTGTTGGCGATGGCTTCCAGGCGTTTTTCCGCATCGCCGGTGATTTGCTGGCGCGGTGGCGTCAGCAGGTAGGCGTAGGCCTGGTGGTGACTGCGTCCGACGCGGCCGCGCAGTTGATGCAGTTGTGCCAGGCCGAACTTGTCGGCGCGCTCGATGATGATGGTGTTGGCGCTCGGCACGTCGATGCCGGTCTCGATGATGGTCGAGGCGATCAGCACGTTGAAGCGTTTGTGGTAGAAGTCGCTCATCACCTGTTCGAGATCGCGCTCGCGCATTTGCCCGTGGCCGATGGCGATGCGTGCTTCCGGCACCAGTGCGGCGAGGTCGGCGGCGCATTTCTCGATGGTTTTCACATCGTTGTGCAGGTAATACACCTGCCCGCCGCGCAGCAATTCGCGCAGCAGCGCTTCCTTGACCGTGCTGTTGTTCTGCTCCATCACGAAGGTGCGTACCGACAGGCGCCGCGCCGGTGGAGTGGCGATGATCGACAGGTCGCGCATGCCCGACACCGCCATGTTCAGCGTGCGCGGAATCGGCGTGGCGGTGAGGGTCAGAATGTCGACTTCGCTGCGCAGGGCCTTGAGCTGTTCTTTCTGACGCACCCCGAAGCGGTGTTCTTCGTCGATGATCACCAGGCCCAGGTTCTTGATCTTCACATCGTCCGACAGCAGCTTGTGGGTGCCGATCACGATGTCGATCTTGCCCTCCGCCAGGTCGGCGACGGCGGCGTTCACTTCCTTGGCGGATTTGAAACGGCTCATCACTTCGACGGTCACCGGCCAGTCGGCAAAGCGGTCGCGAAAGCTGTTGTAGTGCTGCTGGGCGAGCAGGGTAGTCGGCACCAGGATCGCCACTTGCTTGCCGCCATGCACTGCGATGAAGGCGGCGCGCATCGCCACTTCGGTCTTGCCGAAGCCCACGTCGCCGCACACCAGGCGGTCCATCGGCTTGGGCGCGAGCATGTCGGCGCGCACGGCTTCGATGGTGGTTTGCTGGTCCGGGGTTTCTTCGAAGGCAAAGCCGGCGCTGAAGGTGGCGTAGTCGGCTTTCGGGTCGGCGAACGCGTAACCCTCGCGGGCGGCGCGACGGGCATAGATGTCGAGCAGCTCGGCGGCGACGTCGCGCACCTGTTCGGCGGCCTTGCGCTTGGCTTTCTGCCAGGTCTCGGAACCCAGGCGGTGCAACGGCGCCAGGGCGTCGTCGCTGCCGGTGTAGCGGGCGATCAGGTGCAGGTTGGCCACCGGCACATACAGCTTGGCGCCTTCGGCGTATTCCATGGTGAGGAATTCGGCGGCCTGGTTGTCGATTTCCAGCGTTTGCAGGCCCAGGTAGCGGCCGACGCCGTGGTCGATATGCACCACCAGCGCGCCTTCGCGCAGTTCGGTGAGGTTTTTGATCACTGCGTCGTTGTTGGCGTCGGCGCGTTTTTCGCGGCGACGGCGCTGCATCACCCGTTGCCCGAACAGCGGGCTTTCGGCGATCATCGCCAGGGCCGGATCGTCCAGCAACAGGCCTTCATCCAGCGGCGCAATGGTGATCGCCAGGCGCTCTTTGCTGGCGACGAAGTCCGGCCAGCTGTCGACGGTTTTCGGGCGCAGCTTCAGGCGTTCCAGCAGCTCCAGCAGCACTTCGCGGCGCCCGGCCGATTCGGCGGTAAACAACACGCGCCCGGCGAAATCGCCGAGGAAGTTGGACAGCGCTTCGAGCGGCTGGCTGGCCTTGGCTTCAATCGCCAGGTTCGGCAGGTTTTGCGCGGGGAAGCGCGTGCGGCCGCTGCCTGCGTCCACATCCTCTTGGCTGGCGACCACGCGCGGCCAGTTTTTCAGGCGGGCGAAGCAGTCTTCCACCGGCAGGAACAGTTCAGCCGGCGGTAATAAAGGACGGGACGGATCGACGCGACGCTCTTCATAGCGGTTGCGCACGTCGCTCCAGAAGTTTTCCGCCGCCTGCTCGATGCCCGGCAGCGAGAACACCTGGGTGTCCTGGGGCAGGTAGTCGAACAGGGTGGAGGTTTCGTCGAAGAACAGCGGCAGGTAGTACTCGATACCGGCGGGAGTAATCCCACTGCTCAAGTCCTGGAAGATCGGGCAGCGGCGGAAGTCGACGTCGAAGCGTTCGCGAAAGCGCGCCTTGAAACGCGTCACCGCGTCTTTCTGCAGTGGGAATTCCCGTGCCGGCAGCAGTTTGATCGACTCGACTTTGTCGATGGAGCGCTGGTTTTCCGGATCGAAGGTGCGCAGGGTCTCGATTTCGTCATCGAACAGGTCGATGCGGTACGGCAACTTGCTGCCCATCGGGAACAGGTCGATCAGCGCTCCGCGCACCGCGAATTCGCCGTGCTCGTACACCGTGTCGACGCAGCGGTAGCCGCTGGCTTCCAGGCGTGTACGCATTTGCTCCACGTCGAGCTTCTGGCCGATATCCAGCACCAGGCTGCTGCCCAGCAGGAACTTGGTCGGCGCCAGGCGGTGCAGCGCCGTGGTGATCGGCACCACCAGCACGCCGTGGACCAGTTCCGGCAGGCGGTACAGGCTGGCGATGCGCTGGGAAATGATGTCCTGGTGCGGCGAGAACAGGTCGTAGGGCAGGGTTTCCCAGTCGGGAAAATGCAGCACCGGCAAATCGGGGGCGAAGAAGCTCAGCTCCTGCTCCAGCCGTTCGGCGCTTTGGCTGTCGGCGGTAAGCAGCAGGGTAAAGCGCTTGGCTGCGCTGGCAGCCTCGGCGATGGCCAGGCTCAGGGCGGCACCGGGCAAATTGCCCCAGTGCTGTTTACCTGCCGCGGCAGGGAGTTGCGGTAGACGCAGAACGGGCACGGAAGGTTGAGCTCCAAGCGTTGCGACAAAGTCGGTAATTGTAACGGCCCGAGGTGCCGCCTGTCAGTTGCTGACTGAGCCTATTACGGTTTGCGGGAAATGTGGTGGCTAAGACAAACAATGGCGCGTTTTGACTCAATATGTAGTGCCAAAATGCATATAGTTTTCGGAGGGTTACGGACAAGTCGTGCTGCCCGCTCCACTAGTGGCCTTCTGGAACCCGCGTATTTACTGGGCTGCAGCGAGGTGGCTTTTTTGGGTAAGCGCTTTTTGTTGTAGGACGCGCATTGCTCCGGGGGCGGCCGGGCGGCATAATGTAGCCCCTTTTTTCAGCCCCTACATGTGGAAGGTTCCCGTGACTCAGAAGCCCGACCAGTGTCTTGGTGAATGGATCGACCGTGAAGCACTCGCTGAAGCGATGATCCCGCTTATCGGTCAGCTGTACCGCAATAACAATGTGGTGAGCTCGATCTATGGCCGCAGTCTGATCAACCAGTCAGTCATCGCGATTCTCAAGGCGCATCGCTTTGCTCGCCATCGTTCGACCAACGACAGCGAACTCTCCGTCCACGAAACATTCCCTCTGCTCAAAGCCATGAGCGAGCTCAAGCTCGGCGCGGCTTCGGTAGACCTGGGCAAGTTGGCCGCCAAGTTCCGCGCTGAAGCCAACGGCCGCTCCGTCGAGCAGTTCGTGCGTGAAGAAATGGCCGACGTGGTCGGCAAGCAGAACGCCTCCGCCCGTAAAGGCACTGACGTTGTGCTCTACGGCTTCGGTCGTATCGGCCGCCTGCTGGCACGCATCCTGATCGGTAAAACCGGTGGCGGCGACGGCCTGCGCCTGCGCGCCATCGTGGTACGCAAGGGCGCCGAGAACGACCTGGCCAAGCGCGCGAGCCTCTTGCGTCGCGACTCGGTACACGGTCCGTTCAACGGCACCATCGTCATCGACGAAGAAAACAACACCATCACCGCCAACGGTAACCTGATCCAGGTGATCTACGCGAAGAACCCGACCGAGGTGGATTACACCCAGTACGGCATCAAGGACGCCCTGCTGGTGGATAACACCGGCGTATGGCGCGACGCCGAAGGCCTGGGCCAGCACCTGACCTGCCCGGGCGTTGCCCGCGTTGTCCTGACCGCGCCTGGCAAAGGCAAGCTGAAGAACATCGTTCACGGCATCAACCACACGGAAATCACCGCTGACGACAAGATCGTGTCCGCCGCTTCCCGCACCACCAACGCCATCGTGCCGGTGCTGAAGGCAGTCAATGACAAGTTCGGCATCATCAACGGCCACGTCGAAACCGTTCACTCGTACACCAACGACCAGAACCTGATCGACAACTTCCACAAGGGCAATCGCCGTGGTCGCAGCGCCGCGCTGAACATGGTGATCACCGAGACCGGTGCCGCCACCGCTGCCGCCAAGGCCCTGCCTGAGCTGGCCGGCAAGCTGACCGGTAACGCGATCCGCGTGCCGACGCCTAACGTGTCGATGGCCATTCTCAACCTGAACCTTGAGAAAGCCGCTACTCGCGACGAGATGAACGAGTACCTGCGCTACATGGCGCTGCACTCCGATCTGCATAAGCAAATCGACTTCGTCAACTCCCAGGAAGTGGTCTCCACCGACTTCGTTGGCTCGCGCCACGCCGGTGTGGTGGACGCGGAAGCGACCATTACCCAGGACAACCGTGTTGTGCTGTACGTGTGGTACGACAACGAGTTCGGCTACAGCTGCCAGGTCGTTCGCGTGATGGAAGACATGGCTGGGGTCAACCCGCCTGCATTCCCGCGCTAAGCGTCCAGGTTGAATGAAAAAGCCCCGACTGGTTCGGGGCTTTTTTCTGCCTGTGGGTTTCGGGTGTCTGGGAGGCATCGCGCGCAAGCCCGCGCCCACAGGGGCATGCATTTTTTCAGGCGATACGCCGTCAACTGTGGCCGGCCAAGGTGAGACGATCCGCCTCATTGGTGAGCGCCGGGAGTGCGAACATCAGCCATAAACAGATAACGGCATGCCGCATAATGGGCGGTCCTGCCAGGGTGTGTGCCTGCGGGTTAATTCACTTTTCGACGGCGATCAGGTTTATGGGCAATCTGCGACAGATAGTGATGGTGTGCGGTTTTGCGGCGCTGGCCGGCTGTGGCGGCGATACGCTGGAGCAGTTTGGGGGGCCGACCATGGGCAGCACCTATTCGATCCAGTATGTCAGAAGCTCGACGGCACCTACGCCGAAAGAGCTGCAGCGCCAGGTGGAAAAAATCCTGGGGGATGTCGACCGACAGATGTCGACCTACCGCAGCGACTCGGATATCGAGCGTTTCAACAATCTGCCGGCCAATAGCTGTCAGCCGATGCCTGCGCCGGTGCTGCAACTGGTGCGTACCGGCGAGCAACTGTCCCAGGCCAGCGCGGGTGCGTTCGACCTGACGGTGGAACCGCTGCTGAACCTGTGGGGGTTCGGGCCCCAGGCCCGGCAACTCAAGGTGCCGGACGCCGCGACGCTGGCCGAGGTGCGTCAACGGGTCGGTCACCAGCATCTGCGCATCGACGGCGAACAGCTGTGCAAGGACGCCGCCGTCGAGGTCGACTTCAACAGCATTGCTGCCGGTTACGCGGTGGATCGTATCGCCGAGCTGTTGAGCGGCTTGGGTATCCATCACTACCTCGCCGAAGCCACCGGCGAACTCAAGGCTGCCGGCCACAAACCGGATGGTTCGCCCTGGCGCGTCGCGCTGGAAGAGCCTCGCGATGACCAGCAGGTCGCCGAAAAAATCATCCGCGTAGACGGCTTTGGTGTGTCCACATCGGGTGACTATCGTAATTATTTCCAGCAGGGTGGTCGGCGCTATTCCCACACCCTGGCTGCGCGGACCGGCGCGCCGATTACCCATCAACTGGCATCGGTGACAGTGTTGCACCCGTCGGCGCTGATGGCCGATGGGTTGTCGACGTTGCTGTTGATCCTTGGGCCGGAGCAAGGCTGGGATTACGCCGAACAGCACCAGATCGCCGCGTTTTTTGTGCAGCGCGAGGGGGATGTTTTTGTCACGCGCAGTAATCAGGCGTTCGAACAGATGACCGCTGTGAAACCGTAATCCACGCTGTGTAGTAAAGGCAAAACTGGCCTACGACGCGACCAAGGGTTAATGTGCGCGGCGTTGAGCCTTATATAGACTGTGCCCCGGTTCACACACTTGAGCCAAATTGTCCTTCATGACCGCTGGCCG
>Ga0070754_10001747_pt1 | contig 16829 bp, 16 predicted proteins | sample VirMetDEL_Sep_01_FD_75181 | JGI IMG/M metagenome (GOLD analysis project Ga0070754, IMG submission 75181) | Aqueous microbial communities from the Delaware River and Bay under freshwater to marine salinity gradient to study organic matter... | ecosystem: Environmental > Aquatic > Marine >... | reverse complement strand
GTGGCAGCGCAGATCCCAGTTGCGTGAAGAATCCGGCGAGCTGACCAGCACGCGGAGCTGTATCGACTTTTCGCTGGTATCGGTCACCTGCAGCACGATGACACGTCCATCCCAAAGCTCCGGCAGTTCTTGGCAGAGCCTGCGCAGTTCTTCGCGCAGCGGCTCCAGAGGCAACGAATAATCGACCCAGAAAAATACCGAGCCGATGATGCTGGAGTTACGCCGCGTCCAGTTCTGAAAAGGCTTCTCGATGAAGTACTGCAACGGCACCACGAGCCGGCGATCATCCCAGATCCGCACGATGACATAGGTGCCGGTGATTTCCTCGATGCGTCCCCATTCGTTCTCGACGATCACCACGTCGTCCAGCCGGATCGGTTGGGTGATCGCGATCTGGATTCCGGCGATCAGGTTGGCGAGCACCGGCCGCGCGGCGAAACCGACAGCCAGCCCCGCGAGACCGGCGGAGGCGAGCAGGCTGGCGCCGAACTGGCGTGCTGCCGGGAACGTCATCAATATCCCGGCCGCACCGATCAACAGAATGAAGAAGCTCAGCGTACGCAGCAGCACTCGCGATTGCGTCTGGATCTGCCTGGCGCGCAGGTTATCGATGACGTCGACCGGGTTCTTTAACCGCACCGCTTGCTCAACGCCGCGCATCAGACGCAGAGCCAGCCAGGTGAAGCAGGCGATGATCAGCAACGTGGTGACGCGTCGCGCGATACCTATCAACGCGAGCTCGTCACTGGCGGTGGAAAGCACAGTCTGTAAACCGAGCAGCGGCAGCAAGACACGGATGGGCTTTTCAAGCTGTTCGGATACGGCCTTGGTAAACAGAAAGCTTCGCGCCAATCGCAGTATTACAGCTGTCAGCACACGGCTGAATACGCTCAGCAAGACCACGACGAAAGCTGCCGCCAACAGCGTACGCAGTGCCGGCTCGGTTATGTAGTTCTCCCATTGCAGGAAAAAGTTGAGGATTTCGATAAGCCAGCTCCGCTCCGAGGGTTGCTTCAGTGACTTGCAGCGTCTGTGCAAAGTTCAGGGTAGGCGTGCAGCCAGTCGGATGGGCGGAACTCCCGGCCATGGCTCCTCTCACATCAATAAGGGGGCGAGAAAGTCTCATCGCATCCAACCTACCGGGAGAACCGACATGCAAAGTGCACAGACCGGAAACGACGTCCGCATCGAACGTTTGATCGAATGGCTGCGCGATGCTCACGCCATGGAAGCGCAGGCCGAGTCCATGCTCAGCAAGCAGGCCAGCCGCATCGAGCATTATCCCGAGTTGAAGGCGCGCATCGAACAGCACATCACCGAAACCCAGAACCAGGCCAAGCTGGTCGAAAGCTGCTTGCAGCGCTACGACAAGTCTTACTCAGGCTTCAAGGATCTGGGCGGAAAGATGATGGCGATGGGGCAGGCCATGGGCGGCATGATGGTCAGCGATGAGATCGTCAAAGGCGCCCAAATGGGTTACGTCTTCGAGAATCTGGAAATCGCCTCCTACGAGATCCTGATTGCGGCTGCACAAGCGGTTGGCGACACTCAAACCCAGGAAATTTGTACGCGCATCCTGGCTGAAGAAGTCGCCATGGCCGACTGGATGCGCAGCCACCTCGCCGAACTGACCCAGGCGTACCTGACCCGAGAGCAAGCGCCGAACACCGAGGCCAAGCGCTGATGGTGAGTTGCATCGAAATGTACGGCTAGCCCTCGGCAGCCTTGGCGGGATCCCCAGCGGTCATCATGCCGCTGCGGGTTGCGTAGAGTTCGTAACGCAATTCCTGAGCGAGTCGCACGAGGTTGGCGGCATCGCGGCACTGTTCGTCGGTGATGCCAAAAACAGTCAGTTCTTCACCGTCGTGATGTTCTTCATAAAGCCGCACGGTGACGCGGCTGTCTTCTTGGGCACGACAGTCACAATGGAATGGATGGAGGTAGTTGCGAAGGATGTTCTCTATCGTCAACAAAGGTAGACGCGAAGCCATGATCATTCCTCCTATCGTGTGTTCAGATTCAGCGAGATCTCTCGCGCCCAAATACCGCAGCTTTGCATTCGCGGCACCTTTCAACGCTAGCAGGACCTGCTCAGTTGTAAATACCGTTTTGCCACCGCTCGGCAGAAGAAGCGCTCGCGACCGAAACGTCGCCGTTACGCTTCACGAGGCAGTTTCGGCGAGCAAGCGTGGCAGCTGTATTCAACTTTGACGGGCCCGGCCGTGAGTCCATCCGGCGGTTGAATAGGCATAGAGGAAACCACCATGAAATCGATAATGACGTTGGTGTTCGCAAGCCTTGTGGCTACCGCCGCGTTCGCTCAATGGCCTGCCGGCACACCCGAAGAGGAGCGGGGCGCCCGACCTAGCCCGATGGGCAATCCGACGCCGCAGGAAACCCTGGATACCCATAAGGACAGCCAGGGCCGCACGGTTACAGAGGACGGGGACCCGGTGGCCACCCCGCCGGAAACCGAGGGCGAATCGGATCCTGACGTGCAGGACCCTTCGGTGAACCCGGGTCGCCATTCCGGCCACGGCGGCCCGACTGATCCGGCATCCGATCCGGGCACGTTGGAATAAGAACTCGACCGCGTAATTACGGAACCGTGCCATGGCCCTTGACGAATACAACCGAAAGCGCGATTTCGCCGCGACGCCCGAGCCGGGCGGTCAGCCGCAGACGAGCCGCAAGCGAGCCAAGAGCAGCGCGTTGCAATACTGCATCCAGAAGCACGATGCGACGCGGCTGCACTACGATTTTCGGCTGGAACTCGACGGTACGCTGAAGAGCTGGGCTGTTCCGAAAGGACCATCACTGGACCCGAAGTCCCGTCGTCTAGCGGTACATGTCGAGGATCACCCGCTGGAATACGCCACGTTCGAGGGCAGCATCCCGGCCGGTCACTATGGCGCTGGCGATGTGATCGTCTGGGATCGTGGCGTGTGGATTCCTCAAGGTGATCCGCAGGAGGGTTATCGCAAGGGCAAGCTCAAATTTACGCTCGAAGGCGAAAAACTCAGCGGCACCTGGAATCTGGTGCGCACGCGGATGGACGGCGGCAAAGAACAGTGGTTTCTGATCAAGTCGAACGACGAAGCGGCAAGGCCCGAGCAGGAATACGACATCGTCGAGGCGCTGCCAGACAGCGTACTCAGCGATCGCACATTGATTCCGCGCAAACGCGGCAAGGCGAAAATCGAAGTCGCCGCCAAGCCGGTCAAGACGCCTGTCAAAAAGCAGAGCCGCAAGCAGGAGCCGCGGGCGACGTTATCGGGAGCCAAACCCGCGCCGTTGCCCGACAGCATCAAACCGCAGCTGGCCACCTTGGTCGAATCGGTGCCCGACGGCGATTGGTACTACGAGGTCAAATTCGACGGTTACCGGATCATGGCGCGCATCGAGTCCGGCAAGGTGCAGCTTTTTACCCGCAACGGCCACGACTGGACGGCCAAGATGCCGCAGCAAGCCGAAGCGCTCGCGGCGCTTGGGTTGGAATCGGCTTGGCTCGACGGTGAAGTAGTCGTGCCAAACGAGGAGGGCACGCCAGACTTCCAAGCGTTGCAAAACGCCTTTGAAATCGGGCGCAGTGGCAGCATCGTCTACTATCTGTTCGACATGCTTTATCTGAACGGCATGGACCTGCGCGAGGTCCCGCTGGAAGAACGCCGCGCGGCTTTAAGCCAGACACTGGAAACCAACGATAGCGAGCTGTTGCGGTTTTCCGCCGACTTCACCGAGCAACCGGAAAGCGTCCTGGAAAGCGCCTGCCAGATGAAACTGGAAGGGCTTATCGGTAAGCGAGCTGGCAGTACTTACGTCTCCAAACGCAGCAGTAGCTGGGTAAAGATCAAGTGCAAGAACCGGCAGGAATTCATCATTGTTGGCTTCACCGATCCCAAGGGCGCGCGAAGTGGTTTCGGTGCGTTGCTGTTGGGGCTGCATAACGACAAGGGCGAACTGCATTACGCCGGCAAGGTTGGCACCGGCTTCAATCAGGTCACCTTAAAGAGCCTGCATGCCAAGCTGAAAAAGCTGGAAGCCGACAAGAGCCCGCTGGCCAAGGCGCCGCCGGCTGCGGATGTTAGAGGCGCACACTGGCTCAAGCCGGAACTGATGTGTGAAGTCGCCTATGCCGAGATGACCCGGCAGGGCGTGATCCGCCATTCGGTGTTTCACGGCCTGCGTTCGGACAAGCCCGCACAGGCGATCACCCACGAGCGGCCGGTAAAAGCCGCAAAGGCTTCGCGCGCATCTGCAAGCAGTGCAGCGAACAGCGCTGGCAAGATCAAGATCTCCAACCCCGAGCGCATCATCGATAAATCTATCGGTGCCACCAAGATGGAGCTGGCCCGTTTTTACGCCGAAGTGGCGCCCTGGGCACTGCCGCAACTGCGCCAGCGACCGCTGGCGTTGGTACGTGCACCGGAGGGCATCGATGGGGAGCTGTTCTTCCAGAAGCACACCGAGAAACTGAGCATTCCGCATATCACCCAGTTGGACATCGCGCTGTTTCCGAAACACGCGGCGCTGATGACCATCGACAGCGTGGAGGCGCTGGTCAGCGCGGCGCAGATGGGCACCATTGAGCTGCACACCTGGAATGCCGTGGCGCCCGTGCTCGATCATCCCGATCGATTCGTGCTGGATCTTGACCCGGACCCGGCGCTGCCGTGGAAGCGCATGGTCGAAGCGACTCAACTGACCCAGACGTTGCTCGATGAGATCGGCCTGCAGTCATACCTCAAGACCAGTGGCGGCAAGGGTCTGCACATTCTTGTGCCGGTCGAGCCGGTCCATAGCTGGGCCGAGGTCAAAGCGTTCAGCCAGGCCATTGCACAACATATGGCGAAGCTACTGCCCAAACACTTCTCGGCGGTGAGCGGACCGAAGAATCGCGTCGGACGGATCTTTATCGACTACCTGCGTAACAGCCAGGGCGCCAGTACCGTCGCCGCCTACTCGGTGCGAGCCCGAGAAGGGCTTTCCGTGTCGGTACCGATCCATCGCGATGAGCTCGCCGATCTTAAAGGCGCGAACCTCTGGACCATCCGTAACCTAATGACGCGCTTGGAAGAGCAGGGCGATGACGACCCTTGGGCCGGTATCGACGAGACGGGGCAAACGATCACAGAGGAAATGCGCGAGCGACTCGGAATGAAATGAACTGATCGAGTAGCGGATCGATGATCAGTAGTCGCTGCAATCCGCGCCTTGACGCAGGTAGCTCATGACATGAGTTTCGCCTTTGGAATCCAGATAGGTCATCTTGGCTTCGACCACGGCACAACCACCATTCGGTACTTCCATCGAGATGACTTTGGCAATGTCCAGATCATCGCCGTATTGGTAGGGCGCCGCCTGAGGCGCGGCATTGGCCAATTGTGCGAACAGAGACAAACCGGCAATCCAGAACAGATTTTTCATAGTGACCTCTTCGTGAGTTGAGGCACGCCAGAGACATCGGGCGTGCACTCGGAATAAAACGGGCTGCCAACGAGGAAGACAGCCGAAAGGGACGTGTCGAACGACCTGAAGGAGCAACCGATCGAACGACAGGCAGCGGGATGGAGATCAACCGCCGTCATGTCTCTGAAACAAATAGTAAAGTTTGACGAAGGGCGGAAAAATAGCGACTGGAGAGAGGAACTGTTACCGAATCGGTAACAATGTTCAGGCCCAGTATTCGGGGTTCTGCAGCACTTGGTGATAGCCGAAAAAGGCTTGCGGCAGCTCCTGCTTGAGAAACTCCACCCAGGTTTTCACCTTGGCATCGAGAAACCGGCGCGAAGGGTAGAGCGCATAGATGGACTTTTCCTGCAGGCGGAACTGCGGCAGCAGCCGCACCAACGAACCGCGTTGCAGCGCCGGAACGGCCACGTAATCCGGCAACAGGCAGATGCCCATTCCCGCTTCGGCGGCGCTGCTCATGGCTTCGGCGACGTTTACCTTAAAGGTTTCGCCCGGCCGAATCGTCTGTTCGGTGTCCTCGCCAACGAAGGTCCAGCTATCGGTGAACACCGGATCGGCGAGACGTAAGCATCGGTGATGCTCGAGGTCGGCCGGCACCTTCGGCACGCCATGCTGCTTGAGGTAGATCGGTGAAGCGCAGACCACATGGAACACCGTGCCCAGCTGCTGGGCGATCAGCTCGGAATCAGGCAGTTCGCGCGACAAGGTAATGATCACGTCGAGGTTGTCTGCCAGCGGATCGGGCTGCCGCTGGGACAGCAGCAAATCCAGATTCACATCCGGATAGATCTCGTTGTAACGCCCGGCGAGCGTCGCCAATAGCTGAATGCCCAGGCCAATGGTGGAATGCACCCGTAGCTGACCTTTCGGAACAAGATGCGCACCGCCAGCTTCGACCCGAGCCTGTTCGACCTGCTCGAGAATGACCCGACTTTGCTCCAGAAAACGCTCACCCGCTTCAGTCAGCGCCAAGCGCCGCGTCGTGCGGTGTAGAAGACGCGCTTGCAGATGGTTCTCCAACTCCGACACCAGCCGAGAAACCTGAGCGGTCGACGTATCGGACTGCAGCGCCGCCGCAGTGAAGCTGCCGGCATCGGCTACCCGTACAAACACTCGCATTGCGTGGAGCGTGTCCATCGATCGTTACCCTGTGTGCATGTAAGCCTTGCCATGATGCCTGTCTGGCGACGGGGGAAGAGTTTGGAAATCAGTTTGGGCTGGTGGTAGTTCACTGGAAACGGCCCGATCTCTGCCTGTCGCTGGTCGGATGGGCAAAGCTTCCAAGGAATTTCCGCGTCTTCTCCCGCCCGTTAGTTTCTGGATGCCTTCGTTTCCCCGAGAATTCTTCCTGCATCCCTGGCGGGTGGAAGGCCAAATACCCGCGCATAATCTCGGCTGAATTGCGTCGAGCTTTCATATCCCACCTCGAAAGCTGCGGCCGTGACGCTTTTTCCGCTGGCCACCATGAGCATTCGCGCCTGGAGCAATCGCACACGTTTTTGATACTGCAACGGACTTAAGGTTGTCACTGCTTTGAAGTGACGGTGAAAGGCCGAGACGCTCATCGCCGCTTTCTGCGCAAGGCTTTCAACCCTGATGGGCTCCGCAAAATCTCGACGGATCCATTGAATGGCCATGTTCACTCGGGCCATGGCGGTATCCGGTGCTGCGATTTCCCGCAACATCCAGCCGTGGGGACCTTGCAGCACGCGAAACAGAATCTCTCGCTCGTACGCAGGCGCGAGGGCGGCGATGGCGTCCGGGTTACCCATCAATCGCAACATGCGTACCCAGGCATCCATCAGTTCGGGCGTGACGGCGGCAACCGAAAACCCAGGTTCGCCCTCATGGCGATCAGCAGGTTTAGGCAGGTCAGCCAGCAAAGTGGATAACACGCTGGGATCGAGCGTCAGGCTGACGGCCAAGTAGGGTTCGCCTGATGCAGCAGGGTGCACCGTGCCCACCGCGGGCAGCTCGATGGACATGACGAAATAGGTCGCTGGGTCATACCGCAGCGTACTGTCGCCCACGGTCATGGTTTTGCTGCCCTGCAGGATCAGGTTGATCATCGGGTCATAGACCGCCGCCAGCATATGTTCGGGAATTTTGCCCTGGACCATGGCGACGCGAGGAATGCCCGTCTCTGTGCGGCGGTTTTCGGCCTTGGCGGCGAGGATGCGGAGTTCGTTCAGTTGGTCGTTCATGCTGGCCATGCTGAATGGCGGGACAGGAGCAGTGCAAGCAAAAAGCAGAAACAGGCAGGTTTCGAGTAGGAACGGCTGCGCTCGCGATGACGACGCCCCTTAGTGTGGAGGCTCATTCAACCAGTCATGGAGCACGTCATGGGCGTTATCGTCATTACCGGAGGCAGTCGAGGGATTGGTGCCAGCGCAACGGAACACGCCGCCCGGCGCGGCATGGGCGTCATCCTCACCTACAACCACCATCCAGAAGCCGCAGAGGCGGTGGTGCGACGTATCGAACAAGCGGGCGGTAAGGCCGTTGCGCTCAAGCTCGACGTAGCGGATGCCGGAAGCTTCGACGCGTTCCGGGAGGCGGTCCTCGCTGCGCTCCATGAGACGTGGGGTACGTCCACCCTCGCAGGTTTGGTGAATAACGCCGGTTACGGCCTGTTCAACCCGTTGGCGTCGGTCAGCGAGGCGCAATTCGATGGCCTGTTCAATGTTCATCTCAAGGGCCCTTTCTTCCTGACGCAGGCCTTGCTGCCACTTCTGGAAGAAAACGCCAGCATCGTCAACCTGACCAGCGCCACCACCCGCGTGGCCACCGCAGGGGTGGCGCCTTATGCGGCGTTTAAAGGTGGCCTGGAGGTGCTCACACGCTATATGGCCAAGGAGTTCGGCGAGCGGCGTATCCGTGCCAACGCTGTTTCCCCTGGGGCGATTCGAACCGAATTGGGCGGCGGACTTAACGATGAGTTCGAGGCGATGTTGGCGGCGCAAACGGCGCTGGGCAGAGTCGGTGAGCCCGAAGATGTGGCCCGTGTCATCGCCATGTTGCTGTCCGAAGAGGGTGCGTGGATCAATGCCCAGTCCATTGAAGTCGCGGGCGGCTACATCATCTGAACGATCGGGAGACGTTGCCATGCTGGATCATATTTTTCTGTCTGTGAGCGACATCGAGCGCTCTATCCGTTTCTACGAAGCGGCCTTGATGCCGCTCGGTATCACAGCGCGCCTGGACTATGACGGCAAGGACGGCCCGCCTGGGCACCCGGACCTGAAAGGCTTCGGCGCCAATGGCCGCATGTTTTTCTGGCTGCGCCAGGGTGAAGTCGAAGGCCGCGCTGTGCATGTCGGTTTTGTCGCAGACAGCAAAGCTCAAGTTGAGGCTGCCTATGCAGCCGCGTTGGCCCATGGCGCGGTCGATAACGGCGCACCGGGCGCACGTCTGCACTACGACCCGAACTACTACGCCGCTAACGTCCGGGACCCTGACGGCTACAGCCTGGAATTCGTCTACAAGAACTGGCAGCACGTCCAATGAAAAAGTTAATGATCTACGGCGCAACCGGCTACATGGGGCGCATGGCGGCCGAGTATGCCGTAGCGCAGGGACTGGAAATTGTTATTGCCGGGCGTAATCACGACAAACTGCGCGCTCTGGCTGCCCAGCTGGACGTTCCTTATCGCGTATTCACGCCCGATGCCTCGTCAGCAGATTCCCTAGAAGGCGTTGGCGTGCTGGTGAACTTTGCCGGGCCCTTCGCGCAGACAGCCGATGCCTTGATGCGGGCTTGTATCCAGGCTGGAGTCGACTATCTGGATATCACGGCCGAAATTAATGTGTACCGGTTGGCTGAACGGTTGGGCGCAGAAGCGGCCGAGTCCGGCGTCATGCTTTTGCCTGGCGTTGGCTGGGACGTGGTGCCGACAGACTGCCTGGCGGTGCATGTCGCTCGCCGGGTGCAGGATCCGCAGTCACTTAGCATTGCACTTCAGGTCGCGGGATCCATGTCACGTGGATCGGCCACCAGCGTGAGTGAAATCATCGGAGCAGGCCTTCTGGCGCGGATTGACGGGCAGCTCGTGGCAACCCCCGATGCGCAGCCACGCCACTTCGATTTTGGAGACGGGCTGGAACTGTGTGCACCGCTGTCGTTCGGAGACCTGGTTACCGGCTGGCACTCCACCGGCATCCCGAACATTTCCATGTTTGTGCATTTCTCCGGCGATCCCTTCCCTGAAGGAGACCTCTCACAGCTTTCCGAGGGCCCAGATGCGCAACAGCGTGAAGCTCACCGCGCCCGAGCGGTGGCTGAAGTCAGCGGCGCTGACGGCAGTGTTGCACGTTCGGTGATCGAGACCGTTAACGGCTACACCTACACGCCTATCGCTGCCGTGGAGGCTGCACGCCGCGTATTGAGTGGTGAGCGACGGCCGGGTTTCGAGACACCGGCAAAGCTGCTGGGCGTCGGATTCGCCGAGAGCATCGCCGATACGACCATTACTGATCGCTAAGTCGATCGGGCGATAGCGGCAATGCTGTTTGCTCAGGCGTGCGTAGCGCTGCCGCTTGCCTCGAATTCATGAGACATAAACTTGCCGGCAGTCTGCGCCACCTCCACCAGGCGCTCGCAGGGCATTCCATTGCATGCTGCCGCAGACAGCCCTCGCAGGGTGACCAACAGGTAGTCAGCCAGCGCCTGCGCGGCGTCCGGGCGGACCCGATCCAGGTAACGACGGATCGCCTGAATTCCAGCGCTTCCCACTTTCTCCGCCATGTCGCGGGCGATCGGATCGTCTGCGCGCATGCCTTCGGTGATCAGGCAACCGCGCAAAGCGCCATCTCGTCCGTACTGCTTTGCAGCGGCAACCAGCAGAGCCGTCAGCGCTTCAGCCGGTAGTCGGTCCGGCGCCAGCAGCGTGTCCATCGGCAGTGCATTTTCACTGGCATAGCGGTGCATCACCCGCTCGAACAGTTCGGCCTTGCTGCCATAGGCGGCGTAAAAGCTCGGCGGTTTGATGTTCATGGCCTCGGTCAGGTCGGCCAGGCTGACCGCGTCGAAACCACGCTGATGAAACAGTGCTTGTGCAATGGCTATCCCTTGCTCTCGGTCGAAGGCAGGGCGGCGCTGCCTGGGTTTTTCGTTCATGGCTATTTCTCGAGGTCGATATCGCAACTTTAGCGATCGCTACATCTAAGTTCAATTGTGGCTCGCTGGTCGCTTGCATTTAGTGATCGCTAAATATCTTGCGGTCAACCATGGCTTTATGTAGTGTCCGCTACATATTCACTCGTTGAGGTATTTCTCATGCAATTCAAAAACAAGGTTGTGCTGGTCACTGGCGGTTCTTCGGGCCTCGGCTTTGCAATCGCCGAAGTGTTCGCCAGCCAGGGCGCCGACCTGATCATCACGGGGCGCCGCCAGCCGCAGCTCGACGAAGCCGTGAGCCGCCTCGGAGAGAATGCTTCTGCCGTACGGACCGACATCTCGAACCCTGCCGATCTTGCCGAGCTGTTCACGCACATAAGCGCGGTTCATGGTCGTATAGATGTACTGGTCGCCAATGCCGGGATGGGTGAAATCGAGCCTCTGGGGGCAATCACTGAAGCGGGTTTCGATCGGGTGTTCGCAACCAACGTCAAAGGCACCACGTTTACCGTTCAGGGGGCGCTGCCGCTGATGGGCGAGGGGAGCAGCATCGTCATCATCGGCTCGACTTCTTCGATCAATCCCGGGCCTGGTATGAGCCTCTACGGAGCCACCAAGGCCGCATTACGCGCGATGGTGAGGAGCTGGATTCTCGACATCAAAGGCTCGGGCGTACGCATTAACTTGCTCAGCCCTGGGCCAGTAGACACCCCGTCACTGCGCGATGTGCTTGGCGACAACGCGCAGCAGGCGATCGACGTATTCAACGAGAAGAGCACGCTCGGCCGGATCGGCCAGGCGTACGAGATCGGCCAGGCCGCGCTCTTCCTGGCGAGCGATGCGTCGAGCTACATCAACGGCGCCGAACTGTTCGCCGACGGCGGGGCCTCTCAGGTCTGAACGTGCATGGAGCGGACGATTCGCCCCTCGCTGATCTTCATTGAATCCCAAGAATCCCTAGTCGGCTCCTGACACCACCACGCCGCGCAACCGGCAATACCACTCGCTGATGGATGGCGAGCCCTACGACCCTGCCGAGCCATCGGCGTCTTATGGAGTTACCTGATGAGTGAGTTTGCTGGATCAGTAATTGATCATGTGGGCATCGGTGTTTCGGACATTTTGCATGCGCGCGCCTTCTACGAGCGGGCGCTCGAGCCGCTGGGGATCACATTGATGATGAGCATCGAGGCCGACCCTCCACAATTGACGCCTCGGCGACTAGGGTTCGGTTCCGCAGGTAGCCGTTCCTATGGCTGCACGACGCTCCCGTCCCTAGCCACGGGGCCCACATTGCGCTGATCGCGCAGAGTCATGAGGCGGTCGACGCATTCCATGCGGCTGCCATCGCCGCTGGCGGACGGGACAACGGGGTACCGAGTATCAGACCCCAATACCACTCCGATTATTACGCGGCGTATGTATTGGCTCCTGACGGAGTGAATCTGGAGGCTGTTTGCCAAGTCGTGGCTTGAGCGCCATGGTTTGTATCCAGCTTCATCCGGGCAACTGCTATGACAATCTCTTCGGTGTGCCGTCCGCTTATTCCATTCATTTGGACAGGACAGAACAACAGGGACAGATACGGTAACCTCAGCAGCCAATTAGATAATGCGTCTACGGCCGCTTTGGCCGATTTTTCTCGGCCCTCATCGGCTGCAATGGGTCGAAAGCGGTTACTTTGGGCGTTGGCTTGATGTTCCATATTCTTAAATGTTGCGACCGATACCTGCCGTCTTTAGATCTGACTGCATATAGGGTTGGTGGGTGTCGCTGCGCTCATCCAAGCTGTTCCTGCGCTGGTATGTCTCGCGAGAACCGTGCCTCTGCCGGTTCCCGGTGAGTTATCCGGACGCATCTGAGCCAGCCGGCACTGCTGGCCGTGGTCCCCGTTTATTTACCTGCTTGTTGGATCGGCCGCCCCAGATCGGCGTTTTCCCAGCCGCCGCCCAACGCCAGAAACAGGTTCACCTGATCCAGCGACAACTGTGCTTCCGATTTAGCCAGGGCAGCTTCGGCCGCGGCGAGGGTGCGCTCGGTGTCGAGGCTGTCGAGGTAGGCCAGACGGCCCTCTTGATAAAGCCGACGAGTGTGATCGGCGGCGCGACTGGCCGCGTCACGGGAATCACGCAGCGCGTGGTTGCGTTCCAGATCATGGGCGTATTGCGTCAGCAACGTCTGGGTCTCACGCAGGGCGTTGAGCACCGCGCCGTCGAAGCGGGCCAGCGCGGCGTCGGCGCCGGCTTCCATGGCGCGTACTCGGGCATGGTCGACCTGGGTCGGGAAGTGCCAGGAGATCGTTGGCCCGAATTCCCAGCGGCGGGTGATGGGGTCGGCGATGTGTTCGAGCATGCCGGTGTAGCCGGCCGAGGCGCCGAGGTTGATCTCGGGGTACATCATCGCGGTGGCGACGCCGATGTCTGCGGTGGCTGAGGCGAGCATGCGTTCCGCCGCGCGAATGTCCGGACGACGTTTGAGCAGTGCAGCGCCATCGCCGACCGGAATCGGCTGACTCAGCTGCGGCGCATGGCGGCAGGCGGATACTGACTCAGGCAGATCGCCGGGCGTGCGACCGAGCAGGGCGGCGATCTGATACAACGCCGCGGATTTCTTCGATTCGAACGGCGGCAATTCGGCACGCAGCGCTTCGACCTGAGCGCGTGCGCGGGCGACGTCCACTTCGTTGCCGCGTCCGCCGTCCAGCAGGCGCGTGGCTACGTCCAGCTGACGGCGTTGAATATCCAGAGAATGCTCAGCGATGGTCAGTTCTTCGCTCGCATGGCACGCCTCGACATAGTTGCGCACGACCTGCGCCACGACGGTAATGCGGGCGGTATCAAGCGCTGCTGCGCTGGCGTCGGCATTGGCGCCGGCTGATTCGGCGGCGCGCTTGAGCTTGCCGAACAGATCGAGCTGATAGCCGACCGAAAGCCCCACGTCGGCGAGATTCATCACCGGGATTTTTTCCTGCAGCGCCAGTGACTCACTGGATATCTGGCCACGCGCGAGCGAGCCGGCGCCGCCGATCTCGACCTCCTGCGCGTGATGGGCCATCTGAAAACCTTCATAGGCGCGCCGGAGCGTGTGGTAGGCGAGGCGAACATCGGTGTTGCGGTCCAGCGCCTCGGTCACCAACTGGTCGAGGAGGGGGTCGTCATAAAGTTTCCACCAGCCTGTCGGCAACTCGGCTTGGTCCACCTTTGCATTGCCAGCCAGATCGAACGGCGCCTGAGCCTCGGCGCGTTTAATTACGGCGTCCTCAGGCAGCCGGTAGTCGGGACCTACGGCAGTGCATGCGCTGAGCGTACCGACGAGGGCAAACAGGGCGATGACGGATTGGCGGCTCATGGATTTGCTGGCTCCGTCGCGGCGATTTGCGGCCAGGGCAGCACGGAAAGCGTTGCCGTTCGGCCGATGACCAGTCGAATGCCGGTTTCTTGCCCCTCATCCAGCACTACGCGCACCGGAATCCGCTGAGCCAGGCGGACCCAGTTGAAGCTCGGATCGATGTTGGGCAGCAGCGAGGTGCCACGCGCGCGATCACGGTCTTCGATGCCGGCGGCGATGCTCTGGACGTGGCCACGCAGGTGCTGCGATTCACCCATGATCTGAATATCCACTGGCTGGCCGATCTCGATGGCGTGGAGCTTGGTTTCTTCGAAATAGCCTTCGACGCGTAGCGAATGGGTGTCGACGATGGACAGCACCGGCGTGCCGGTTCTGACGTAGTCACCGACGCGCATAGTCTGGTCGCTGAGGTAGCCGTCCACCGGGCTGAGTACGGTGGTGCGTTTGAGGTCGAGGCGGGCCACACCGAGCGCGGCTTCGGCAGTCTTTAACGCGGCTTCGGCGCGTTTGACCTGGGTGGCGCCGATTTCCACGGTTTCCGCCGCGATCAGGTCCTTCAGCACGCGGTTGCGCTTGGCTTCTCGGCGAGCCTGGTCGAGCAGAGCACGCCGTTCCAATACGGTGGCTTCGGCTTCATCGACGGCCAGCTCGAAGCGCGCCTGATCGATGACGAACAACACCTGACCACGGCTGACCTTCTGGTTGTCACGCACCCGCAACTCGGTAACCAGGCCGGAGACATCGGGCGCCACCTGAATGATGTCGGCATGCATATGGCCGTCGCGCGTCCAGGGCGCTTCCATGTAGTAATCCCACAGATGCAGGCTGACAGCGATGGCGATGCCTACGGCCAGCAGAGTCAGCACCACGGAGCCGGTGGCAGGTATCCATTTCTTCACGATTCGAGTCCCGGTAGGAAAGTGAACAGGGCGCCCAGAACCATCACGTACAGGGCGAGATTGAACAGCGGCGGGTGCCAGACCCAGCGATACAAACCCAGGCGCGACAAGGCGATCGCGAGGAGACTTTTGAGCAGATAAGCGCCGAGCATCAGTACCAGCAGCATCGGTACGTAAACGCCGTAAATGTTCAGCTGACCGATCATGCGGACGCTCCGAGGGGTTGGAGTTCGGTATTCGCTTGTGGCGACGGTACGACCGGCGCATCGGGAAATAGCGCCAGGCGCAGGCCATGCAAGGCCCGACAAGCCTCGCGTGTCACTTGTCCGGAGAGCGGCATTAGCTGATGCAGGTCGTCATCCAGCAGCAACCGCAGGCTGTCCGGTGCAGGCACTGGATGATGGGTTTTTGCGCAGCGCTGGAAGTAGTCATGCGCGGCGAGCAGGGTCGGTTGAAGCTGCTGCTGGATCGCTACCGGTAGTTGCAGTTGTTTGAGCTCCAGTAGGCGGAAGCAGATGCGCAATTCACGGGTGGCGTCGTGCAGCGCCAGGCCATGGTCATCCAGTTGGCCGAGACGCGGCAGCAGCTGTGCGGTGCGGTCGACGACTTCTGAGGCGACGCTGTCGTAGTCCTGCTGCTGCTTTGCCAGCGCCAGGCGCGCCAGGCTGAACCAACCGCTACGCGCAAGGCGCCGCGCTGCCCATTGCATGCCGAACGACCGAGTCAGGCGCGCCCAAATCAGCGCCAAGACAACGCCCAAAGCCGTGGACAGCGCGACGTCGGCGAACAATGCAAAGTCGGCCTTGTAACTGTCCTGAATGGTGATGATGGAAATGGTCTGCACCGCCAGCAGAATCACCGTGCCGGTGTATTGCGGCCGGCCGGCGAGGGTGCCAAGCAACAGCAGCGGCACGGCGAGGAGGGCGGCCAGGCTGCCGAAGTCATGCACATTGGGAATCAGGGCAAACAAATAAATGGTCGCCGTGGCGATGGAAGCCAGCGTCGCCACCAGGAACGATTTGATGAAGGGCGCCGGGTTGTCTTGGCTGGCAAAAAAACAGCTGGCGACGGCAGCGATGAACACGCCGGCATAACCGTGCTGCCAGCCCGACAGGTACCACGCCAGGCTGATGAGCAGCACGAGCAGCCCGGCGGACACGGCAGAGAAGGCCAGCAATGCATAGTCGTAATGACGCGGCGCGCCGATTAACTGACGGACCCGGTAGCGCAGCACCGGCGGTTGCGTCGGATGGACTTCAGCAAAGCATTGCCGAAGGTGCTGGGCATCCTGCCAAAGATCGATCAGCGCACGGAGTTGGCCGAGGGCGCTGGCGAGCGCTAGACGGTGTGCCGGACAGCTATCGCTCAGATCGATTTCAAGTAGCAGGCTGCGCTCGCCGAGTTGCTGCGCAGTGACCCCGAAATCGTCGCCCTGCATCCAGCAGGCGACGCGCTGCAAATGCTCTTCGAGTTCGGGCAGCGGTTCTAGCAAATGCTGGCGAAGGTGCCGCAGCGCATCGCCCAGGGAGATCAGCTGCGGTGTGAGCATGGCCATCCGCGCGCGAAACTCACGCGCATACCTGGCCGGCAGGTGGCTGCTGCTGTCGTATTCGAGGTGGACGATCATGCCGTCGAGGCCCATCACGTCGATCATCAGCCGGTGCAATGCGCGCTGATCGAACGCATCAGGCTCCGTTGCGCTCAGCATCTGGCGTGTCGACGCGCGTGCGTCGTCGAGCAGCAGTGCCATTCGGGTACTCAGCACCGGTGCGATGCGGCTCGGAAACAAGACGGCATTGACCAGGCTGGCGCAAACGATGCCCAGCAAAATCTCCTCGGAACGGGCCAAGGCGACATGGAAGATGCTCTCCGGATGATTGACCTCGGCCAGGCTGATCAGCGGCACGGTATAGGCGGCAAGCAAGAAGATGTAGCTGCGCGGCGAGCGGTCGAGCAGCGACAGGTAGAGCAGGGTGGTGATCCACAGCGCCATC